>Ga0302122_10000294_pt1 | contig 29852 bp, 28 predicted proteins | sample CB21_SCM_MG_FD_203115 | JGI IMG/M metagenome (GOLD analysis project Ga0302122, IMG submission 203115) | Marine microbial communities from Western Arctic Ocean, Canada - CB21_SCM | ecosystem: Environmental > Aquatic > Marine > Oceanic | place: Canada: Western Arctic Ocean | collected 2017-09-28 | reverse complement strand
AATCGAGAAACGGGCGATGATTACGTTTTTGTTCGACCGCGACAGCGATGAGCGAGTGGCAACCGAGAACGTGGACTTTACCTGGTCTGGAGATATTCCTTGGGTGAGTACTGGGCATCATGATTTTCACGATTCGGATGGTTATCCGATTAATAAACGTCCATGGGGAACGCTTAATGCAATCGATTTGAATGAAGGAGAGATTCGCTGGCAGGTTCCCTTGGGAACGTATCCAGAATTGGAAGCGCAAGGATTCGAGGCTACGGGGACATTCAATATCGGAGGCCCCGTTGTCACTGCAGGTGGACTTGTCTTTATTGGGGCAACTAAAGACGAACGTTTTCGGGCTTTCAACAAGATGACAGGAGAGCAGCTTTGGCAGTATCAGATGGAAGGCGCTGGATACGCCACACCGGCAACTTTTGAAATAGATGGCCGCCAATACGTCGTCATCGCAGGCGGAGGAGGCGGCAAGCTGCAAACGCGATCCGGCGATAGCTACTATTGTTTTGCGCTGCCCAAGTGGTAAGGGGCTGTTTAGTGAGTCGGGGATTTCTCCGCTGCCTAATTGTGTGGGCGGGTTTACCCCGGGATAATCCGTGTCGAGACCATAAAAATGAAAAATCGCGGGATAAACCCGCTCCTACACTGATTTATTAAACAGTCTCGAAGTTAGCCTATTTTGATTTTTTGCGATGGAAATAGTTAGTCGATCTTGTCCGAAAAGGGCGATTTGATTCGCTTCTTTCGGAAGAATCCAGACAACGGGTGGCGAATGAAATTGCCGGTAGAGGATGATTTTAACGATGTGATTGGGAAGGCTCAGAAGGGCCAAGGCATTACGACCGAAACGTTATCGGATCGAACTGGAGTGACGGAGGAAGCGATTCGCAAGGCGCGTCGAGGAGATTTTAGTGAAGCGACTGTTGTCGAATTGGGAAAGGCGCTTGGATTGAACGTTCCTGCTTTGATTGCGATTGGGAAAAACGAATGGTATCCGAGCCAACCGGAATCGGTGATTGGGTTCGAACTCATCGCGACGCCATTTTATAGTATGCATGTGAATGCTTATTTGCTTTGGGATGAGGCTACGCGCGAAGCGATAGCGTTCGACACGGGAACCGATGCGACGCCAATGCTACAACGAATCGATCTACTCGGATTGAAACTGAAACGCTTGTACCTCACGCATTCCCACGGAGATCATATCGAAGGCGCGAGCGCGATTTTGAATGCGACAGGAGTCAGTGCGGCAATGAGTCGATTGGAGCCGGATGTGGCTTTCGAGACCGAGAAAATCGATGAAGGTTTTGTAGAGAACATTGGCCGAATGCGCATCGAAATGTTCAACACGCCTGGGCACACGCCTGGAGGAGCAACCTTTGTTGTAACGGGATTGGGTCGTTCTTTCGTTATTCCAGGCGATGCGATTTTCGCGGGTTCGATGGGAGGGGCGAATGTGTCTTATGAACAAGGAATGGAAAGCGTGAAGAGAATTCTAAGTCTTCCAGATGATACGATTATAGCCTCGGGACACGGTCCTCTGACGACCGTAGAGCAAGAGAAGAGCATGAATTGCTTTAGTGCTTAGACGCCTGGTAGGTTTGGCTGTCCCTAGGCAACCGTATCTATTTATGCGGCCTCCATGGCTACTTGGGTCAAGTAGGTCTGCCATTTTTCGAATCGTAGCCGTTAAGGAAGTATTTGCGTCTGATACGTGCGGGATTCGCGATCCTAACTGGACAATTGGCTGTGTTTCGGATTTTCTTCGGGCTTCGAATCTCATCATGGAACGTGCTTTTTGTAGCGTTCATGATCGAACCTTAAACCCCTGATAATCGAAATTCTCATGACAGTTTCTAGACGTAAATTCGTACAAACGGCGGCTACTTCATTGGCCGCTGCTTCGCTGCTCTCAACAACCGGCGTAGCGGCCTCGAAGAGCAAAAAAATCAAAGTGGCCACCATTGGTTGCGGCGGTCGATCGAATCGGGATATCCCGAATTTCATCAAGGCCTGCGAAATGTTAGGCTTGGAAGCGGACTTTGTCGCTTTGGCTGATGCCTTTGAAGATAAGGCGTTTGAGCAGGCGGACAAATATGGCGTCGACCGTAGTCGCTGTATCGTTGGTTGGGATGCTTACCAGAAGGTAGCGGAGTCGGACGCGGATTTTGTGATGTTGATCACGCCGCCGGTTTTCAGGCCTCACCACTTGGAAATGTTGGTCGAAGCGGGGAAACACGTTTTGATGCAAAAGCCGGTTGCGGTGGATGCTCCTGGTTGCCGGAAAGTTATTGCTGCGGGTGAGCGTGCGAAGAAAAAGGGCTTGGCTATTCTAGCGGGCACGCAACGTCGCCATACGGAAGGCTACATGGAAAATGCTGCCAGGATCGAAGCGGGAGCTATTGGCGAAATTCTAGGTGGAACCGTTAGTTGGAATGGAACGGTGCCTTGGATTTGGGAGCGTCAAAAAGGTTGGAGCGATGCTGACTACCTTGCGCGAAATTGGTTGAATTGGCACCAGATGTCGGGCGACCATCTTGGCGAACAGCATGTTCACAATATTGATGTGGCTAATTGGTATTTGGGCCGGACGCCTGAATCGGCAATTGGTTTTGGTGGTCGAGCGCGCCGCGAGTCAGGTAATAATTACGATTTCTTTAGCTTGGACTTGGACTATGGAGACGGCGTTCACATTCACAGCCAGTGTCGCCAGATCAGTGGAACCTATCCGCGTGTCGGAGAGTTTTTCCGGGGTACAAAAGGAGAGGTCCAGGGAGGCGGAAAGTTAAAAGGCGTGGACGTTTCGATTCCTAAGTTCGATGTCATGGACAAGGATGGGAATGTGCAGGGATTGATAAATTGGATACAAAGCGTTCGGAGCGGAAATCCAATTAACGAAGCGCGTCAGATTGCTGAGTCTACAGCGACTTCGATTATGGGTCGATACGCTGCGTACACCGGAAAATACGTTCGGTTCAGCGACTTAATGGAAAATCCGAAATCGGAGTTCTACAATTTAAAGGGTAGCGTCCAGCCAGAGCACTTCGAAAAGGGCACGGTCGTCTTGCCGCCTGAGAACGTCGTTCCAGTTCCTGGCGACGGCGCAGACATTCGCCGACGCGTGTAGGCCCTTTTGGAAAAGGGTCTGGTTTTAGGAGATTGAAAATTTGGGGACGTTGGCGCTTTAACGCTCAGCGTTCTCTTTTTTGATACGCTCGATATATTCGCTGACGTTGCAGGTGAGCAAGCGCGTGCCCGTTTTGCTAACTTCCAGGATCTTGTTGACGATCGGGTCGAGGAAATCGCGATCGTGGCTGACGAGTATAACGGTGCCATTGAAAGCGCGTACTGCCTCTTGGAGGATTTCTTTGCTCTTGATGTCCAAGTGATTAGTAGGCTCATCGAGAATAATAGCGTTGGCTTCCTGCATGAGCATCTTTGCCAAAGCGAGCCGGTTGCGTTCGCCGCCGGAAAGGACGCTGGTTTTTTTGAAAACATCGTCTTTGCGAAAGAGCAAAGCGCCGAGTATGGCTCGCGGATTGGATTCTTCGCGCCCGGCGTCGGCAGAGGCTTGTTCGACTTCTTCGAGAACGGTTTTGTTAGGGTCGAGTTCTTCGGCTTGCGACTGAGCGAAATAGGCGAGCACGGTGTTGATGCCGAGTGTGCGTTCGCCTTCTTGAAAAGGTTCTATGCCCGCTAGAATGCGGGCAAGCGTTGATTTACCGGCGCCGTTGACCCCAACGACGGCAAGTCGATCGCCTTTTTCGATGTGAAAATCTAGGCCTGTGAAAACCTCGAGATCTCCGTAGGACTTGGACATGTTTTTGAGCTCGATTACCTTGGCGCTCGCTGGAGGTGGCGGCGGGAAACGGAAGAACATCTTTTTTTCCTGAGGAGGGAGTTGGACGATCTCCATTTTGGCCAATTCCTTGATGCGGCTTTGGACGAGAGAGGCTTTTTTTACATTGCCGCGAAAGCGATTGATGAAGTCTTTTTGGCGTTGGATTTCAACTTGTTGGTTTTTCGCTTTTTTGCGCAAGACTTCAATATTGGCTTCGGATTCTTTGACGTAGAAGGAGTAGTTTCCGTTATAGGATCTTAGTGCTCCCATGGAAAGGTGAATGGTGCGGTTCGTGACAACATCTAGAAAGGCACGGTCATGGGAAATGATTACGAGCGAGCCTTCATAGCGAGTCAGGTAGTCTTCGAGCCACTGTTGAGAAACGATATCCAAGTGATTGGTAGGCTCGTCGAGTAGCAGAAGCGAAGGCTCTCTGAGCAGCAGTTTCGCGAGAGCCATGCGCATTTGCCAGCCACCGGAGAACTCGCCAGTATCGCGTTCGAAGTCGGAAACGGCGAAGCCCAGTCCCATGAGGGTCTTCTCGATGCGCGACTTCATCTTAGCCGGTTCGTGGGTTTCGAGCTTTTGTTCCCAGGCACCGATCTGATCGAGCAAGTCGTAGTATTCTTCCGATGAAGTATCCATTTCCATCATCTTCTCGTCTGCCTCGTCGATATTCTTTTGGAGTTCGAGGGCATCTTCGAATGCGGTCGCGACTTCCTCGATGAGCGTCTTGCCTTTAACTTCAATGCCATCTTGTGGGAGATAGCCGAGGGTGACGTAGCTAGGGCGTTCGACGGTGCCAGAATCGATTTCCATTTGGTCCAGTAGTAGCTTTACGAGCGTAGACTTGCCGGAGCCGTTGGAGCCGACGAGACCGATGCGGTCACGGGCGCCGATTGTTGTGGAAATCTTGGTGTAGATTACCTTTTCGCCATAGCGGAGGGAGACGTCGACTAGATTGATCATAGGAAAATGCAGGACCTTAGGTAGGCGGCTTGTTGGGTCAAGCGGGATTCGAGACGGTTTCGTGTGCTGGTTTCCCCTATAGAAAGGGTGTGAGACTAGAATTGAGAGGAATTGTCACTGCTGCCATTTCGGCGAATTGGTATAGACAGAGCGGTCGTTTTGAAATATTGGTGTTGGGGTTTTTTCATGCTAATCTATGTATCCATATGAGTGCTACTAATAATCGATTTCTTCAGTTAGCATCGGCGGCTGTTTTTTCAGCGTTTGCATCAGCGGCCGTTTTGGTTGCCGATCATCATAAGTCAGTTCTGCCTGATGTGATTGAAGTGGGGCAACGTCCTGAGAGCATTACGAAAGGGTTCGACGGCGATTTTTTCGTAACCGTGATGAATGGCAAGGAAGCGGGCGATGGAGTGATCAAGCGTATTCACGGTTCCGAGGTGACCGTGTTTGCTCGCGGTTTTGACGAGCCGAAAGGAATTTGTTTCGTTGGCGGATTTCTGTTCGCTACTGACCTGAACAAGGTTCGGAGAATCGATAAAAAGGGGAAGGTCACCATTTTGGCTGAGGGGAACGATTTCCCCAAGGTGGTTTCTTATTTGAACGATGCTGCCGCTGGTTCGGATGGCAAAAGCATATACATTACCGATATGGGAGCGAATACGAAGATGCATGGGCCGAACGGCAAATTGTGGCCATTCGGAAGCGAGGAAGCTCGCGCGTTTCCAAGCATTGGACGCGTTTACCGTATTGGCCTAGACGGAAAGGTAAGCATAGCGATTGATGCAAATCCTTTGATGCCATGCCCGAATGGCGTCGGTGTCGGCAAGGATGGGCAGCTTATGGTAGGCGCGTTTTTTACGGGAAATCTCTTGGAGTTGCGAGATGGCGAATTAATCGTTGTAGCGGATAGCTTTCGCGGTGCGGACGCGGTTGAACAAGATAGCGAAGGCAATTATTTCGTTTCCAGCTGGAAACAGGGACGCGCTTGGAAAGTGGCCGCGGATGGAAAATCGTCCCAAGTTGTGATTGATGGGCTGCTCTCTGCGGCTGACTTTTATCTGGATGAGGCTAATAGTCGATTGCTAGTGCCGGATATGTTAGCCGGCACTGTCAATGTCGCGAAATATTAATTATTTCGTGGGAACTCGATTGTAACGAATTATCCGATACGGTCGCGCCAGGGGCCGGTGATGACTAGCGTTTGACCCGGGTTCTTTTGGATGTTGACGAAAAGCGTGGTGCCGTCTGGCGAGAAACAAGCTCCGGCGACTTCGCTATCCATGTCGAGGTGGCCGATTTTGTACATCGCTCCTTCGGAAGTGATGCCGACAATCGCGCTGCTGTCTCCGTCATCTTCGCAAATGACGATATCGCCCCAAGGAGCGACTGTGAGATTGTCGCAAGCTTTGAGAAGCTCTAGGTCGTAGCTTTCGATAAAGAGTTCGAGCTTTCCTGGCGCGCTTGATTCGCCTGCCATGCCTTCGCTGAAGCTGGGGCGGTAGCGGAAGATTTGGCCGAGTTTCTTGGCTCCGCCATTCGTGCAGGCGAAGTAGATTTCACCGTTTCCGTAGAACATGCCTTCGCCTCTCGCAAAACGGGCTGCGCCATTCTTGAAACCTGAGTAGCGAAGGTCATCATTTGGAGCGGTAGGATCCTGCACGTCGATCCATTCGACGTCGACTGCCTGATTAATTGGGAAGTCAGCTAGATCTATCTCGTCCCAGTTGCGGGTGTCGCTGGAAGGAGCTCCCTTGATTGCGAGCGCTTGGAGGCGACCTCCTTTGGAGAGCTGACCGCGAACGTTGGGTATGTAGCGGTAGATGAGTCCGTCGGGGCGGTCTTCGGTTTGATAAACGATCCCGCTCGCTGGGTCGACTGCGATGGCTTCGTGATTGAAGCGACCCATTTCCGTGAGAGGCGTTGGCGTGGCGAGTCCCATTTCGGCATTGGCGGGAACTTCGAAATTGTATCCGTGGTCCTTCTGCAGGTTCTCGTCTGCTTTGGCAGTGGTCTCTTCGCACGTTACCCAGGAACCCCAGGGCGTTGGACCGCCGGAGCAATTGCGGATCGTTCCGGAAAGAGATAAGTAATGCCGCTTGAGAGAGTGCGTTCGAGTGTCGAATACAAGCGTAGACGTTCCGCCCGTACAGAGCGTATCGTTGTTGCCGGCATCGTACATTTGGCTGTCGTCGAAGGATTGTTTTACACTTTCCTTGGCGAAGGCATCTTCCTTTTTGCTTCCGGGACTCATCTCGTGGTTACGGATGAGGATGGTGAGTCCGTTGGGACCGGGGAATGCGGCCATGCCGTCATGGGCGCCTGGGACGTAGAACCCGTCGTCCATCAATTCACCTGCTTTGGAGATGACTTGATAGGAAAATCCTTTGGGCAATCTCAATGCGCCTTTGGCGTCGGGGAAAAGGGGACCATAACCTTCGGCGACAGTATTGGTGGGACCAGCTTTGCTCGGAGATTTGCTGAGCGATTGGTTGGCAGAGCAGGCGCTGAGTCCGAGGAATCCAGCTGAAAAAAGAGAGCTTTTGACGAAATCGCGTCGAGATGGGTTTTTCATGGTGAGCTAAAGGTTTCGTTCGATTGAAATTGATGATGATGCAATGTCTACGTTTCTACGCCTCTATGATGAATGGTGTTAGGATTCCTTTGAGGCTTTCGGAGAATAGGCCTTCGATGTGGACTCCCTCGTCTTCCGTTGTTTGATGGCGAATTCCGCCGCTTGTGTGGAGTTTTGAGATGATGTCGTAGCGATCGTGGGGAATTACCAGTTTGGTAGAACGGAGTTGGGCATTGAGCCGATCCGAGATAATATCTTTGAGAGCCTGGAGTCCATCGCCGCTTTCTGCGCTAATGAAGAGCGCGTCTTCGTGGAGCAGGCTTAGGCGCTCGATTATCTCGGTATCTTCCAGGAGATCGACTTTGTTGAAAACGATTAGGGTTGGGTTTTTGTCGGCTCCGATTTCTTCGAGGACTTTTTTTGTGGTCTCGAAGTGAGTTTCGAATTCCGGATTGGAAACGTCGATCAAATGTATCAAAAGATCGGCGACGACTGCTTCTTCTAGAGTGGCTTTGAATGCGTCAACCAGTCGATGGGGAAGGCGACGAACGAACCCTACGGTGTCGGTGAGTAAAACGTGTTGGCTGTTGTCAAGATCGAGTCGGCGAGTGGTAGGGTCGAGTGTCGCGAAAAGCTTGTCGGCCGCAAGCGCGTCTGAATGGGTCAGCGCGTTGAGAAGCGATGATTTTCCGGCGTTTGTGTAGCCTACAATGGATACGGTTGGAACGGGTTTTCGGAGACGCTTGGCTCGTTGGACGAGCCGGTGTTTAATGACCTCTTTGAGTTCTTTTTTTACATTGGAAATGCGGTCGTTGATCATTCGACGATCGGCCTCGAGCTGTGTTTCGCCTTGGCCACGCGCTCCGGTTCCTCCACCGCGTTGGCGGCTTAGATGGGTCCATGCTCGAGTAAGGCGGGGCAGGGAGTATTCCATCCGCGCCAAGGAAACTTGAAGCGAGGCTTCTTTGGTATGAGCTCGTTCGGAAAAGATATCGATAATGATCTCTTGTCGGTCGATGACGCAGATTTTCGATTCACGCTCCCAGTTGCGTTGTTGGGCGGGCGAGAGCTCTTCGTCGAAGATAATAACGTCGATGTTTTTCTCGTGTACGAAATCTATGATTTCCTCGAGTTTGCCTTTGCCGACCAAGAAGGCGGGCGTTGGCTTTCTCAGGTTCACGATCATCCGCTCTGCGATGGGAATGTCGAGATTGCGCGTGAGCTCGGTGAGTTCCTCCAAAAGGTATTCGGATTCCTGGCGCGTCATCCTCGGCTGTTGAATGCCAACGAGGAGGGCGTTTTGAACTTTCTTTCGGTTTTCTTCGAGGTCGAACATGGACGGAGTGAAACAGGTTAAGGAATCTCCGTATGCCAGAATGGCAAATAGAAAGTGATTTTCAAGAATCGGAGGAGAGTAGTCACAATTGCTCTCTAGTCGAACATTCCTACGATGCGAAAGAAGCGGTTTTGCGTGTTGGGGAGGGTGCTATTATTTCTGTCACCTGGTAGGGACGAGCAACCATACCAAGTTACCGTTGTGGAATATGAGGTGACAGAAATAATCGCACCCGTATTGGGGAGCGGGTACGTGTACCGATTGCCTTCAGTATCGATTGGTTCCAATTCTGGGACAAGGTCCCACTTGCGCATATTAGGGCTAGACTCGAGCACGGTTTCGTTCGGCGACCGTGAGAATGCGACCGCTATCGTTTGTCTCGTTTCTTGGCGATCAATTGACGTTTGGAGCGCCGACAAGCCGAGGGTTGTTATTTGGGTTTACGATTATTGCGTTGGATATGGTTTTCGGCTCTACCTGGAAACAAGTTTGGCAAAAAAAGCCCTGCTCCCATAAAGAGAGCAGGGCTGGTTAGCTAAAGGCTTTTTCGGATACGCATCGTTTACGCGCCGGCTGCGATCGCTGCTTGAGCAGCGGACAGGCGAGCGACGGGAACGCGGTTTGGCGAGCAGCTCACGTAAGAAAGGCCAGCATCGTGGCAGAACTTAATAGAAGCCGGGTCACCACCGTGTTCGCCACAGATGCCAAGCTTGATGTTCGGGTTAGTCGAGCGACCACCGTTTACGCCCATCTTAAGCAATGCGCCAACGCCTTCTTGATCGAGCGTTGCGAATGGATTTTGAGGGAGGATGTCGAGATCCTTGTACTTGCCGAGGAAGCTGCCGGCGTCATCACGGCTCATTCCCATTGTCGTTTGGGTCAAGTCGTTGGTGCCGAAGCTGAAGAACTGAGCGGTCTTTGCGATTTCGGCAGAAGTCACGCAAGCGCGAGGCACTTCGAGCATCGTACCTACGAGGTAGTCGATCTTAACGCCCTTGGCTGCTTGAACTTCTTCTGCAACGCGGTGAACGATCGCCACTTGGTTGTCGAGCTCGTCCTTGAATCCTACGAGAGGAATCATGATCTCTGGCTTAACCTTGATCTTAGACTTAAGTTTGAGCACTTGAGCGGCGGCTTCGAAGACTGCGCGAGCCTGCATTTCGGTGATTTCTGGATACGAAATTCCGAGACGGCAACCACGGTGACCCAACATTGGGTTCTCTTCGTGGAGAGCGTGAACGCGTTCGCTGATAACCTCAGGAGCCACATTCAAGTGTTCTGCCAAACTGCGACGGGATGCGTCGTCGTGAGGCAAAAACTCATGCAATGGGGGATCGAGGAAGCGGATCGTAACAGGACGGCCTTCCATTGCTTTGAAGAGACCATTGAAGTCCTTGCGTTGGAATGGGAGAAGCTTCTTGAGAGCTGCTTTACGAGCGGCTTCCGTCGGAGCGAGGATCATTTCACGCATGTAGGTGATACGATCGCCTTCGAAGAACATGTGCTCCGTGCGGCAAAGACCGATACCTTCCGCGCCCATAGCAACAGCTGCCCTGGATTGCTCAGGAGAGTCAGCGTTTGTGCGGACACCCATTGTGCGGAACTTGTCAGACCACTTCATGACCTGATCGAACATTTGGTAGGTGTAGCTCTTTTCAGGCTTCATCTTGCCCGCGAGGACTTGAGAGACTTCCGAAGGAGCTGTCGCAACACTACCTGCGAAGATTTCGCCAGTCGTTCCGTCGATAGAGATGAAATCGCCTTCCTTCAGGACAGTTTTGCCGGCACTGATCGTAGCGGCAGCGTAGTCGATATGGATGTCTGATGCGCCACAGATACAAACTTTGCCCATTTGGCGAGCAACGAGAGCTGCGTGAGACGAAACACCACCACGCGATGTGAGGATACCGTCAGAAGCGATCATTCCACGAAGATCTTCAGGAGACGTTTCTTCACGGCAAAGGACAACTGAGTTGCCCTTAGCTACTTCGGCTTCCGCATCAACAGCATTGAATACGATCTTGCCGGATGCAGCGCCAGGACCCGCAGGGAGACCGACTGCCATGAGCGTTGCCCTCTTAATTGCCTTCGTGTCGAAAATAGGAACGAGGAGGCTGGAGATCTGATCCGCAGGGATCTTCGTAACCGCAACCTTCTGCGTCATCAATTTCTGCTTGGTCATTTCAACAGCGATACGAACAGCCGCGAGGCCGGTACGCTTACCGTTGCGAGTTTGAAGCATGTAAAGCGTTCCGTCTTCGATGGTGAATTCGAAATCCTGTACATCGCCGAAGTGCTTCTCGAGCTTCTTGCGAACAACGCAAAGCTCCTTGAAAGACTTAGGCATATCGTTTGCGAGATTCGCGATCGGGAAAGGAGTACGAACGCCCGCTACCACATCTTCGCCCTGAGCGTTGATGAGGTATTCGCCGTAGAATACGTTTTCGCCGTTTGCAGGGTCGCGAGTGAATGCAACTCCCGTTCCGGAAGTGTCGCCTAGGTTACCGAAAACCATCAACTGAACATTTACCGCTGTACCCCATGCTGCAGGGATGCCGTACTTCTGGCGGTAGAGTGTCGCGCGCTCGTTCTGCCATGAATTGAAAACCGCGCTAACTGCGCCGTCGAGCTGCTCGTTCACGTCCTGAGGGAATGCTCCGCCGGTACGATCTTTGATGAGAGCTTGGAAGCGTTTGATGACTTCCCTGTTGTTTTCTTCAGTGAGGTCGGAGTCGACTGTGACGCCAACTTCTTCCTTCACGTCGTGAAGCGCGAGTTCGAATGGGCAAGACTCGTTTTCAGTGCGAGCTTGAACGCCCATTACGACGTCTCCGTACATTTGAACGAAGCGACGGTAGCAATCGTAAGCGAAACGGCCGTTGCCGGATTGAGCCTTGAGAGCTTCGACGGTCTTGTCGTTAAGGCCGAGGTTGAGGATGGTATCCATCATGCCTGGCATCGACTCGCGAGCGCCTGAGCGAACTGAGAAAAGAAGTGGGTTCTTTTGGTTGCCGAATTTTTTGCCGCTTTCCTTTTCGCAGATCTTGATCGCGTCAGCGACCTGACCCTTGAGGGCAGCTGGGTAAACGCGTCCGTTGTCGTAGTATTCTACGCAGACGTCTGTCGTGATTGTGAAGCCACCAGGAACGGGAAGACCAATTCTGGCCATCTCCGCGAGATTAGCTCCCTTGCCGCCAAGCAAGTTTTTCATTTTCGAGTCACCGTCGGTTTTCTTACCGAACGAGTAAACGTATTTAATTGCCTTGGGGGCGCGTTTATTTGCGACCTTCTTTGCTTTCTTCGCAGTTGTTTTTGATGGCATCCTTAATTAGCTAATATGGATTTGCGATGTATTAGGGGCGTCGAAAAATTCTCTTATTCCCCCAGGAAAAGGGTTCCTCATAAGAAGAGATGGGCGTCTGTCAACGGGAATGATAAAATGAAAAGAGGGAAGAGAAGGCTTAATCGCGCTCTGTAATAAGAGTAAGCAAGCTTCTCGATAGAGTTGCAAATTGGTATTGCGGGATCCTGATCACTTGTTCATGTAACAGTTTTTCGAATTCCGAATGAGCGATATAGAGCCATACAACGAAGATGATGACGACGAGCCAGAATGGGCGAGTGATCCAAAGCAAATGGGATTTCTGGACCACTTGGAGGAATTGCGTTGGTCAATCATCAAGCCGCTGGCCATCTTTTTAACAGCATTCATAACGTCGATGGTTTTTATCGTCGAGGTGAAGGACCTGTTGCTGGCTCCGCTTAAGGCGAATTATTCCCACCTGACCGAGGCTGAGCAGATGAGGGTCTTCGGAGGATTGGTTACCTACAATATCACCGGCGTTTTCATGGCGATGCTGTTGATTGGCGTGATTATTGGGCTGATGGTGGCGTCGCCATTTATTGTATACTACGTTGGCAAGTTCCTTGCGCCAGCTTTGACCAAGCGGGAGAAGAAGATTTTGATTCCCGGGTCGTTCGCTGTGCTGTTTCTCTTTTTGTTGGGATGTTCATTCGGGTATTACATTTTGCTCCCTCGTACGATAACGGCGGTCATGTGGTTCAATCAGTTGCTCGGGTTTCAGATGCTGTGGACGACGAGCAACTACTTTAGCTTTCTCACTTTCACGATATTGGGCCTCGGCATCGCTTTTCAGATGCCTTTAGCGATTATCGTGCTCGTGCAGATCGGCGTGGTGACACCTGATCAGTTGCGGCAGTATCGCCGCTACATCGTTCTGACCATCGTCATTTTGGCGGCGATATTGACGCCGCCTGAGCCGGTGACTCAGATTGCCTTGGCGGGGCCGCTGTGGATCTTGTACGAGGTAGCGATTGTCGTATCAGCCTTCTTGAAAAAGAAGCATGACAGTAAAGCGCAACGCCTAGACGACGACTGATTCTAGGAGTGCCGTTGTTCGGAACTGATTCGAACGCGGCATGAAATGCCTTGTGACTTTCGCACGGGTCGCAAGTTGAAGATTCTCTTAGAGATTGGTAAATAAGTCCGTGTAGGAGCGGTCCCGCTAAGCGTGGACCGCGATTTTTTATTTTTATTGTATAGACGCGGATTATCGCGGGGTAAACCCGCTCCTACAATTAGGCAGCGGAGAAACATTCGACTTATTAAACAGTCTCTTAGAGCGAGTGTATCGCTTTAACCATCACGTCGCAGGCTTGATCAATGGCGCCTTGTTCGTGTGCGGTGGAAATGAAGTTGGCTTCGTATTTCGACGGCGGAATGTAGACTCCGTTTTCTAGGCAGGTGTGGAAAAACTGGTTGAAGCGATCGGTGTTGGTGGCGGTGGCGTCGTCGAGATTCTCGACGGGTTTCTCGCTGAAGTAGATGCAAAACATGGAGGCGACTTGCGGGATCTGAAGGGGTATGCCGCTTTCGTTGGATGCCGTTTGAACCGCTTTGCGAACCTGTTCGCCCATGCGTTCCAAACGTTGGTAGACGTCGCCGTCTCTGAGTATCTTTAAGGAAGCGATTCCTGCCGCCATTGCGAGGGGATTGCCGCTTAGCGTACCTGCTTGATAGACGGGGCCGAGTGGCGCCAGGTAGTCCATGATTTCGGCTTTGCCGCCAAGGGCTCCGACGGGTAGTCCGCCACCGATGATCTTTCCGAGCGCGGTTAAATCCGGAGTGATTCCTTCAAGTTGTTGGACGCCGCCAGCACTGACGCGGAATCCGGTCATGACTTCGTCGAAGATCAGGACTGTTCCGTGTTTGGTACAAAGCTCTCGTAACTGTCGTAAGTAGCCTGCTTTCGGGAAAATGAGGCCAACATTGGCGGGGTAGGGTTCGAGGATGACGCTTGCGAGTTCATCGCCATATGTAGCGAAAGCGTTTTCAAGGGCTTCGATGTCGTTGAATGGAAGAACGATCGTCTCTGCGGCGAAACTCTCTGGAATGCCTGCGCTGTCGGGGTTGCCGAGGGTGAGGGCCCCAGAGCCGGCTTTGATTAGCAGGGAATCGACGTGGCCGTGATAACAGCCGGCGAATTTGATGATTTTGTCTCGCTTCGTGTAGCCGCGGGCAAGTCGAATTGCCGTCATGGTAGCTTCGGTACCACTATTGACCATGCGGACTTTTTCGACGGACGGGACGAGCTCGATAATGAGCTCTGCCATCTCGATCTCGTAAGGATTGGGCGTTCCGAAACTGGTGCCTTTGTCGAGGGCTTCGGAAATTGCTGCTCGGATAGTCTCGTTATTGTGCCCGTGAATCGCGGGACCCCAGGTACAGACGAAATCGATCAGCTCTTGATCGTCTACAGTAGTGAGCGTGGCGCCCTTGGCGCTCTTCGTGAAAAATGGAGCGCCACCTACTGAACGAAAAGCTCGGACGGGTGAATTCACGCCGCCGGGCATGAGTTTCTGGGCACGTTGAAAAAGTTCGGATGATGTGGTCATTGGGAGAAGGTTTTTAGGTTGTAGGGGGATTAGGTCTTTAGGATACTGGATTTTTGGCAATTCCTAATCCCCTAAATAACTAAACACCTAAATCCCTTCGTCGGCGCTTTGCGCCTATGAAATGTATTTTTGTACGATTGGAATGCGGCGGCCGACGCCGAAGGCGAGGGGAGTGAGTTTAAGACCGGGAGCGGCTTGCTTGCGTTTGTATTCGTTCAGGTCGACTTTACGTATTATGTCTTTAACTACGTCGGCATCGAAGCCTTGGGCTATGATCTCCCGAGTGGATAGACCTTCTTCGACATAGCCTTTTAATATGGCATCTAGAATATAGTAAGGAGGGAGACTATCCTCGTCTTTTTGATCGGGACGAAGTTCGGCTGATGGAGGTTTTTCGATGGTGTTGACTGGAATGATCTCGCTGTCGCGGTTCATATGTCGGGCCAAGTCGAAAACCATCACTTTGGGAAGATCGGAAATAACGGCGAGCCCGCCGCACATGTCGCCGTAGAGCGTGCAGTAGCCTACGGATAGTTCGCTTTTGTTTCCGGTAGTGAGCAAGAGAGCGCCAAATTTGTTGGAGAGAGCCATGAGCAATAGACCACGGGATCGAGCTTGTATGTTCTCTTCGGTGACATCGAGGGGGAGGCCTTTGAAAAGGGGGGCGAGAGCTGTTTCGGAAGCTTCGACGACTCCTGCAATGGGAATCATGTGGAATGCGATTTCCAGCTTTGCCGCAAGATCTTCGGCGTCGTTTTTGCTGTGATCGGAAGAGATGGCAGAAGGCAGACTAATGCCGGTCACATTTTCTTTGCCGAGCGCTTTGACCGCGATTGCTGCGGTAACCGCGGAATCGATACCGCCGCTCAGGCCGATCAGAGCTTTTTTGAATCCGCTCTTGTGAACGTAATCTCGAAGTCCGAGCGCCAGAGCGTCTTCGATATCCTGCATCTGGGATTGATCGTAGCTGGGCGAACGTTCGGTCTTGGATTCGAGATCGACTACGCGGCATTCCTCGGCGAAGCCAGCGAGTCCGGTCAGGATATTTCCTTGGGAATCGGCGACCATACTACGTCCGTCGAAAATGAGTTCATCGTTTCCGCCGACGGCGTTTATGTAAGCGCTTGGGCAATTAAGCGAAGCGGATACGGCGGAAATCAGTTTACGCCGCGTTCCGGTTTTTTCGACGTGCCAAGGGCTTGCCGAGAGATTGACGTGAAAATCGAGCGCTTGCTCTTTGAGGTATTCGATTGGCGAGGACCGGTAGCGGGGGCGAGACGCAACGTCCGGAGTGGTCCAAATGTCTTCGCAGATGGTGATGCCGACTTTGTTGCCTTTGTATTCGAATACTAAGGGCAATGAGGCTGCTTCGAAATAGCGATCTTCGTCGAATACGTCGTAGGTGGGTAGTAGGCATTTTTGGCCGATATGCTGGATCTTTCCATCGAAGCAGACTGCGGCTGAATTGAAAAACTGTCGGCCGAAATCCTTTGGGTTGGGTTCGACGAAACCGAATATTATAGGGACCTCGCCAGATTGGGCCGCGATTCGTTGGGCTGTCGCGACATTGTCGGGCGCGAAACTGCGCTTGAAGAGCAAGTCTCTGGGCGGGTAGCCGGTGACGACAAGCTCGGGAAATACGACGTATTCGGCTCCTTGGGCGGTCAAGGTTCGGTAGGCGTCGATGATGCGCGCTTCGTTGCCTTGAAGGTCGCCGACAGTGGTGTTGATCTGGGCTAAGCCGATTTTCATGTGGAAAGAGACGAAAAGAACAAGGGGACTCTCAAAGGGCAAGGTTTAGTCGTTCATCCGCCGCTTCCAAAAAAGCGTTTATTCCCTTCGGGTAAATACCTCGAAGCTCTTGACGGGCGTAGCCCCTTGTGGGCGAAGACTGTTGCTTCGTTGCTAATTTTGGTAGCGGCCGACCTCCGGGCGATCACTGATCCCGCTGAGCACTTACGCGTCAACTTAAGCCCAAACGATTGGTTTCATTGCCGGTTCCACGCGGGTTCCTCGCGTAACCACGCCGCAGCGCGGCGTGGTTTTAGTCGAATTTCAGTTAAGCTGACGCTTATGCTTTGAGCGGGATCAGCTACTTTACCAATAATGGCCGCTCGGAGATCGGCGGCTACCTTTGAGCAGCATTCGAATTCCCGTATTTGTGGCTTGCTAGGCGACTGGTATGCGAAGCAATTATCGTGGCTGACAATGAGCGCTAATTTACAGACGAGATTGATACTGGCTTCGGCTTCGCCACGGCGTAAGGAATTGTTGGAGAGTGTCGGCGTTGATTTCGATATCGTTCCTGCGGATGTCGAAGAGGATAATGAGGGAGATTCCGACCCGGAGGCAATGGTGAGGGCGAACGCGGAGCTTAAGGCTCGCTGGGTGGCCGAGCGTCATGAGTATCGCTTCGTTTTGGGTTCGGATACGACGGTGCACTTGGATGGACGAGTTTTGAATAAGCCAACTGATTGGGAGGATGCGAAGTCTATGCTGCGGCGTTTGTCGGGGCGTACTCACGTCGTTTATACGGGGGTTTCGCTTCAAAATGTATCAAATGGCGTCATCGAGACCTTTGGCGTCCGGAGCGAGGTTACGTTCAAGGAGCTTGCTGATGAGGCGATCGATCGTTACTTCGACATCGTGAATCCGCTTGATAAGGCTGGCGCGTATGGGATTCAGGAAGGAACCGAGATCATAATCGAATCTTACCTCGGTTCTCACTCGAATATCATGGGGTTGCCAATCGATGAAACAAAGACGATGCTTGAGCGTCATGGATTAGCTTGACGGGTTGAAATGAGCGGAAAAGGCAAAGCGATCGAGGAAGAAGGGAATAGAGCGGAGCGTGAGAAGCCGCTTCTCGATGTCTTGCTCAAGGGTCGCAGTTTATCGCGGAATTCGTTGATTGCCGGAATTCTCGGCACGATTCTCTTTCATTTGATCGGACTGTTTGGTTTGCCGTCGGACGTGTTTACCGCTGAGAAAACGGATTATAAGGATCGTTTTCGCGAATTCGAGGTCGAGCTAGCGATGGCGGAGGAAGAGCCGGAGCAAGTTTATACGCAGACGAATCCTGATGCTCCGGAGAATGAACCGGATAAGACGAACAATTTCGCCGCTCGGAGCCAGCAAGCGGCTCAAGAGGAGGCGCCTGAGGAGGTAGACGATGAGAATCGTCCGTCGTCCGAGAGTGATGATGATATTGAGACCAACCAATTCATAACGGGCGACCTTACGCCGCCGGACTTTGCTCCGCCTCCATCTCGGCAAAGCGAAGCTCAAGAGGAGCAGGAGGAAGCACAGGATGTGCCGTTGTTGATCCCGCAGTTCGAGAGTCAGCCTTTGATCAAGTCGATTCCCATTCCCGGGACTCAGGAAGAAGAGGATCCGGATGACACGGGGATCCTCGAAGTGGATTACGATGAGGCGGAAGCGCCGACGAATGTGAACGAATACATAAAGGGCGAGGCGGAAGAGGGCGAAGAAGAGGAGCAAGTTGCTGCGTCGCCTCAGCCATTTCTAGTCCCGCAAAACGCCCAGGTGACGGCCGAAGCTTCGGAGCCCTCGCCGCGTCCGCGTCCGCGTTTGCCGAAAGTCGCTCCTGGTCCTGTGAGAAATCGAGATCCTGGGGTTTCTAGAACCGGAACGATCGCTATGGATGCGAAGTTTAGCGAGTTTGGGGAGTATATGGAGCGCTTTATCGAAATAGTGAGCGTTCGATGGAATTCGCTGGCGGACGAGGCGGCAGGCAAGGAAAACAACAGTAAGGTGGTGTTGCGTTTTACTTTGGATAAGAACGGTTATATCTCGAATTTGGATACGCGGCCGGGCTCTACTTCGAAAGTGATTGGTATCTACATTAGCAGAACCGCACTGGAAAACGGAGCTCCGTACGGTCCCTGGACGGCAGAGATGGTTGAAGTCTTCGGAGATTCCGAAGAAGTCACATTTTCATTTCACTATCGATAGTCGATGCTTACCAATTGCCGTTTTCACCCACTTGGAGATTTTGGGAAAAAGCGACGAGCAATAACACGCAACGTTCGACGTCTTCGAGATCGACCATTTCGCTAGGCGTGTGCATGTAGCGCAATGGCACTGAGATTAACCCTGTCGCTACGCCATCTCGAGCCATTTGAATTGCCCGAGCATCGGTGCCGGTTGGTCTTGGTTCGCCTTCGAGCTGCATGGGAATGTCGATTTCCTTAGCTGTCTGTATTAGCTTTTTGTAGACAATAGGATTGATGTTGGGCCCGCGTGTAATGATGGGGCCGCCGCCCAGTTTCGTGGCGCCGAATTTGCGTTTGTCGCAGTCAGGGTGATCCGTGCTGTGGCCAACGTCGACGGCAACGGCAAAATCGGGATTGACGCCGTAGCTGGAAGTGGTGGCCCCGCGAACGCCAATTTCTTCTTGCGAAGTACCGACGGAAAAGACTTTAGCGCAAAAAGAGCTGCGATCTTCGGCGAGACGACGAAGGGTCTCACCAACAATGTACGCGCCGCATTTATTGTCGAAAGCTCGAGCAGCTCCGACGGATCCGTGGATGAGTTCGAATTCGTGATCGTAGGTAGCTACGTCGCCGACCTGAACGCGGGCGAGGGCATCCTCTTTGTTCGTCGCTGCGATATCGATCCACATTTCATTGATTTGCGGGACCTTTTCGCGGTCTTTGACATCCATTAAATGAATGGCTCGCTTGCCGGTAACGCCTTTGACGGAACCGTTTTCGGTTTGAATAATGACGCGGCGGCCAGGGATGATGACGCGATCGTGTCCGCCAATGGTTCCAAAATAGAGGAAGCCTTTATCGTCTATGTAAGTGATGATAAATCCGAGTTCGTCGAGGTGGCCAGAGAACATGACGGTCGGGCCTCCGTCGCCATTGAGACTAGCGATGCGATTTCCCAATGCGTCGAGTTGGTACTGGTCGGCGACGTTTTCGACGTAGTTGTCGAAAACCGCCTGGGCTTGCCCTTCGGCCCCGGAAGGGCTTTTGGCTTTAAGGAGGTCGACGAGAAATTCGGGAGGCGTGTAGGACATGTGTGTTGGTTTTTTTTAGGAAGGATCTAACGAGTGAGCTATTCTGCTAGTTCATCGACGATATCCTCAAGTGGATAAGTGAGGATTTCCGAGAGAGTGGGATGATACCAATGGGTTTGCATGAGGGATGCGGCGGTTAGGCCGTGCGAAACGGCGACGGAGAGCGTGTGAATGAGCTCGCCGGCATCTTTGGATACAATTTCGGCTCCCAGAATGCGACCTGTCGGTTTCTCGCCGAAGATGCGGACGAATCCGTATTTCGCTTCCATGAGAATTGATTTGCCGTGATCGTCGAAAGGGTAGTCTGCAACCACATATTCGATTCCTCGTTCTGCAAGAGCTTGAGCAGTGAGGCCGACGCGAGCGACTTGCGGATCTGTGAAGGTGACGTCGAGCATGTGATCGTAGTTCAGCGGGGTCTTCGTTACGCCGGAAGCATGATAGGCTGCCAGTTCTCCTTGCATAACAGCGGTGTGCACGATTTCGAAGGGGCCTGCGCAATCGCCTGCCGCGTAAATACGGGAATTGGTGGACCGCTGAAATTCGTCGGTTTTGATCTGGCCGTTTGGCTTTAGTTCGATTCCTGCGGCTTCGAGACCGAGGGAAGCGGTGGTTGGAATGCGACCCATTGCATTGACTACGTAGTTTGAATCGCAGGAGATCTCAGTTCCTCCATGATCGAATACAACCGTGAAACCGGTGTCGCTTTTTTCGATACGCTTTAGGTTTGTGCCCGTGTAAAGCTCTATGCCTTCGTCGCGAAATGCGGTTTCGACGACTTCGGAGACGTCGGCTGCATGATCTTTTAGGATATGCCGACTTCGTTGGATCTGAGTCGTCTTGGAGCCTATGCGATTTAGGAATTGAGCTAGTTCGCAGGCGACTACTCCGCCTCCGAGAACGATGACCGATTCGGGGAGGAAATCGAGATCGAGTACTTCGTCGCTTGTCCAGAGATCCGGATGATCGATCCCGGGTATTGAGGGTTTCGATATGTGTGAGCCGGTAGCGATGATGAAGTGTTTGCCTTTGAGGCGCGTGCCGTCGTCAAGTTCGACCGTGTCTTCGCTTACGAATTTCGCAAAGTTTCGGTAGAGGCTATACTTGTCGCTTTGCATCGATTCGACGCGGTATTCCGAGAATTCCTTGATCGTATCGACCTTGCGCTGGTGGAGCGCTTTCATGTCGACCTTGGCGTCGGAAATAGAAAGTCCGAACTGTTTTGCGTGTTGGGCGAGGTGGAGCACTTCGGCTGAATAAATGAGCGTCTTCGAAGGCATGCACCCGCGGAGGATGCAAAGTCCGCCTAGTTCTTGAGCTCCGTCGATAACGGCAACGCTGTCAGTATAGCCGCGAGCGACTCGTGCGGCATTGAAACCGCCGCTGCCGACGCCGATGGCGATGAAATCGTATTCTTTAGTCATTGTTGATCTGTGAAGATTTCTTTCTGGCAATTGTCCGATACAGGCAAACATTTATTGGGTAGATTGTTTATGAAGCAGATTCTGATACTTGGTTGTGGTTACGTTGGAAGCGCGTTTGCGATTGCGGCGAAGGCTCGGGGACATGCAGTTCGAGCAGTTACTCGAAATCGGGAGAAGGTCGATTGTTTGGAGGCGAATGGAGTGAGGGCCTTTGAGGGGCGGGTGGATGCTTTGGAATGGCATGCGTTCGCTGGAAAAGATGTCGATTGGGTTCTCAATTGCGTGAGCGCGGCGAAGCCAGGGATCGCAGGTTATCAGGCGTCATACCTTGATGGGAACCGTTCCTTGGTGGATTGGATGGCGAAAACCGGTTTTGAAGGGAAGGCGATCTATACGTCCAGTGTCTCGGTATATCCAGACAGCGGAGGCGACTGGATTTCGGAAGAGGATTCTGGAGCTGATTCGGAACGGGCCCGTTTGATGCTCGAATCGGAGTCGGTTTTTTTGGAAGGCGCTCGATCGGTTCAAGCGACGGTATTGCGGCTTGGTGGGATCTATGGTCCGAGCCGTTCGTTTTTAGCGGAACGCGTCAAGCAGTCGCAGGGCTCGTTGCCGGGCTTTGGCGACTACTATTTGAATTTGATTCGGCTTGAGGATATCGTTTCGGCAATTGAACGAGTCTTCTCAGGCGAAGGTAGCGGCAAGTCGGTGTTCAACCTGGTAGATGACGATCCTTTGCTAAAAGCTGACTTGGTTGCTGGTTTGGCGGAAAAACTTGGAGTGTCGCGACCGGTCTTTGATGAGAAGATAGGAGAGGGTGCAACGTCTCGTAGGTGGGAGAAAGGACGCCCGGCTAATCGACGTATCTCGAACCGTTTGTTAAGGGAGCAATTTGGGTGGGTCCCTCGTTTCCCAAATGCTCGCGAGGGAATGGGAGACTTGCTTTCGGATTGACGCTTGGGGAAGTCCAGGAAAGCTTGCGAAAGGTTCGTCACCGATGAGGTTTCGAGAAAAACTTAACACGTTAACCCTTTAGATTCAGAATTATGGCAGGCGTAGGAAAATTGCTTAAGCAAGCTCAGAAAATGCAGCGTAAAATCGAGGCTTTGCAAACGGAGCTCGCAGAACGTGAATTGGAGGTTTCTAGCGGAGGAGGCGCTGTGACGATTAAGATCACGGCATCGGGAGATTTTCTTTCGATTTCCCTCGATCCGGATTTGCTGAAGGAGGAAAGCTCTTTGATTGAAGAATCGGTTCTTCAGGCAGTAAAGGAAGCGAGTACCCAAGCTAAGACGATACATGAGGAAGAAATGGGCAAGGCGACCGAGGGCATGTCGTTGCCGGGGCTTATGTAAGTATGAAGTATAAAGCTCCGTTGGGGCGACAATTTCATAACTCATAATTTTTCCTTCCCAATTATTAAAGATGACTCCCTCGTTTGAAGCGCTTCAGAAACAGTTAAAAAAACTGCCAGGAGTGGGGTATCGTTCTTCGGAGCGAATGGCTATTCACCTTTTGTTGGAGAAACCGGAAAGCAGTCTGGCATTGGTTGCGGCACTTGAATCGGCGCTTGACCGTGTTTCGAGTTGTCCCGTGTGCGGCAATATTTGCGAATCAGAGCAGTGCGTGATTTGCGAGAATACCCGCCGATCGGAGTCCGGACAGGTTTGCGTGGTGGAGCATGTGAGCGATCTGCTATCGCTCGAAAAATCGGGAGCTTATAATGGAGCTTATCATGTTCTGCATGGGAAGCTTTCACCCATCAATGGTGTTGGACCTGATGAATTGAATTTCGATAGTCTGATGAAACGCATAAAGTCTAATTCGATTTCGGAACTTATCCTTGCCTTGCCGAATGATATTGAAGGGGAGGCGACTTGCCATTATTTAATCGATCTATTGGATGCGTTTCCCGTTAGCGTTTCGCGGATTGGATTTGGACTGCCTAGTGGAGGATCAGTTTTGTATGCCGACGCGGTAACCTTGCAAAGCGCTCTCTCTGCTCGTCAAAAATTCTAGTTATGCCACTCCCTGATATTTCGAACCATCCTTCGTTGAACAAAGAACGCGTCGCAGAGCTGATTGAGCAAACTGCGCACGATAGTTCGCTATTCGCTAGATTGTATTCTCTCTTCAAAGATGAGGGGCAGACGCTGATCAAGGATATCGTTGAGGGATTAGAGGCGAATGACCGTTCAGTGCTTCACGATGCAATTCATAAGGTGAAAGGGTCTTCGGCAGCGATGGGAGCGTCTCGCATTTATGAGTTGTCCAGCACGGCGATTGGAATTTGCCGCAACGACGGAGATATTGGGGACTTAACCGAATTACCGACTTTGCTGGCAACCGAGTACGCTTCCTATTGTCAGGAAGCGAAGCAGTACTTGGGACAGAGGTAGGTAGAAGCGGGGATACCCGTTTTGACCAAGCTCGAACTAGTCTTGGCTGACAAGCTTGAGCTTGACTGCTAGGCGAGTCATATCCGTTGCTCCGCGAAGTTTGAGCTTTCGCATGATGTTGCTGCGATGAGCATCGATCGTACGAACGCTTAAGCCAAAAGACTTTGCGATTTCCTTCGAACTGTATCCTTCGCCTACCATTTGCAAAACGTCAGTTTCGCGAGGTGTGAGCATTTTTAGACTATCGTTGTAGTCTTTGCTCGTAATCGGCTGGCGTAGTAATTTGTAAGCTTCTGGAGAGTAGTAGACCGCTCCCTTGAGGATCTGGGCGATTGCGTCCTTGAGACTCTCGATTGTGCTGTTCTTGGTTACGAGACCGTTTACTCCGCGTTCGACAGTTGCTTTTACTATCTCGGGTGTGAAGTGAGCCGAGACGAGAATGACTTTTATGTCTGGGGCACGGTCTTTTAGTCGATTGAAAACCGTTAGTCCTCCGAGTTTCTTGATTTTAATATCCAAGATGACCAAATCTGGACGTTGCTCTAAACACGCTTCGAGTCCGGATTCGCCATCTTCGTATTGGCCGCTCACATTTAAACCAAAATCATTGGTTAAAATTGAAACAGTCAGTTCTCGGAAGAGTATTTGGTCCTCGATGATTATAACGTTCATACTGTTGTATGGTTTAGCAGAATTCAGGGGGATGAGTTTGCTCGTGGAGTCTATTATTGTAACACCTTAAGGGTTTACACTTACAATTACGAGTTGGAGTTAGGTAAACTGGTTTTTTCCGGTGACGGCGTCCAGGAAAAATTAATATAATTGGAGAAGAGTGTTGAGTGAATTTATTTTGGACAGGATTCGCTCGTTTTCTCAATTGTACCGTTATTCGAATTTTAACCTTATAAGACTCAAGGGGCACGAACTTTGCAATGAACTTCTGCAATTCTAATTTTCGAATCCGTCGGGATGCGATTCGTGCCATTTCCAAGCGGTTTCCACGATTGATTTGATATCGGGAAATTCGATCTTCCACGCGAGCTCTGCGATCGCTTTGGCCGGATAGGCGTAGGCGGCGGGTACATCGCCATCGCGGCGAGGACCGAATTCGTGCGGTACCTCAAGGCCGGTCACTTCTTGAACTACTTGAATGACTTCGAGCACGCTAGCGGGAGTGCCGGTGCCTAGATTGTAATGCAGTTCTGTTCCGTGTTGTTCGAGTTTGTCGAAGGCTGCGATGTGGGCGCGGCTGAGGTCGTTAACGTGCACGTAGTCGCGTTGGCAGGTCCCGTCGGGAGTCGGGTAGTCGGTTCCGAAAACGATGAGTTTGTCGCGTTGTCCGCGAGCTGCTTGAATGGCTAGCGGAATTAAATGAGTTTCGGGATCATGGTCTTCGCCGATAGAACCGTCGGGAGCCGCGCCTGAAGCGTTAAAGTAGCGGAAGCAAGCGTAGGAGAGGCCATAGGCTTTCGCGCAGTAACCTAAGAGGACTTCGATATCTTGTTTGGTCTGGCCGTAGGCGCTGAAGGATTGGAGGGGCAAATCTTCGTGAAGGGGCATTTCTGCAGCATCGCCGAAAACGGTGCACGATGAGCTGAAGACGAATTTTCGAACGCCGGCGGCTTGCATCGCTTGGAGTAAGCGAACGGTCTTCGCGACATTGTTGTCGTAATATTTTAGCGGATTGGTCGCGGATTCCCCAACATTGATGAGGGCAGCGAAGTGCATGACGATGTCGATGCCTTCATTTTCCAAGATTGGCTGTACGAATTCTTGGTTGCCCATGTCGCCTTCGTAGAGGGTGACACCCTCTGGAATCGTGTCGTGATGACCGAATGAAAAATTGTCTAGAATCACTGGTTCGTGACCACTTGCTTGCAATTGGCGGACGCAATGGCTGCCGATATATCCTGCTCCTCCGACGACGAGTATCTTCATAATGCTGCTTTAGTATTGATAAGGGGGACTTTTTAACTACGGAAGGAGCTTCTCAATTGGAAAGCAAATTATTCTTTCTTCGAAATGGAGCTTAGCAGAATCGTTATAACTGGGGTGGGGTTGACGTCGCCCAATGGAAATAGTCTCTCGGAGTTCAGGCAAAACCTGCTCGACGGAGTGGCTGGGATCAGTCGCATCGAAATGCGTTACATGGGGGAGGTCCTTGCGGGTGTATGCGATTTCGATCCGCTCCGTTACCAAAAGAAAAAAGAAGTTCGCGTGGGAACGCGGGCGGGCAGTATTTCGATTTATTGCGCTCAGGAGGCCGTGAAGGATAGCGGACTTGATTTCGAAAACATGTCCAAAGACCGCGTAGGCATTTATGTAGGGATTACCGAACATGGCAATGTCGAGACTGAGAACGAAATCTACAATATTTCCAAATTCGATTACGACACGAAGTATTGGACGCACCACCACAATCCGCGAACGGTTGCTAACAATCCAGCGGGCGAAACGTCGCTCAATCTGAAGATTACCGGACCGTCGTACACAATCGGGGCGGCTTGCGCGGCGGGGAACATGGGACTCGTTCATGCCTTGCAAATGTTGCGGTTGGGCGAGGTCGATGTGGCGATTGCCGGAGGAGTGTCGGAGAGTATTCGATCGTTTGGCATCTTTGCGGGCTTCAAAAGCCAGGGCGCGTTGGCCGAACATGAAGATCCGAACAAAGCGTCGCGTCCATTTGATCTTGATCGCAACGGCATCGTCGTGAGTGAAGGAGGGGCGTTGTATACGCTTGAACGTCTGGAGGATGCCCAAGCGCGGGGAGCGAAGATTTACGGCGAGATTGCCGGTTATCATGTCAATTCGGATGCGACCGATTACGTTTTGCCGAATCCGGAGCGTCAAGCGCAATGCATGCGAGCGGCTTTGAAGAAAGCTAAGATGGCTGCGAGCGACATCCACATCGTCAATACTCACGCGACTGCCACCCCGATGGGCGACGTGCAGGAATGTCGAGCGATTCGCGAAGTGTTTGCCGATTGTCCGGACACCTATGTCAATAACACGAAAGGATTTATCGGACATTCCATGGGAGCGGCGGGAGCATTGGAACTCGCGGGCAATTTACCTTCGTTTGATGACGGTATGGTGCACCCTTCGATCAACGTCGACAAGCTCGATCCGGAGTGCGCTATTCCCAATTTAGTTTTGAACAACCCTATTAAAGCAAAACGAGTTGACGCTATACTTAATAACTCCTTTGGTATGCTCGGTATTAATTCAGCGCTGATAATTCGGCGCTTTTCTGACTAGACACGGAACGTATTTTTATGAGCAAAGACGAATGCAAACAAGTAGTTCTCGACATCATCGCCGAGATCGCTCCCGACGAGGAGCTTAGCGATGTAAAGCCAGATGTGGCGTTGAGAGAACAGCTGGATCTTGATTCGATGGATTTCCTTGATATCGTTATGGAGCTTCGCAAGAAGCACGACATCGAAGTACCTGAGTCCGAGTACGGACAATTGGTATCGCTTGATCGTTGCGCGGAGTACCTTACTCCAAAGTTCAACGCCTTGGTATAGGCGTTCTCAATTGCCAATCAATTTCGGTCCGACAATTGTGTCGGGCCATTTTTTTGTATTCAATGAAGCGCTACTTTTAAGATGGAACGATACGATGTAGCGATAATTGGAGCGGGCATGTCGGGGATTGCGGCAGGGATTCGCTTGGCTCACTTTGGGAAAAAAGTGTGCATATTCGAGCGTCATTATGCTTCGGGAGGCTTGAATAGCTTCTATGCGAAGGATGGTCGCAAGTACGATGTCGGTCTGCATGCGATGACGAACTTTACGGGGCCTGGCGATCGGCGGGCTCCGTTGAATCGGATCATCCGTCAATTGAGAATATCGCGGGAAGATCTTAAACTGTGCGAACAAAATGGCTCGCGAATAGCGTTTCCGGGAGCGAATCTTCGCTTCAATAACGATTTCGCGTATTTCGAATCGGAGATTGAGAGCGTTTTTCCGAAGCAAATCGACGGCTTTCAAAAGCTCGTTGCGGCAATTCGTTCGTTCGACGACAATGAGTTCAACTACGTTTATCGCTCTGCTCGCGAAGTGGTGCGGTCTTGTGTGAACGATCCGGTCTTGGAGGACATGATCTTTTGTCCATTGATGTATTATGGAAGCTCGACTGAGGAGGACATGGATTTCGGTCAGTTCGTGATTATGTTTAAATCCATTTTCTTCGAAGGCTTCGCTCGTCCGCTTGAAGGAATCCGGAATATCATCCGCTTGCTCTTAAAACGCTATCGTGAATCCGGAGGGATTCGAAAGATGAATACAGGCGTTGCCAAGATCGTTGCCGTGGATAACCAAGTCGATCGCCTGATTCTCGACAACGGCGAGGAAGTCCAGGCCGATGTTGTGCTCTCTTCAGCTGGATTACCGGAAACATACGCGCTGTGCGAACCGCAGCCAGAGCTGGAAACCCCAGTATCGCCGGGTCGGCTGGCGTTTACGGAGACAATCTCGGGTTTCAAGGATCAACCCGAGTCATTCGGGTGGGGCGACGACACGATCGTCTTCTTTAATTCCCGCGATCGGTTTTCATATCGCGAAGCGAGCGACCCGGTTGATTTGACAAGTGGGGTTATTTGCATCCCCAATAATTTTCAGTTTGGCGACGAGCAAATGCCCGAGGGTGTCGTTCGGGTTACCTGTCTTTCAAATTATGCCAAGTGGAAAGGCTACGGCGAAGAGGAATACGCGGAAAGCAAAGAGCAGTGGCGGCCTCGGATTTGGGAGGCGGCGAAAGTATTTATGCCGCCGACGGCTTTAGACTATGACCAGGCGTGCATCGCTCATGATATGTTCACGCCTACCACGGTGGAGCGTTACACGTGGCGAAAGCAAGGGGCTATCTATGGGGCTCCACAAAAAACGAAGGACGGGACGACACCGATTTCTAATCTCTTCATTTGCGGAACGGACCAAGGTTTTCTCGGAATTGTTGGCAGCATGTTGAGCGGGATAGCAATGGCGAATACCCATGCTTTGCGTTAGGGAATTTGTTTCCTTTGTGTCTAATGCCCCGAAGCTTGCTTCGATTTTGGTAGCGGCCGATCTCCGAGCTGTCTTGCTGGCGTGGGGTGGCATTTGACCGAAAGTTGAAGGGCTTCTTTCGGGAGTTTTTTATCCCTGAAAGAGACTTTACATCTAATATTTCCACCAAATCCAGGTTGCGATTGCCGCTAGGACGAGGAAGGCGCATCCAAAAATCATAGCGCAACCTTTTCGAGCGTCTTTGACCGAATCCTGCGTTTCGGGACCGAGCTTGTCATAAATATCTGAAAGGACCGCTTTGGGATCGGGTTCGTCTGTTGAGCGTTTACTTGGAATTTCGCTTGAAAAATCGACATACCCTAGAGCTCCGCCACTTTTAAGGCGATTGGCGGGAATAGGATTATCGATTGGATCGTTTTCGGGCGTTTCGATGGTCGCGCTTTGGAGGGAGCTTATTTCAGATTCCAGCCAACTGAGGTGCTCTTCTGTGAGAGCCCTTTGCTTTAGGAGTTGAATGAGTCGATCGCTGGCCATTTTGAACTGACTCTATTGCTATCGCTTCAGGGCGACGCGCCTTAAGCGAATACACGAAAAAGCCCTTTCCTACGAAGAGGAAAGGGCTTGGGGAAATCGTTTTGCGAAGCAGGTTATACTTCGACAGCCACCTTACGGTGTTCTTTGTCGAACTTTACGGTGCCGTCGCTGAGAGCGAAGAGCGTGTGGTCGCGGCCAATGCCGACGTTCAAGCCGGGATGGAAGCGAGTGCCACGTTGGCGAACGATGATGTTGCCAGCGATTACTTGCTGACCGCCGAATTTCTTGACTCCAAGACGTTGGGATGCGCTATCGCGTCCGTTCTTACTGGTACCTTGTCCTTTTTTATGCGCCATTGTTCAGTGTCTCTATTGAAATTAAGACTCGATCGAGTCGATTTTGATAACGGAAAGCTCTTGGCGATGACCGCGACGGCGTTCGTAGCCTTTGCGCTTCTTCTTCTTGAAGATGATAACCTTGCGGCCGCGTTTGTTTTCAAGGATGGTCGCTTTGACCATGGCGCCTTCGACGAATGGATTGCCCAATTGAAAGCCTTCGCCTTCACCTAGAGTGAGGACTTCGCTGATGTCGAGCTTTGCGCCTGCTTCGGTTTCGGGATAGCGGTTCAGTATGAGAACGTCGCCCTCTTGTACTGTGAACTGTTTGCCCTGGGTTTGGATGGTTGCTTTCATGTGAAATAAAACGGCGTAATAAGGGAGCTTCTTCTCAGGGAATCAATCTTTTTTGTTAAAAACTTCGCCTAGTCTCTCTACTAGACAGAATCTTAACGCTTCCT
>Ga0302122_10000293_pt1 | contig 29918 bp, 33 predicted proteins | sample CB21_SCM_MG_FD_203115 | JGI IMG/M metagenome (GOLD analysis project Ga0302122, IMG submission 203115) | Marine microbial communities from Western Arctic Ocean, Canada - CB21_SCM | ecosystem: Environmental > Aquatic > Marine > Oceanic | place: Canada: Western Arctic Ocean | collected 2017-09-28 | reverse complement strand
CAAAGGGAAGAGAGATACCTTTACCAATCACAAACGAACTGATAGAGCCTCGACCATACCAAACCAAAACCTAACCAACATACCTAACAAGTAAGAATCCCGTGTCCCAAAAAACCAGGGCGCTTCAATACCTTTCGCGCCGTATATCGAAACGGACCTTTTTGATCCTATGAAAATTGTAACATTAGCCCTCTTATCATCGCTCGCCTTTCTTCTTGGATGCAATACGCTTAAGGAAACACGGGTAAATCTCGCATCGGGCAACTATGAATACGCCATTCGAACCTCGGTAGAGAACCTGAGAAAAAGCAGAACCAAAAAGAAGTCGATCGAATACATTCTGATACTTGAGGACTCTTATGCCAAGGCGGTTGAGCGCGATACGAGAACCATCGAGCGATTGAAAAGGGAAAGCAGTGGAGAAGCTCTCGAAGAAACCTACAACACTTACCAAGGGCTCAATAACCGGCAGGAATACATCCGACCTCTTCTACCTCTCCATGAACCTGATACCGGAAGAGAAGCTCAATTCGCGATGGTCGACTACGATGAAGCGCTTTTCGATTCGAAAAGCAATTTGTCAGAGCACCTTTACAAGCATGCGTCCTCTCTTCTTAGGAATGGCGACAAAATGGATGCGCGCATAGCGTACGAAAACTTCAACTATTTGGAAAATATTAATCCAAATTACAAAGACAGCAGCGCTCTCATGAGCGACGCGCATTATAGAGGTACTGATTTCGTCTTCATCCACATGGACAACCATACGGACCATATCATTCCCAAGGAATTGGAAAGTGACCTCCTGCAGATCGATACTTACAAAATGAATAAGCTGTGGACTGTTTATCACAACGCGCAGGTCGAGAATACCGACTACGATTACGAATTGATTGTAGCGGTCCGGGATATCCAGATCAGTCCAGAGCAGATCTACGAAAAAGAGATAATAAAAACCAAGAAGATCAAAGACGGGTTCACTTACGAACTGGACCAAACTGGCAATGTCAAAAAGGACAGCGCCGGAAATGACATTAAATTCGACAAGTACATAACCATCCGGTCGAAAATCCAAGAATTCACGCAATCGAAATCAACAAGAATCGTAGCGGAAGCTGAATACCGTTCTTATCAAAACAAGCAGGTCATTACGTCGATTCCTATTGTCGGCGAATACAATTTCTTCCATCACTATTGCACGCATAATGGCGACAGGCGAGCCCTAGACGATCACTACAGGGGACTATCGCGCAAGGCTCTTGTGTCTTTCCCCTCAAACGAGCAGATGATCTACGACACCGGTGAAAACCTAAAACATCGCCTCAAGGAAATCATTGCCGCCAACCAATTCTAGAGTTTTATCAGAGTCTAGCAGGCTGATTCATCGCCATTTTCATTGATGACAGCCACTTTCATAATTCATCCCTCATATTTCATCCTTTTTCAACTACGTCAGCGCGAACGAGGGCTTTCGGTTCATCCATTTGCCGTTGGTGAAGTCGGGAAACGGAACTGGCTGGTTGCCTTGGGCGATTGACTGTTCGGAGAGTGGGGCGATGGCCATCCAACTAGCCATGTCGTAAACGTCGAGGGGTACAGGTTGTTTTTGGCGGAGGGCCTCGACGAAAGCGGAGAGTTCGAGGAAATCGGCTCCGTCATGTCCCCCTCGAATTCCTATTTTCAGGTATTGCTTCCATACGGGATGCTCAAATTCGCTTTGGTATTCAGCGAATGGTTCCCACTTGTGTCCGGGGCTGCGTCCTTCGATGTGAATGCCATCGACTAATTCGCTATAGATGCCTTGGGTTCCTTGGATCTGCCAGTCGAATGACTTGGGTCGGGGTAGGGCGCAATCGTGGGTAAGAATGATGTTCTCGCCGTTTTGACATTGGATAATTGAAGTGACGATATCGCCATTGGCCCAGTTGTAGTCTTGGGCGGGGTGCTCTCGTGGCAGATTGTTTTGGGTCCACGATTTCAAGCCGCGACTCTTTGTTGAATGGGCGGATAGCGAGACGAATCGATTTCCCCGGTTTATGTTGAGAGCCTGGGCTAGCGGACCGAGTCCGTGAGTCGGGTAGATGTCGGCATTTCGAGTCTGGTTTTGCCGTGTCCGATAGTCGCCGCCAGTCGGCAGAGAAATGCCGGTGCCTTTGCCTAATACGATGCGCTTGCGAAGATCGTGCAGATAACCGCCGCGGCATTGGACGATTTCGCCAAGCAATCCCTGGCGAACTATGTGCAGTAGGGACATCATGTTGCGGCGGTAGCAAGCGTTCTCGAGGAGCATGCAAGGGGTTGACGACGCTTCCGCGGTCCGTACTAGGTCCCAGCATTCCTCTGTGGAATTGGCAGGACCGACTTCGCAGGCGACGGCTTTGCCTGCTTCCAACGCAGCGATCGACATGGGTATGTGCCAACGCCAAGGAGTTGCGATGATTACTCCGTCAAGATCGTCTCTCTGCAAGAGGCGCTTAAAATCGTAGGGGCCTCGTTGATACGCTTCGGGACGAGGCCGGCCTGACTCTTCGACAAAGTTTTGGGCTTTGCTGAGATTATCTTCCCGCATGTCGCAAATGGCAGGAAACTGCACGTCTTCCATTTCGAGCAGGGTTTTCAGCAATCCTGAGCCGCGTCCACCAACACCGATAAAACCAAGACGGACCTCAGGATTTGCGACTTTGGGATTGGCGCTGAACAGATGGGGAGCGATTCCGGCGGCTAGTCCGGCAGTCAGCGTGCGAGTGGCGAATGTTCGTCTATTGAGCATAGGGTATTTGTAGGGATGAGTTATGAAGGATGAAGTATGATCCGGATTCTCTGCGATACGCCGGGACAGGGGGGGCATGAAGATGCTTTCAGATTTGACCGAGTTGCGGAGTATTGTCGATGGAGTATTGTTTTTAAGATCGCTGTCATGGATCTCTTCGGGCCAGGATCCGCTACGCGGGCAGGTGAGGGAGTGAATTATGAATGATGATCCGTCTTCTCTGCGATATGCCGAAACAGGGGGATGAATTGGGGAACGGGGAGCTTGTTAATTGGCCTTAATGAAGTTCTGCCCATAACTCAAAAGCATTTTCTGTTACACCGGATCCATCATATCCAATATGGGCCTAAATCGAATTTTGAATGCCTTCTTAATAAGGCTTCTTTCAGTCAAAATTCACTTGGCAATTGGCATAGTCCTAGGCGTGATAGCAACGAGCTGGGAGTAGCTGCCGACGGATGATGCGTCCAGCGAAAGTAAGCGGAAGCCTCCCTTGCTACGAAGGCTCGAACCGTTCCGAGCCGAAGGCGACAAGACCGAGCGCGTAGCGAACCGGAACAACGACGAGAACGGGTCCGCCTGCTCGCCCCACGGGTATGCGCCGCCAGGCGTAGCGTGGGAGCGGCGCGGCCATCGCTTCGCCCGTTACGCGGACGACTTCGTCATATTGGTGAAGAGGCTTCGTTCCGGCGAGCGCGTCATGGCTAGCGTGCGCCGATTCCTGGAGACGAAGCTGAAGGTGAACGAGGGGAAGAGCCAAGTCGTTAAGACGTCCGCTCTGGAGTTCCTCGGAACCGCTCAGTGCGGATCCGCAGGCTGAGTGGTGTGTGGGCCGTGGGAGTTAACGCCCCTGGCTACCCGATTCGAACTCGTTTCATTTAAATCTCCGGATATGTACCTGTGCAAAATGCTGGATATTAGTGTTTGATATGGCATTCCGTATCGATTTGCTCGGCGCTGCAACGAACCTAAATCTCTAGATGAAATTCTAATGTTGATTCGCTTGTCTTTGTTCATCGTATTCCGAGCTGCATCGATGTAGACTTGTCCTTCTTTGACAGACGGTTTTTTGGCCTCGCGAAGTATTTCGTCTTCGTTCTCGAGTAATTCTTTTTCGTAATCGTCTAATTTCATTTATTTTCCTCCAAGAATTGTTTAGTTGCCTTTCGGCTTGGTATGATCGTTTTCAGGAACTTCTGACCCCCGGACTCAACGTACGGAACTAGATAAACGTAGTCATCGATCCGGATGTATAAAACCTTCTGGTTCGAATATTTATCCTGGTTAGGATGGTTGGATACGGCGATCAAGTCGCCTTTCTCAATATGGAATACGATGTCTTGAAATCCAACTCCGCGTTCTGACTTGAGCAGGGCGTCTTTTTCGTCTGACCAGTCAAACATGCGAGAATCGTAGGAGGCGTGTGCCGAATGTCAACACAAGTGTGCCTTTTGTCTTCTTTTCGAACGTCTAGGACACTCGATGGCGAGGTGTTGAGCTGCCATTGTGTGTTGCGGGGGTAAAAGCCATTGAGCGCTTCGCTTTATTGTTCTTGTTCAACCATGGGCGAATGCTCAGCAAACTGAGAAGCGCCCTTTATTGTTGCCTAGTTTAAGTAGTGGTATCGCATTTGAAGAAACGCGACGCCTTCGTCGGTGGCTTTGTATACGATTCTATGTTCTTCAGTGATTCTTCTGGACCAGCATCCAGATAAATTGTGCCTGAGTGCCTCAGGCTTTCCTTTGCCTTCGAAAGGGCTTTTCTTTATCTCTTTAATCAATTCGTGGATTCGCTTGATGACTCGCTTATCGGTTTTTTGCCAGTGAAGGTAGTCTTCCCACGCTTCTGGGGTAAAGATGAGATTCATGCGCCCAAGTCGATTTCTCTTTTGGGCGCTTTTCCTTTATCGAGGCTTTCGAGAGCGGAAACTAGTCTCTTTGCATTTGCTGGGCTCCTGAGAAGGTAGGCAGTCTCTTCAAGGGCTTCGTAGTCATCCAACGACATCATGACGACAGATTGATTTCGTTTGCGGGTAATGATTATGGGGTCTCTGTCATTGCAGACCTTGTCTATTGTAGATGCAAGATTCTCTCTTGCTGCGGTGTAAGTGATTGCGTTCATTTGTACAGTAACCTGTACAGTTGAAGCAAAGAGTCAACCTCTTTTTTCTGCCCAACTAAAGAGTAAGATAAGATGAATAATGACAAATACATCGTAATCAAGTCTCTACCCCAGCCTGACAGAGGCGAAGGGGCTCTCGAACATCGTCCTGGACGAGCTCGACAAAGGCCCCTGGCGAATGAGCGGGGTTAAATGGGTGAATATCGCCCTGCCTAATAAGCGCTTGAAATCACTTGGTCTGGCGATCCCATGGATCTAGTCCAGCCTTGAGTCAGCCGACTCGCCACCTACGGATCCGTATGGGTGGTGGGGTGGGAGGGCCGCTCTGTGATGGGCGGTCCTATCCCGATGCCTTTGGCAACCTTGACGAATTTCTCTTTTTTGTAATCGATGGGGTTTCCTAAACGATCTGCAATACAAGCAAATGAAAACAAAAATTATTGCGCTCCAGCTTATTGTGTAAACAAGCTATCGTTATCCATCTATGATTTCATTATAGCATCGTCCTTAGCATTAGTTGGAATTGCAGTGGAAAAGAGCGCGTCCGGTCTCGCTGGTAGTGCCGACTGTGCTTTTTGTAATGTGAAGACGAATACTGAATGTTTCTAAGTAATTATATTTTGAATACTAAAAAAAAAGGACGGGCTGCACGCCCGTCCTTTTTGTTGGGAAAGTTTGTTTCGATTCGAAGACCTAGCTGATGATCATTTGATCGACGGATGTACCAGCGGGGATCATCGGAAGAACGTGCTCCGTGTAGGGAGTGATTACGTCGAGCAGGAAGGCTTCGTCGCTATCGAGCATTTCCTGAATAGCGTCGCGAAGTTCTTCTTTCTTGTGTACTCGACGAGCTGGAAGGCCGAAGCCATTGGCGATTTGAACGTAGTTCGGATAAAGGCCTCCTAGGTTTTCGGGCGAGCCAATGTTGTTCTCGTCGCCGAGAATGGTATTGCCGCGCACGCTGTCGTAGAATCGGTCTTCCCACTGCATAACCATTCCGAGGTGCTGGTTGTTGAGGATCATCGCTTTCGCGGCGATCTTTTCGATCTTGGCCGTTGCGAGCTCCTGGACGTTCATTATGAACGAGCCGTCGCCATCGATATCGACTACCTGCTTATCTGGGCAGGCGACTTTCGCTCCGAGAGCGGATGGATAGCCATAGCCCATTGAGCCGAGACCGAGGGATGAAATGTGGTGGCGCGGGTATTTGAAATCGTAGAATTGAGCGGCCCACATTTGATGTTGGCCGACTCCGGTAGTGATTATCGCTTCGCCGTGAGTGAGCTCATAAAGAATGCGAATCGCTTCCTGGGGAAGGATGTGTGGGCTTTCTTCGTATTGAAATGGGTATTTGTTTTTCCAGGACTGGACCTGATTGACCCAAGCGCTGATGTCGGGTTTTTTGAAATAGTTCTGTTCGCTCAGTTCGACCATGCGGCCGAGCGCTTGTTTGATTTCTCCGACGATCGGATGGTGGACGATCTTGTTTTTGTTGTGCTCGGAAGCGTCGATGTCGAGATGAACAATCTCAGCTTGTGGAGCAAAAGTGGATACATTGCCCGTGATGCGGTCGTCGAATCGAACGCCGAAGGCAAGCAGTAGATCGCAATTGTGAACAGCGAGATTGCCGTATGCGGACCCGTGCATACCAAACCATTTGGTGGAAAGCTCGTGCGTTTCGGGAAACGCGCCTACGCCCATGAGGGTGGAGGAGCAAGGGATGCCGGTCTTCTCGATGAATGCAGCGAGTTCTTTAAACGCTTCCGCGGAGACGATACCGCCTCCGTAGTAGATCATCGGTTTCTTCGCGTCCTCGATCAAGTTGAGAATGTTCTTCAACTGGCTGTCGCTGGCGAACGTGGGAAGTTTGGAATCGCGTAGCGTAATTTCGACGGGCCATTCGGGGACGATCTTGTTTTGTTGGACGTCCTTGGGGATGTCTACGATAACGGGACCTGGCCGGCCAGTGGTGGCCACTTTGAAGGCCTCTTTTACCGTGTGGGCGAGATCATTGATGTCCATCACCAGGTAGCTGTGCTTCACTACAGGGAGGGTCATTCCAAAGAAGTCGGTTTCCTGGAATGCGGCTTTGCCGATGAATTTCGAGTAGACTTGGCCAGTGATGCAGATGAGCGGCGTGCTGTCCATATACGCATCGGCGATAGCGGTCATCAAGTTGGTTGCTCCAGGGCCGCTAGTCGCCATGCAGACGCCCGGCTTTCCAGTTGCGCGAGCGTAACCTTCGGCTGCAAAGGAGCCGCCTTGTTCGTGGCGCGGTAGAATGGTGCGAATGCGGCCTTTGGCTTTCGCCAGAGATTGGTGCATTTCCATGGAAGCGCCGCCCGGATAGGCGAAGATGTCTTTGACGCCTTCACGAATCAGGGATTCGACTAGAATGTCGGCTCCGTTGATCTCTGCGGTTGCAGTGGAAGGCTCTTTAAATTCGGTGTTTGCGCTCATCGGTTTTTACAAAATTCGCGGTATAAAGGAGGGAGGCAACGCCCTTGGCAAGTGAGAAAGTAGGGCGCCTTAGGCTGTTTTTAGCCTGTTTTGGAAATTTCGTGAAGGGGTCTTTTCCAGTTAGGAAACCGCTTCGTTGAGGTCGATCACCTTTCCGTCGTTGTAATCGCCTATATTACGGTAGCGCTCGTAGCGTTTTTCGAGCAGAGCGTCCGTACTGAGTTTGAGCAATTGGCTCAGGTGGCTTTTGATCGCTTTTTCGACAAATCGAGCGGCCGCTTCGGGGTCATTCTGCGCTCCGCCCATCGGTTCTTCGATGACTTCTTCGACAATGCCGAATCGCATGAGCATTTTTTGGTCGCCCAATTTTAAAGCTTCGGCGGCTTTAGCGGCTTGGGAGCGGTCTTTCCAGAGAATCGCAGAACAGCTTTCGGGAGAAATGACTGAATAGTAGGCGTTTTCGAGAATGAGCACGCGGTCTGCGATAGCGATTCCTAGAGCTCCGCCGGATCCGCCTTCGCCGATTACGAGAGTAATGATAGGGACGGTTAGCTGGCTCATTTCGCGGATGTTGACTGCGATTGCCTCAGCGACGTGGCGTTCTTCCGAACCAATGCCGGGATAAGCGCCGGGAGTGTCAACCCATGTGATGATCGGCATGCCAAACTTTTCCGCCATCTTCATTAGACGCAAGGCCTTGCGATAGCCTTCGGGATTGGGCATTCCGAAATTGCGAAGAATGTTCTCCTTAGTATTGCGGCCCTTTTGTTGGGCGATGATCATTGTAGGCTTTCCATCCAGGAAAGCTATTCCTCCAAGAATGGATTTGTCATCGCGGAACAAGCGGTCGCCATGCAGTTCCTGGAAATTCTCGAAAATCGAACCAACGTAATCGAGAGAGTACGGACGCAGAGGGTGACGGGCGAGCTGCACTCGTTGCCACGAGTTGAGATTCGAGTAGATCGTTTTCTTCGTCTGCTCGATCTTGGCCTCGATGGCCTTGATTTCCTTGGAGACGTCGATGTGGTTTTCTTCGGAAAGCTGATGCAGAGCATCGAGCTGGTCCTTCAGACCGCGTAGCGGCTTTTCAAAGTCGAGCGCATATTTCTTATTCATAGGCCTGATCCGGAAAAAGGGGCGGAATATGTGTTAGGGTATTCGAAAGTCGAGGTTAAAGGAGGGATTGATAAATGCGTGGTCAGCCGATTGTAATTTCGTCCTGAGATGCGTCGGGATTCTTTAGCTGATCTTTCCAGCCGGCTATCTTCGCCTGGGCTCCGAATAGCTCGGCTTTCTCTTTCGAGCCGAGCTCGAGCCAGATACGGGAAAGACTGGTATTTATGAAAAGATCGTCCGGCGCGAGAGCATGGGCTTTTTCAGCGGCTTTTAGAGCTGCGTCGAAGTTTTTTTCGGAGTAGTGAATTTCGCAAAGAGCGTGCCAGCCTGCGAAGCTGTCGTTTGCGTTTTCGAGCAGCGAATCAAGTTTTGAGATGGCGACGTCGCTATCTCCCATTGTGAAGTCGAACGTCGCGTCTTCTATTATGCTCTCGATATCTTTAGGTTCGATCATGAATTAGTGTGGGAACTGCCTAAACTGACGCAAACCCTAGGAGAAGGTTCAATATTTGTCCAGCGGTGAAGCCTGTTTTAGGCGATGATTTAAAGGATTAGCATGGCGTCGCCATAGCTGAGAAAACGGTATTCCATCCGAATGGCTTCTGCGTAAATGCTTTTTAGCCAATCGATACCATCTGTATTTCCAGGTGAAAGGAAAGCGGATACGAGGCAAAGTAAAGTCGATTTAGGCATGTGAAAGTTGGTGATCAACGCATCGACGCCCGAAAACGTGGCAGGAGGATAGAGAAAGAGACCTGCTTCGTCCATGAATCCAGAGTCGTGGATGCGAGCGGTCTTTCTCAGGTAGTCTTCAACCGTTCGGACGCTGGTGGTGCCGACGCATATCCGTCGTTGGTTCGCTTCTGGGGCTTGCCTGAGGGCGCGTTGCGCGTCGACTGGGATTTCGTAGATTTCGCGGTGAATCTCGTGATTCTCGACGGATCCTTCGTCGAGCGGTTTGAATGTGCCCACGCCTACGTGAAGCGTAAGGTCGTGGAAGATGGCTCCAGTCGCTTCGATCCTGCGAGTAAGCGCCTCAGTGAAATGGAGTCCGGCGGTTGGGGCCGCTGCTGCGACTGCCTTTTCGCTGTGAGCGTATATCGTTTGATAGCGGTCTTTGTCGGCACGATCGCGATTGTCTTCCCGTTCGCGTTCGATGTAGGGCGGCAGTGGCATCTTGCCGAGCGATTCCGCTATGCGTGCGACAGAAGCGCCTTGCGGCAGTTCGAAGCGGACTCGGTATTCGGCTTGTTCGTTTTTTTCCGCGACAGTGGCGGAGAATGCACCTTCGAGGGCAAAGGTAGAGCCGACAGGGAGTTTGCGTCCCGGTTTCAGAAGGCACCACCAATCTTCGCAGTTGGTTTCTGCTTGGGAGCTGTCGGGGCGAAGCAGAAGGCACTCGACGCGTCCACCGGTTGGTCGACAGGCGAAGATGCGAGCGGGAAGGACGCGGGCGGCGTTGCGGAATAACTGGTCGGAAGGGCGAACGTAGTCGATGAGATCGCTGAAATGGCGGTGTTCGATCGTCCGGTCTTTTCGATGGACGACGAGTAGTCGCGAAGCATCGCGTTCCGCAGCAGGTTGTTGCGCGATTCGCTCGCGTGGCAGGTCGTAGTCGAAGAGGGACGTTTCCATGAAAAAGGCACTGGATTGTTTCACAGCCAGGAGGCGAGTCGAGCGCTTATTCGCGGGGTCTGAATTTTTCCAAAAAAGCCCTTGATCTTTATTATAATTGTATAACTGTATGCGACCTTCTTACAGGCCTGTGGTAGGATACTCAAGCGGCCAACGAGGGCAGACTGTAAATCTGCTGGGGAAACCCTACACAGGTTCGAATCCTGTTCCTACCACCATTTTTTCACAGCGATCGCTTAAAGGTCGTTTTATTCCCTCCGGGTAAATACCTCGAAGCTTACTTCGTTGCCGACATTGGTAGCGGCCGATCTCCGAGCGGGCACTGAATGATGTAATCGTTCAGGCATTGCCCCCCCCAAATTGTCGATGGCACCTTCAATAATAATGGCCGCTCGGAGATCGCCCGCTACCTTTTTAATACCTCGGCGCTTGCCTCCGGGGATTCGTTCATTTCGTTGATCTGGTTTTGTATGGATGTGCATTCGTCGCGGTGGCTCTAGAGGATCCCATACTCCTGGAAGCTGTAGTATCCGAAGCCATTGGGGTCTTTCGAGGGCGATCCGGTGATTACGTGATCGAGGAGATCGATCCCAAGGGTTTTGGATGCTTCGCGGAGTTGTCGGGTGACTTTTATGTCGGCAGCGCTGGGGCTGGGGTCTCCGCTGGGGTGGTTGTGGACGCAAATTATAGCGCTGGCGCCGTGCCTTATGGCTTCTCTGAAAACTTCTCTTGGATGAACTAGACTGTGACTAGCGGTTCCGGAGGTCACTTCGCATGACCGGATGAGGCGGTTTTTCCGATCGAGGCAGAGGCTCCAGAATTTTTCGACTTCGAGACCGATTGTCCGAGAGCGCATGAACTCGAATATGCGTTCGGGCGAATCTAGTACCGGGTTTGCCTCGTTGTTTGCAGCAAGGACGCGTCGACAAATTTCAACTACCGTAACGAGCTGGAGGGCTTTGACTTTGCCGATGCCTTTGAATCGGCGAAATTCACTGTCGTCCCAGCTTACGAGATTTGATAGGGATCCGGCATCGTTTATGATCTCCGAGGCGATGTTTAGGACGTTGTGTCCTTTGCTGCCACTGCGTAGCAGCATGGCGAGTAACTCGGTTTCGCTGAGCGCGGATGCGCCCAAACGTTGGAGACGTTCTTGTGGCCGCTCGGTTTCGGCGAGTTCCATGAGTTTGGAATGCTCATTCATTTGGGTAGGGTGGCTATTGTGTTGACGAGCTCTACCGGTCGAGAGTTGGAAGTTTCGAAGCCGAAAGAGTTACTGGGCGAGTCTGCTTGGAAGTTGGGAGTCGATCAAGTGAATTTAAATGCAGATGATCAATTGAGCGGGCATTTTCGTCGTTTCGCGCTCGACCCGGCTCTTGTTGAGTCGGTAGCGTGGCAGATTAATGGTTTTTAGTTCGCCGATTTTCCTGTTTGGATTTTTGCCAATCATTTTGTTGCTTTCACTCCTAATGGGGCGTTCTGCGCAAAATGGAGTTCTTTTGGCGGCGAGTCTCTTGTTCTATGCCTGGGGCGAACCGGTATTCGTTTTTTTGTTATTGTTGTCGATTGGCGTCAATTTTGCGGTAGCGCGGACTTTCTCAAGCAGTGCTGTGCGACGGGCGTATTTGCTGGGAGCGGGAGTGGGGTTCAATTTGTTACTTCTAACGTTTTTTAAGTATGGCGGGTTTTTGTTGGAAAATACGGCTGGATTGTTTGGAGGGAATGGAGAGTGGTCTTCCAGCCTTGTTGAACGATGGCCGGAGCTGCCAATAGGGATCTCATTCTACACGTTTCAGGCAATATCGTATTTGGTAGATGTTGATCGAGGACACTGTCGCCCGCAGCGAAGTCTATTGGATCTGGGCTTGTACATATCAATGTTTCCCCAGTTGATTGCCGGACCGATTGTACGGTATTCGGAAATCGAGGATCAGCTTGCGAATCGAAAGCGGAGTTTGGTTGGATTTAATGAAGGCGCATCCCGGTTTGTTCGTGGACTGGCAAAGAAGGTATTGATTGCCGACACGCTAGCGGTGGTCGCGGATGCTTCATTCGGAGCTGCACCGGACGGGCTTAGCGTTTCGATGGCTTGGATCGGTTTGATCTGTTATGCGTTTCAACTCTATTTTGATTTCTCGGGTTATTCGGACATGGCGATCGGTATGGGGAAGATGTTCGGATTTCGGTTTCCCGAGAACTTCGATTTCCCCTATTCAGCCCGAAGTGTGAGAGAATTTTGGAAACGGTGGCATATGACCTTGTCGCGCTGGTTTCGCGATTACTTGTATATTCCACTTGGAGGAAACCGTAAGTCGGCGAGTAGAGTTGCTTTCAATCTACTGATTGTATTCGCATTGTGCGGATTGTGGCATGGCGCGAGTTGGGGGTTTCTTGTCTGGGGGCTGTACCACGGCTGTTTTTTGCTGCTGGAGCGGACGGCGTGGGGGAGATTGGTGTCGAGGTTTCCATCAATCGTCCAGCATGGGTATTTGATCGGAGTCGTTTTCATGGGGTGGGTCTTCTTTCGGACTGACTCTCTGGGCGATGCAATGAGCTATTTCAGTTTATTACTCGGATTTGGATCCGAATCTGCGTCAACGAGTTTAGTTGCGATGTCTATAGAATACGATGCCTTACTGGCCTTGGTTGTCGCTGTCTGTTTTTCTACGAAATATCCAGCAGTTGCTTGGGAGGCTTTGTCGCGTTCGAAGTTTGGACCTTTATGTCAGTACGTTGGAGTTGTCACAGCGTTAGCCTTGCTCGTTATTTGCATGACGGCGGTTGCTAGCAGCGCTTACAGTCCTTTTCTTTATTTTCGATTCTAGCATGAAAGGCGAAGAAATACAGTCGGAGCGGAGTAAGTGGCCTTCCATTACGTATGCTATTGTATTCGTTCTCTTGCTTGCGATACCTTTGCTCTTTCTTCCATTTTCTGGTGAATTGGATCGTTCATCCGAAAAACGGGCACCGGTGGCGTTCCCTTCTTTTTCGAGCGATTATGGGAATCTTCCTCGGGCATTCGAGGAGTGGTTTGAAGATCATTTAGGGTTTCGATCAGCGATGATCCGTTTTTATCGCCAGTCTAGATTCGAGCTTGGGTTGTTGGGGTCGGAGAAAAATATCCTGCGAGGGAAAGAGGATTGGCTCTATTATGCTGGGAATGGACCCGGTAACTCGATTCAGGCGTATACGGGAGCGAATGCATTCAGCGAGAGCGAATTGAATCGTTTGCAGCTCTATTTCGAAACTTGGGGAAATTGGCTGGATGATCAGGGAATCGAGTTTCTTGTTTTGATCGCTCCGAACAAGGTCTCGGTGTATCCGGAATATCTGCCCAATAGAATTTCTAGAAGTCCTTTTGGAACGAGAGTCGAACGATTTCTCGAGAGCATGTCTGGATCGGGTTTTCCGGTTGTGTTTCCTTTAGGCGAATTGCTTGATAAAAAATCAGAAGGTTCTCTTTTATACTATAAATTAGATACTCACTGGAATGCTAAAGGGGCGTTTGTCGCTTACGATGTACTCATCCGGAAATTATCGGGCTCTATCCGACTTTCGTTTGCCGACATCGAGTTTGATGGAAGCGTTCGTTCTGGCGGGGATATTACCGAACTGTTTGGGATCAAGAGCGACTGGAGCGATATGGTTTATACTATGCTTTTGAATCGAGGAAATTGGGCTACGGATCTTGGCGCTAGTGATTTTGCGGGAAGCCGGATGCATCGATTTAGCGTAGATGACCCGACTCTACCGAGAGCTTTAGTGTTTCACGATTCGTTTATGGACCCAATGAAAGGCGTGTTGGCTCGTCATTTTAGTGAATCGGTTTTTTCGCCCGATATAGCTTTGAAAAGAGATCTGATTCTAGAGGTCAAACCGGATTTTGTAATTGTCGAGTTTGCGGAGCGATTCCTTTATTCTTATCTCAAGCACCCTTTGGCAGGCGATGCTTATAGCCAATAGATATTCGTTGTTATCGAGAAAAATTCTCTTGCCAGGATTTTAGCTTTTGAATTTCGCGTTTCCATCGAGAAATGCTCAAGAACGAGCTGCCCCAGTTGATGAATTGGTCGCAGCATACACGATTCATCCAGATGCGACGCATTAGGTAGAAATCGGGAAGGCTCTCTTTTTCTGGATTGGATAGAGGGAGTATCGATTCGTATCCTTCGAGTAGATGCTTTTGAATGACACTGAAAAGTTTAGGAGAATCCGATACGACTCTATGGGTAACTATATGTCCTATATATGAGGCGATTTCGTAAGCACGCCAGCCGTATCCAATTCGCTCGAAGTCATAAACGGAAATTTTGCCTTCGGAATTCATTTTAAAATTCCCATGAATGAAGTCGCCGTGAATTGGACCCCAGGAGAACGATTCTAAAGGAAATTTGGATAGGCGTTTTTTTATATCGAGGCTGAGACTTTGGAAGGCTAGGCAATGTTCGCGAATTTCGGGTCGTTGTCGGAGGAAAACGCAAATGTTTCGAGAGCTTTGAGTTAGACAATAATTAAGGTCGTAAAAAGGGAAATTTGGTTTTAAGGGAAAACGGTTTGACCGTAAATGAAGCGTCCTGAGCTCAATACCGATTTTGCGGACGAGCAGAGGAGTTGGTTTTGAAGCTAAATTCGAGATTCATAGGTATAACAGGTAGAACGCTCGAAAATTGAGCAGTTGCTTGCCTCTTATTACGGCTCGGAAACCGAGTATATGTACCTTCGGGGGGCAGTTTTATGTAATTGTAATGGTTTGGTAGACTCATGCACTTAAGGGGGCCTTGGAGAAAACCCTTAAAGCCGAGGAGTTTTGGCACCCTTCCTTAGACCGTCAATTGTTGAGGACTAGCCTGAGAAGTGGATTTCGGCTCGGGTGTGGGGAACCGGAGGCTGTCTAGATCGATTTCTAGCTCGAATTGCTGGATCGTTTTTCCAATGGAAAACGAGCGGTTTCCTCTAAGGACTTTGCGAACGAAGATTCCTTTTTCGGTCAAATCGACCGCGGTTGCGCCAGGCCATGGGAGAAACGAACCGGTGTTGATGACTGTGGTTTGTTCGATGCTATGAATGGCTGGTTTGTGAGTGTGACCGATGATTAGGAACTTTGGACTTAGCCCATAGCGATGGGCCATGTTCACTGCCATTTGTGGAGTCGCTTTCCAGCAATCCAAAATCTTGAGGACGCGTGTTGGCGGACAGGCTTGTCTCAGAAAGATCTGCAGTTTGCCCCAGACGGTCGGATCGTAGTCCTTAAGTCTCGAGTTTTCTTCGATACAAGCGTCTTTGATGGTTTGAAGGAAGTCATAGAAGCTGACGTCGCCGTTGCGCTGGAGGTGGTTGAGGCCTTTCTCCGCTACGTCACCGAGGAGTTGGGCGTTTTGGCTCCATGGGGCGATGTCTTTGAAGATCCCGTCCCCATGCGTTATGAGGATTTCGCCGTCGTTTAGCTCGCAATAGTGGTGTTGCGAGATTTTAGGATCGTGGTTGCCAGTGATGAAATGGGCTTTTGTTTTCCAGCTTTTGACACAGTTTTCAAATTGGCCGATCGAGGGGAGAGGGGCATTCAAGTGGGAGGGAGAATTCTCGAATTTTTGTTCGAGCGTATCGCCATTGAATATGAATTCATCCGGCTCAGACAGTAGACCTTCGAGGGAATCGAGATCTTTGATCAAGCTAGCTTTATGGCCCCAATGAAGATCTGATAGAATTCTAATCACTTTTTATCGAGTGGGCGCTACAACTCGGTTCGCATTGTGAGCATAGTCTGGATTCGGTCAATTTATCATTTGTATTCACCTGTAGTTGATCGGAGTACGAGTCTGAATCTAAAGAGAAGGCTGAAAAATCCGATTATAGAAGGATGGCTTCATTGGAGGCAGTTAAAATGCAATTGCTTGCCGCTTCAAGTGCAGGAGGGTTAAGCCACGATGCGGTTTGGAGTTTGGGAAACCTTGCCGAGTCTTTGGAGCGCCCGGTGAAACGTTTGGAGGATATTCTCGAGACTCTGGATCCGAAGGACCATGGCGAGCTCGCGAAGCTTCGACGAATGAAGCAGGCTATCGAGAACGGTCCGTATTTGGACTATTTAACTTGTAAAGTGTTGCTCAACGGTTGGCACTCGTGCCAGGGGGATCGATTCGAGGTTTCGAAATCGGTTCCTTGAGCAAATTATTATAAGTCCTTTATTAGGATTTTAGATTGCCGGTTTTGCTGTTGATAGGCTTGGCGGCGGCTTTCTGGCAGGGCATTGATATCGGTTTCTCGAAACCCGCAGACGGATTGGAAAAAGCTGAAGTTTTGGGTGGAGAGGGCCAGGATTTGGTTGGAGCCGTTTTCCAGGGCTTTTAGACAGGCGAAATTGGCGAGCTTGGAGCCTATCCCTTGGCGTTGGTGGAGAGAGTGGACGAACAGGGCATTGATTTCGGCGGTGCCTGGGGTCTCTTTGAATTGGGAGATGAGGACGCATCCGATTAGATTGCCGTCGATTTCGTAAACGTAGAAATTTCCGATTTCGCTTTCGATCGATTCGATGGAGCGGCGGGCGAGCTCATCTTTTTCGACCGACCCGCTGGTGAGGTGATAGATGCGAGTGATATCCGAGCGCTGGGCCTGCCGGATTTGCTGGTATTCGTTTCCGTAGACGAGCGTTCCGACTCCTTCGTTTGAAAAGACTTCGCGCACGAGGCCGTCGTGGATATTTCCATCCAATATATGGATACGAGAAATCCCTCCCTTGACTCCTGTTAGAGCATGCTGGGCTTTGCTGAGCGCTTTGTCTTCGAATGAGCCGTTGTCGGCTAGTTTCGATTCGAGAATACCCACTGGCAATTGCCGCTTCAATTCGCCGTCGATTTGCAGTCCTTCGAGTTTGGTGACGAATATCGCTTTGGTTGCCTTGAGAGCGAATGCCGTTTCGATTGCCAGCAAATCGCTATTTATGCGTAAGGTATGGCCATTGCGGTCGAAGCCGATCGGTTGGATAATTGGGATGATGTTTTGGGCGACTAGATGATTAAGGAATTCAGCGTCGATCCGATCTACTTTGCCGCTTCGTTGGTGATCTACTCCCTTGAGTACTCCGATGGGCGTTGAGCGAACGGAGTTGGTTATGGCGCATTTCAAGCCGGTTTGCGTGAGCGCTTCGAGAATCTGATGGGATGCTCTGGATGAGGCTCGGATGGCGAGATCCAAGGTCGCTGGGTCGGTAGGGCCGGATCCGTCGATATTCGAAATTTGGATTCCACGGTCAGTCGAGAGTTCCTCGATCTGCTTGCCGATGCCGTGAACGATCACGACTTTTATTTGCAGGCTCCTTAGAACGGCGATGTCCAAGAGAATATTCGGCAGATTTTCATTGTCGATTATGGAGCCGTCCAAGGAGATGACGAATGTTTGCCCCAAGAATCTAGGCACGTAATTCAATATGCCCCTGAGGTCTGCAGGTGTTATATTGGAGATAGTTTCGTCCATTGTAATCGCTAGGATGGAATCGGATGCGTAATTTACGCAGCCTCAGGCATTATTCTAAAATCTACTCTTAATCAGTCCTTTAGAGAAAGGGCAAGACGCCAATGCGCCCGCTCTGATAGTCGGAATTAGCGCCAAATTCGTTGGCTACTCTTCAATTGGCTCGCCAAAACGATCAAGCGTCCATTCGCGAACCTGTCCTTCAAAGTAAAATTTGGCGTTAACGCGTTCGGTTTCGATTGGATCGGTTTCGATTTCGAATAAGTAGGTTTTGGAAGGGCCTTCGGTTTCGAATGCGTCGAGCGCCTTATCATTCTCGACTCGCATTTCAGCGAGGATGATGAGTTCGCCTTCCTTATAGAAAGTGGAGAGGTGGAAGTCTGGGCTATCGCCAAATGCTCCGGGTAGAGAGACTTGAAGCTTGATTGGCTGTTTGGTCGAAAAGCTCGATTGGCTCTTTAATGATTCCAATTTCGGAACGAGAATTGGCCGACGTGGGATGTAGTAGACTATTTGCGAGGGCAGCTCGTTTTCGAGTGGGCCGGAGATGAACCGAGTTGTGATATCGCTCGAACTCAGCGCGTAGCCTTCGGCTTGGGCACTTGGGTTAACGCTGAGACTAAACCAATCGTAGAGATTCTTTTTGGCGACTTGGTTGCGCCGTTCCTGCATTTCGTAGTTCGGCTCGTAGGGTTTTTCGTCTTTTCGGAATTTCAGTTGAACCCAGGTATAGAAGATTATGAAAGTCAGAATTGATAGCGCGATGGGCCACATTGGCCAAGGCTTGCGTTCGGGTATTGGCGACGTGCGTTTCGGATTTGGCTGAGAGCTCTGGTTTTCCATAAAGCGGGCAAATCAATCCTTTTTGCAGACAAGTTAAAGCCTGAACGGCGCAAATGCGTTCATTTTCTCGTTGCGCGAGTAAATCCGCGAGTACATGTCATAGGATTTAGGTCATGCAATACTGGAGTAAAACGTACATCCCGACTCTCAAGGAAAGCCCTGCGGAAGCGGAAATCGAATCGCACAAGCTTTTGCTGCGCGCTGGTCTCGTACGGAAGATCGGCGGCGGCCTTTACGCATTCTTGCCACTCGGCAAGCGCGTTTTGGATAAGGTTTCCCAAATATGTCGGGAGGAAATGAACGCGGCGGGAGCAATCGAGCTCCTAATGCCTGCAGTCTTGCCGGCGGAGCAATGGAAAGCCGGCCCGCGCTGGAATGCGGTACGAGAAGTGATGTACAGTGTGAATAGCGCTTCGAAAAACGCGAAGCCAACCGATGATCCGCAGTACGTGCTCGGCCCGACTCACGAGGAGATTATCACGCCTCTGATCGGATCCGAAATCTCAAGCTATCGGGATATGGGCAAGATTTTCTATCAGATACAAACGAAGTTCCGAAACGAGATTCGTCCGCGCTATGGACTGATGCGAGCGCGCGAGTTCGTGATGAAAGACGGCTATAGTTTTGACGAAAACGACGAAAAGGCCGAAGAGAGCTACCATCGGATGGCGGCTGCGTACGACAAGTTTTTCGCTCGTTGCGGGCTGACCTTTATTTCAGTTGAAGCTGACGCGGGTATTATGGGCGGAGGGTTTTCCCATGAATACATGGTTCCGGCGGAAGTGGGCGATGACGATGTGGTTTATTGCCAAGAAAGCGGTTATTCGGCCAATGTCGAAAAGGCGACGAGCGGAATCGTTCCAGAAGATTTGGTCGATGCAGAACCTGTGGGCGAATTGGAGGAATTTGGGACGCCTGGAGTGAAGACCATCGAAAAGCTCGCAAAGGATCCGTTCAATATTTCTGCAAACGAGCAGTTTAAGACATTGCTCTTCGTAGGCGACGAGAAGCTATTCGCCGTCGTGGTTCGCGGTTGCGATCAAGTGGAGGAAGCGAAATTGGGATATCTTGGCTATCAAGTGATCCGTCCTGCTACAGTTGATGAAATCTTTGGGGCTATGGGCGCTTATCCAGGAAGTTTGGGAGCGATCAAGGGAACGATCAAAGACCGTTCCAAGCTCGACGGTGTATTCGGCGACGATGCAATTCGGTTGATCGGCAACGGAGTCACGGGCGCGAATGAAAAGGCGATGCACGTGAAAAACGTAAATGTCAGCCGCGACCTCGACTTAGATCGTTTTGGCGATTTCAGAAAGGTCAAGGAAGGCGAGCCTTGTCCGAATTCCGGGAAGCCGCTGAAAATCGCTAGGGCGATTGAAGTTGGTCACATCTTTAAGTTGGGGACGAAGTTTAGCGAGAGCGACCAATGGGGCGCGAAATTCCATGATTCGGAAAAGCAAACCAAGCCAGCGGTTATGGGATGCTACGGTATTGGCGTTTCGAGGACAATGCAGGCGGTTATCGAGCAATCGAGAGACAAGTTTGGGATTATTTGGCCATGGAATGTCGCTCCGTATCATTTGGTGATAACGGTGCTCGATCCAGGTTTGGAGGAGGCGTCGAGTCTCGCTAATTCCATCGGCGAAGCCGCGGAAGCTGCAGGCGCGGATGTATTGATCGACGATCGAGACGAACGTCCTGGGGTGAAATTCAAAGATGCCGACCTGATCGGTATCCCACTGCGGGTGACGATTGGCGGCCGTGGTTTGAAAGAAGGTATCGTAGAGCTAAAATGGCGCAACGAGGAAAGCGCTCGTAAGGTCTCGATCGAGGAAGCCGTTTCGGTAGTTGCTTCTGAAATACGTGAGAAAGCGTCGAGTTAATCAATGGTATCGTTTATTGGAGGAGGATCTTCAGTGCCGGAAACGGTTCTTGATGAAACTACGGAGTTGTCAGGCTTCTGGAGCGTCATTGTGCTTAACGATCCGGTCAATCTGATGTCTTACGTCTCGATGATTTTCAAGCGAGTGCTGGGCATGAGCACGAGTAAGGCTGAAAAGCATATGCGTGAAGTTCACGAACTAGGCCGCTCAGTTGTATGGATCGGGGAGCGTGAAAAAGCGGAAACCTATTTGTATCAACTGCATGAGTGGCATTTGAACGCGATTTTAGAGAAGAATGAATCGACTTGAATTTAGGCTGGATACCAAATCCGTTCTTCCGTTGCTAGAGCATGTTAAGCCGCTAATGGAGCAGTTGGCTATTGATTTGGCTACCCCGAATGTTTCGCCGGACAATGACGAATTGATGTCGGATTTTTGGTCCAAGGATCTGTTGACATCCCAGAGAAAGGACATCGCGGCGATTGCCGAATTGTTCGATGACGAATTCTTGGATACCGGGAGCGCTACGGTCGATGAAGAAGATGCCGACCTCGTTTTACGCGGTTGCGCTGCGGTGCGGTTGAAGATTAGAGAGAGATCGCTGGAAGCGTTTTCGGACGAAGCGCTCGAATCCGGCGAGCTCGATATTGAGGATTTCAATCGGGATCAACGAATTGGCTACGCTGCATATGCGTTGTTTGCGAGCATGCAGGAATTGATAATCTCTCAACTTGAGCTATGATCGACCCGACTGAAGCCGAATCGGTTTCGACAGAGTGCACGGTTTGCGGTCGGCCGACGAAGGCGGATTTTGCTCAGTGCTCGGTTAGTTGTAACCTCGCCTCGAAGATTCCTTTGGAGGATGGAGGTTCACTGCCCGCTACTTGGTCGTTGGGGGGAATGTTGATTTCGGCGTTCGTTCTCTTCAATCAGTTTATGTTTTGGAGCCTGTTTTGGGTCAAGCAATCTCAGGGAGCTGTCGAGTTGGGGGATCGCTTTGAATGGGGTTCCATCATTATCGGGTCGCTTTGGCTCGGTGGGGCTTTGTGGGCTTGGGGCATAAGTCAGCCAAAGCGATTTGGCGACGCGGTGATTGCTTTGATGGCCTTGTTGGTTGTTTTCACCCCAAGATTTGTTCTCGACGAGCCACCATCCGTTTCGGGTTTGTTTTCCATAGCTAATTTTCTGATAGCCTGTCGTTTGTACCGAGGAGGGATTGCACTCTGGCAGTCGTCAAAAAAGAAGGAAAAGTAGGCCCATCGGCCCATTCCAGTTGACCCTGGGGCTCGATGGCATAGGACTTGTTACCTCGCGCGCCCTGTCGTGTTCGAGGCGCTGGCTTCAATAGCTCTAAGCCTACCTTCTTTTATGGGAGACGTGATGAATGGAGGATGCTCAGCCGTAAACCGGACTGCAGAATTCATTTTGATGTCACCCACTTTAACATACACAGGACCAAGAGCCCTGTTGGCGTACGGCACAGTGGTGGGGCGCGTGAAACTCTTCTATAGAAGATGCCTCGAAATCGTTTTAACGGTTGCCCCTGCTTGAAGGGGCCTGGTATAGAGTTGGATATGGATCCGAAAATCTATCAATTCCTCCACGTTATTTCGATAATCCTTTTATCAGGGTTTACCTTCGCGATCGCAGCGAACCCGCAAAAGCACAAGAAGAAGCTTATGGCGATTGTCACCGGCATACTCGGTTTGGTTGCTTTGGTCGCAGGTGCGGGCTTGATGTCGAAATTACACAATAATGATTGGGCCCAAGGTTGGGTTGTCGCTAAGATGGCTTGCTGGCTCGTTGTAATGGGCTTGGGCGGAATGGCTTATAAAAAGTCGAAATCGTTTATTTTCACCGCGCTAATCGCCGCATTAGGAATCGCGGTATACATGGTTTATTTTCGACCTTTCTGATGGCCGAAGTGGAAGCGAGCCCTTCGCTTTGCGGAATTTGGATAAATCCTGAGGGGCAGGCTTTTGAGGCATGGGAGAACGGGGACGGTCCTCGCCGAGTCGAATCGACTCGGTTTTCTCCGTTTGTCTGGGCGAAAGACAGTTTGACGTACGAGGAACCTGAGAATGCTTCGGTTATTCAGCTTTCAGGCGATGCGCCGTTTAATCGACTGATTCAGTTTCACCGGCTCGATGCGTATTTGGCCTTCGTTAAGAAACACGGTAGGGAAGGGGCGATTGATTGGATTCGGCAGCTAGAGCAACAGTTTTTGCTATCTAATGCATCGCGTTTGTATGCGGATATGCCGTTCTCTAAGTTGCGTCGTATGCAGCTTGATATCGAAACGGCTTGTTCGGAGAAAAGCGGATTTAGCGATTCGAAGCGTCCAGACGATCGTGTGCTTGCTATTGGTATTCAATGCGGGGAGCGGGTGGAGACCTTGGTTCTCGCTGAAAGAACGGACGATGCAGAGCGAACGTTGTTGGAGCAGCTCAATGTTCGCTTTCAGGAATGGGATCCCGATGCGATCGAAGGACACAATATTTTCAAATTCGATCTGGAATATCTGCGTCGACGAGCACAGCGATTGAAGGTTCCGGTGGCTTGGGGACGTTTTGGGCAATTGGCCAAGTTTCGAAACAGTCGGTTGCGCGTGGCGGAGCGTTGGATCGATTATACGCGCTGCGATATTCCTGGTCGCGCGGTTGTGGATACGTACTTACTAGTTCAAATTTACGATATAACTAATCGTGAGCTTATGTCCTATGGACTAAAGGATGTTGCTCGTTATATGGGGGTGACGCCAGCGGATGGCGGTGACCGTGTTTATATCGAAGGTTCCGAAATCCAGTATATGTTCGATGATGATAGAGAGCGTTTTTTGGGATATCTTCGTGACGATCTTCGAGAGACGGGAGGAATTGCTGATCGGCTTCTGCCGACCTATTTCGAGCAAACTAAAGCATTTCCGACTACGCTTCAAGAAGCCTGTTTGCGTGGAACCGCCGGTAAGGTAGATCTCGTCTTTCAAGAAAAGTACTATCACTTGAAATCATCTTGTCCAATGCCGGGTGAGGTTCGCTCCTTTGCTGGAGGGTACACAGCGAGTTTCAAAGAAGGCGTATTCAATAATGTGCTTCATTTCGATGTGGCGTCGCTTTATCCGAGTTTGCTGTTGATGATCGGACGAAATCCGAAGCGGGATACGGAGGGCGTGTTTATCCCGATGTTGGAGCAACTTCGGGAGTATCGGCTAAAGTTTAAGAAGCTCGCTCGGGAAACGGATGAACCTGCATTGGCATCCGAATATAATGCCCGGCAAAGTAGTTTTAAGATTCTCATCAATTCCTTCTATGGGTATCTAGGTTTTGCTGGAGCTCGTTTTGGCGATGCTGAATTGGCTGCTGAAACGACCGCGAAAGGTCGCGAGATATTGCAGTCGCTGATTTCGTTTTTCGATGAGGAAGGCTGCGATCCACTTGAAGCGGATACGGATGGGATTTACGTATCGGCTCACGGCTACTTTGACGATGCGGAAACGTTGCTGGCGAAGGCTCAGCTTGTTTTGCCGGATGGGATAGAGTTGGAGTATGATGGTCGGTACGAAACGATGTTTTGCTACAAGGCGAAAAACTATGCTTTGTACGATGGAAAGAAAGTAGTCATCCGGGGATCGGCGATGCGGTCGCGGGGTGTCGAGCCGTTTTTAAAAGAGCTTACTCAAACCTTGATCCATTTTCTGTTGGGGGCGTCTAAGGAAGACCCAGATGCTGCGGCTCGTGAAATTGAGTTAAAAATCCAGTCGGGAGAATTAGATGTGCATCGTTTGGCTAAATCGGAAATACTGAGCCAAAACCCAGAAGCTTATCGAAAGAAGATCGAAGCCGGCGGAAAACCGCGGCGCGCGTCGGCAGAAGTCGCATTGATGATGGGCGAACAGGTGAGGATGGGCGAGCGGATTTCCTATTTCATCTCTCTCAAAGAAAAAGGGAAAACAGCGGATTGGCAGCGTGCGTTGCCGGTAGAGCAGTACGATAAGGAGCAGTTGCCCTACGATCCGAGCTATTATATTAAGAAGTTAAACGATTGGCGAAAGCGTTATGCGCCATTTTATCCGAAACTCGCCGAAAATCCTGATCACGGAATGTTATTCGGGTAGGTGAACTGCTTCAGGTTTGTAGGAGTTTTAACAGGTACGCGACTTTGCCGCTGGATGATGGCTACGCCAATATGATTTTCTGTACTAGATTCTCATCATGTTGACGACGCAGGAGGCATCATCTAGCGAAGCGCATCCTGTTAAAAAAATACTAGTGTTTCAAAACGAATAGTGGAAATGGGGAATGAGCTATTCCCGCGGGGTGGTGTTCGGTTTCGTGTCTGTAGCGTTTTGGGTCGAGCTGTTGAATCCAATCTAGAATTTCGATACTCTCACCGTTGCCGCCGTCGTGTCCTGGGTAGATCACTACGCTTAGGATGCCTCCGGGCTTTAATCGCTGAAGGCTTTGCTTGAGGGCTTGAATCGTTGTGCTTGGGCGCGTTTTGATAGATTGATTGCTGCCGGGAAGGTATCCTAAATTGAAGACGGCTGCGGTGATTTGCATGTCTTCGGGCAGGTTTTCCGAGAGTTTCGAGTGGCAGTCGTTGATAAATTGAACGTGTGTTTCGCTGTTGGCTTCTTGCAGTCGTATTCGAGCGTTTTCAATTGCTTTTTTTTGTACGTCGAACGCGAATACGTGTCCACTTGGTCCAGTCCGCTGGGCCAGCCAGAGGGTGTCGTGCCCGTTTCCGGCAGTCGCGTCGACTGCAGTGTCACCAGCTTTGAGGATTTCCAGAACGCGATTTCGAGCGATCTCAACTGCGATCCATCTTTTAGGCTTCGCTTGAGCAGTTTTGATGAACCTCGCAGGAAGTACGTCTGAGGGAAGCGGTTCTTCGTTCCAAATGAAATCGTGAAGCGTTTGGGCGAGGTAGGGCGTTTGGGTGGCTCCTTTGCTGCCAAATCCGTTGAAGGACAGGATACGTGGATTTTCGGGGTTTGGTCCTACTACCGGTTTGGCTCCAGCAGTGGCTGGCCGAATACCTGCGGCGATTGATGTCCACTTCCATTGATTGCCGAGCATGCGATCGAGGAAGGCTTCGAGCTCAGTAGTCCCTTTCGCATCGGCTATTTCGTCGATATTATTCCAATCGTAGGTGGCTCCGACGCCGATTGTTTTGTCGTGTCTCGGTAGTAGGAAATACTTTTTTATGATCGCAGTATTGCCGAACTCTACGTCTGAAACGATGCTCCCGATTATCCCCTTGGCCGGTTTTAAGGGAACGAATGGGAACCATGGATTGGCGGTTGCCAAGTGACCTTCGCAGAAAATGGCATAGGGAGCGGATAACTTTCGCCATTTTACGCAGTCTTCCGTCACTTCAATTTTGGAGTAGTCGAATTCCGTTTCAACGAGGGATTCTTGGGATGCTAGTTCGCCGCGGAGCGTTTGGATGAAGTGTGGCATATCAAGATAGCCGGCGTCTTTGACGGCGAAACCATCATCATTGGTAACGCTGATCTCACGAGGTGTTTTTAGAGAATCAAGCGAATCGATCCACGGAATGTAGTCGGTATCGCTTTCTCTTTTCTGCCATTGCTTTCGTTCGTCCGGATTGGCGAACAGGCGTGCGATTTTACGAGGGTGAAAGAACTGCGTCTGGTGGCGCTTTTCAAGCGATCGATAGAATGAAGTCGCGAAGGGAATGAGCGTATTCGCTTTCCAAATGAGGTTGAGCCTGCGGCCGCCTATGGGATTGATCAGCCCGGCGGCGACTTGGGAGCATCGCGATTTTCCCGGAAGATCTATGACGAGGGGCTGCTTGCCTTGCTGGATCAAGGTGTGGGCAAGGACGGAGCCGGCGAGTCCGCCACCGAAAATGAAGCAATCGTATTTGCGAGCTGTGCTTGCCATTGGGTCGGCGATCGAGAGATAAGGTAGCGAAAGGTTTTGTATGGAAGCAGGACTTTTTTGAAATGCTAGCGTAAACGAATGTCAGAAGTGTCAAAACAATTGAAGCCCAATCTTTATTTGGTGGGATTTATGGGAACGGGCAAGAGCGCGGTCGGTAGGTCGGTGGCGAATCGTTTGGGATATACGTTCATCGACAGCGATCAAGCGATCGAAAAGGCTGCCGGACGGTCGATTAAGGAAGTTTTCGATTCAGAGGGAGAGGCGGCGTTTCGGAAGTTGGAGCGGCAGTTCATTGACGAAGGCCATGTGAGTGAATGTTGCGTGGTTTCTTGCGGCGGCGGTTTGATCGCTCAGCCGGGAATGCTGGATCTTGTACGAGCGAAGGGGCCGGTTGTGTGCTTGTTAGCTTCGGCAGAAACGATTTTAGAGAGAACAAAAGGAAGCGAGAAAAGACCGCTCCTTAATGTTGAGGATCCGCTGGTGCGGATACGCGAACTGTTGGCGGAGCGCGAGCCGATCTATAAGAAATCGGGGACGGAAGTACTTACTGATGGACGGACTATTTCGGATGTCGCTTCGCATGTTTTTCGTGTCTATCGATCAGACGCGCGATCTTGGAAATGAACGCTCTGGATGGAATTGAAAAAGAAGCTCTGAGGGAAGAGCTTCTTGATTTGGGCTTTGATGACGTGCGGTTTACCGATCTTTCGCCGATTGGCGTTAATCGACTGCAAGAGTGGGTAGATTCGGGGTATCATGCCGACATGGAGTGGTTGAAGCGGTCGATCGAAAAACGCTTGAATCCGGATCTTGTTTTGGAAGGAGCGTGTTCGGCGATTATGTTGGGGGTTAATTATCTTCCTAGCGACGTTAATGCCGCTGAACAAAAACGTTGGGGCAAGTACAGCTTGTATCAGGATTATCACGATACGGTGTTGAAAGGATTGAAGGAGGCTGGGGCCTTGTTGGAAGAGCGATTTGCTTTGGACTCTCGAGATTATCGGTATTACGTGGATACGGGGCCCGTGATGGAGCGTGGCTGGGCGGCTGCTTCTGGGATGGGTTGGCAAGGAAAGAATGGAATGTTGATTTCCAAGATCCATGGAAATTGGCTTTTGTTGGCGACTTTGTTGACCCGCGTTCCGATTGTTCCGGATCCGCCGGTTAAGAAGCGATTGGATGGCAGCTTCGAACGAGCGGAGTTGGGGGCTCTGTGCGGTAAATGCAGGCGATGTATCGATGAATGTCCTACAAATGCGATAGTGGAGCCAGGGTTACTCGATGCTAATCGCTGTATTTCTTATCAGACGATCGAGAATAAGGGAGTGATTCCCCGTGAATTGCGCCCGGGAATTGGGAGTCGGATATTCGGCTGCGATATTTGTTTGGATATTTGCCCTTGGAATCGATTCGCCAAGGCGGGTAGGCAGGTTTTGCTCGCGAAGCGGTATAGCGTGGTCGAGTTGGGTCTGTTGGACATCCTCGAAATGAAGATTGAGGAATTTCGAGAAGTATTTCGCAAGATGCCGATTAAACGGCTTAAGTTAAGAGGACTTTTGAGGAACGCCTGTATTGTAGCTGGAAATTTGCGTGAAGAATCCGATTGGTCGGAAGGCCGTTTAGATTCGGATTGGGGAAAGCGTGTGATGGATTCGTTGATACGCCTGGCTAGTTATGAGGAAGCGATGGTTCGGCCGCATGCAGTTTGGGCTTTGTTCCGGCTTTGGGAGGCGGATACTCCAGAACTCTTGGCGGATACGAGGGCTTTGGAGAGCGACGAGGATACTCTCGAAGAGTATTCTTGGTGGGAGAATGCTCTATCTAGTGAAAAGCGTGATTGAGCGCTTCGAGAAAACGGCGGGGAGCCTTGATCGGCTGGGCTTGTTTGTTCATGAATACGTGTACGCTGTATCCAGTTGCGATTAGCTCCTCGCCTTTTAGAACTTCGTATTCCAAGCGAATTTTAACGAACGGCTTATCTTTGATGATGGTCTTAATTGTGATTGTGTCGTCGTAAGTTGCCGGACGACGGTACTTCATATTGATCTCGATTACGGGAAGAAGGAGGCCTTGGGCTTCGAGTTCTTTGTATGGAAACCCGCGTTCCTTAAGCAATTGTATGCGACCGATTTCAAGCCAAGGAAGATAGTTGGCATGGTAGACGATGCCCATCATGTCGGTTTCCGAATAGCGGACAACTATTGTGGATTCGCTGCTTATCATACTGAAAAAGAAGAAAGGTAAGGCTTGTTTTTCAAGCTTAATTTATGCTGTCGGTTGGTTCGAAGTGGGATCGATTTCAATGTCCCAATCGTTGAAGAGGAGCTTTGCGGATTCGAACCAGTTGTTTCGTCGAGACCATTTCCGGCCATTGTTTCCCATTTGTTCGCGAAGGTCGTCGTTTTGTATCAAGCGAGCGAAGGCGTTGGTTAGTCCAGCTTGGTCGCCCGGTTCGACGAGTAGACCATTTTCGCCATGGGAAACGGCTTCGGCGACTCCACCAACTCGATTAGCGACGATGGGTAATCCGTGAGCGGCGGCTTCCAAGTAAACGAGGCCGAAGCCTTCGACGCTTTTGCGGAAGTTGACGCTAGTCATCGAAAAAATACTGGCTCGGGAATAAAGATCTTCGAGTTCGCTATTCGAAACGTCGCCGAAAAAGGTGACTCCGAAATCCATCTCTTTCGCGAGAGCTTTCAGTTGCGTGCCGTAGTCGCGTTTGTTTCCGGTTCCAACGATCCAGAACGTGATTTTTTGCCTTAGTTCAGCAGGCAGAGCGGCGAGAGCTTCTAAAATGAGCGCTTGCCCTTTTCGCGGGTGAAGTCGGCCAACTGTTAGAATACGGATACGATCCGAGGTTTTTTTAGTTTCGATTTTTGGAGTTTCGAAATTCGTTCTGAGGGCCCCGGGAGTGAGAAACGTTTTGAGCTTGGAAGCAGGGAAGCGTTGGTGAATCAGGGAACGAGTGAATTCCGAAGGGGCGCTTATTCGATCGGCTCGTTTGACGATTTGGTTTACGAGGAAGCGGCGAATGGGATTGGACGCGAAGCTATTACTTTCCGAACCGTGGAAGGTGAGTATCAATCGCGCGGGTTTGAATGCTTTGAAGAATTGCAAGTAGCGCATGGCGAGAATCGGTCCCGGTTCGGAGAGGTAGACCATGGCGGTGCGCAGTTTGCGGCGTTCGCGAATCCATTCGCGAGCCAGTTGAAACTGGCATGAAAAATCCTGGGAACCTCTGAGATTGAGACGTCTAACTTTGAAGGGGAAGTCGGCATCTCCGGAGGTATCGCCTCTGGGCGCCCAAACTTCCACATTGTGGCCGTTGGCAACTGCAGCGCGGGCCATTTCTTCCGTAAAGGTCGCGATTCCACCCTTTTGCGGGAAAAATTCGTGGGTGAGAACGTAGATTGGCAAATTGGAGGCAGCGCTCATTATTTGGAAGAAATCAGTAGGTTGAGCATCTCGAGGGATCAGCCTATCTCAAGCCCATATTTCATTACAGTTAAACGAGAACGAGTAGATCGCTCTAGCCATGGAGCATTAGGCTATTGAACGGATGTTGATAGAGGAGATGGGATGACTCCTTTAATTAGGACCGTTTGAAACGTTAGTCTGGTAGCCCGATTGCCAGACCATGAAAAAGAAACGATACAACACCGAACAGATCATGAGGATCCTGCGCGAGAGCGAGGGATCCAAGAGCGCCCTTGAGGT
>Ga0302122_10000292_pt1 | contig 29949 bp, 19 predicted proteins | sample CB21_SCM_MG_FD_203115 | JGI IMG/M metagenome (GOLD analysis project Ga0302122, IMG submission 203115) | Marine microbial communities from Western Arctic Ocean, Canada - CB21_SCM | ecosystem: Environmental > Aquatic > Marine > Oceanic | place: Canada: Western Arctic Ocean | collected 2017-09-28 | reverse complement strand
CACGACCAGCAGCACGCCGCCCTAGATTCGAGGCAAGGGGACGTGGCCCAATATCTACGTCGGTTACGGGCTTTGGATCTCGTGATCTCCTTCTTTCTCATCACGGAGTGGTTCCTCAAGATGGCCTGCCACGGCTGGTTCGTTACTATTACAAGAAGTGAGGAGCGGCTGCGCCTGGTGCTCTTGGTGCCGGTCGCGTTGTATTTCTTTCTAGAAAGCTCCGAGGGCTGGGAGAAGATCCCGTTGTTTGACATGACGCTGGTGCAGCGGGGTCTGGTCGCGTTGCGGAGCACGCAGGTTTTTTTGGTCGTGCCGCTCTTCCCCGAACTGACGCAGGTGTACCACGCCCTGACGTGTGCGCTGGGGACCGTGTTCCCCATGGTCGGGCTCATGTCCATCGTGACCTTTGCCTTCGCGGTGATCGGCATGGTGTTATTTGGGAACTCGCAGATTAGGAAGCGGGACCGGGAGAGTGGACTCCCCTTACCCCGAGTCTTCGGGAGCTACTGGCCCGTCACCCGGGTCAAGTTCTCCACCATCCCCAAGTCCATGAACATCTTGTTCATCGCCGCCACCAGTAACAACTGGGTCGCGACGCGGGACGCGATGCGCAGCGACCTGCCGCCAGAACTCTACTTCGCCAATCGATTGTTCTGGATGGCCTATATCCTGTTAGTGCGCTTCTTATTCCTCAACGTGTGCACCCTCATCTACATTTACAAGTACGAGAGCACCTCACCGGTGCAGCCGTGGATCGCCATGCAGCAGGTCGAGGAGTTCCTGGTGGCCTGGCAGCACTTCGACCAGTACGGCGTCGGGCGCATCCGGACGAAATTGTTGTCGCGGTTATTAAGGTTGCTGAGTCCACCTCTCGGGCTAAGTAGAGATGCTCCTCAAGCTCTAGCAGATAGGCACGCTCGCAGAATCTTGATGGCCATGCCCCTCCTCCTAGATGAGGAGCACAAGAGCAACGAAGCGGACCTGGTAAGTAGGTGGGAGGAAGTCAGAAAGCCCTTCACGTCGTCGCAGCATTCCGAAGGGGGCAAATTACCGCGCTACTTGGAGTTCCACGATGTGTTAAAAACAGTCCATCGCGTGGTCATGTTCCCCGAGCTCCAGGCCTTGCCCGATGACCGAGCACTCCAACTCAGGAGGGAGTACGCCCAGGCCAAGCTGGACATCCTACGCCTGAGCGTGAACCGCTTCTGCGAGCCGGCGGGCCGCGCCGTGGACGTGCACGGTGATAGAGTTCCCGCTTGTGTCGCGGACATGTCCCTGGTGCAACGCGCCCGACCGGACGTCTTCCGCTACCGCTTGCGGCAAGCTCTTACGTTAGAAGTGTATCGATGGCAGAAGCAAATCGAGTTTGGGCGCTTTGATGAAGAGTCCTTCCACGAATGTGCTTTATTGCTCAAAGCCATTAAAGAGGAGCGCCTGAGTGGGTTGATGCAGCTGGAAGTGTTAAATCGACTCCATGGCAAGGGCATGCTCATGTCTTTACAGGAACGGCGGCCCAAGTTACAGAGGCACTTGGGCTTTCTGGACGGTTTATTAAGTAGGGTCGAGAAGGAGCGGTCGAACCACGTGCGCAAGGCCTGGCTGCCGTCCTCCATGGCCCACGAGGGCACCTTACCGTGCGCGCCGAAGAGTGCGGTCCTACCGAAGGAGCGACTCGTCTCCAGTATCGCGGTGGGCGGGCGCCAGGGCAACTTGATCGTGACGTGCCACGGCGGGAAGCACGTGACCGTGTGGAAGAAAAGGAAGCCGCCCAAGAAGTCGGAAGACGACTGGTTGAAGAGTGAGGCCCAAAAAGCGAAAGAAAAGGATTTGGAGGAGGCGCGGGATCCTTGGATGTATGCGCCCTACTTCAAGACGCAGCAGCTCCAGGAGGACCTCGGCTCAGCGCTGTGCGTGGCCATGACACCGGACGGGAAGCGCTTCTTTTCGAGCGCCGGCTTCGCCATCCGGGGCTGGGTCCAGGCCAAGAAGGTCAAGGGCGTCAAGGGGTCCCAATTTAGATGTGAGTCTATGATGCAGGGCCACGCCAAGGACGTCACCTGTTTGAAAATAGCGCACCGGCAATTATTTAGTACGGCCGAGGACGGCACGATACGAATTTGGCGGCTCCGGGGCACCGACGCGCTGCAGAGCGCGACTCTGAGTTACCAGGAGGCGGGCACGTCCTTATGTTTACTGGATACGGCGAGCGATCCTCGAGACACGAGTGGTTTGCACGCGGTGGCCGGGCTGCGGGACGGCTCGTTGTGCGTATTACCGTACTCTTTGAAGTCGCAGTGGCTCCAGGGCGCCGTGTGGGTCTCAAAACTGACCATCAAGTTCTCGGACGCCCCGGTGACGGCGTTAGATTTTAGACACAGATTACTGTACGCCGGTACCGCGTCAGGAAAGATCCACGCTTTTAGACCGGTGTCGGGCGCCGAGGACATGGACACTCTCCAAAGCGTCGCGAGTGAGATGGAGCGGCTAGGGTACGGGCGCTCTGCGGAGGAGTTCGCCCGCTCTGGCTTGGGCGACCGGACCGCGGGGAGTCCGCTCAGAGAAGTCGTGCGTTTAGATAGAGCGTTCGTCTTAGATTGCCACGCCGCGGCCGTGACGTCACTATGCTTGGGAGGCGGCATCTTCTTTTCGTGCGGCGCGGACATGGCCGTGGTGAGCTGGTCCACACCGAAGGATGACCGGACGGCGCAGTTCCGAGCCATTCCCCAGGCGGGCCAGAGCGCACCGCCGCGCTTGAGCCAAGCCTATAGCCACGCCAAGGTCGTGCACCGGGCGCCCATTACGTGTATGAGCGTGGCCGGGGACTTTTTACTCACCGCGGATGCCGACGGGAACGTGTGTTTGGCGCGGGCGCAGAAGTTTAGGGAGATCGTGGACACGCCCTCTTCGACGGAAGCGACGGGCGAGGCCTTCCTGGAGGAGGAGGTCCTGGAGAAGCCCAAGTTCTTCCACCAGCGCGAGCTGAAAGAGTTGAGCGCGCGGCACTTCCTGGCCCATCTCCTGGCGCACTACTACCCGATGCGTCCCCTGTCCCACGCGGCCAAGGGCCACGCGATCGAAGTGGTCCAGGAGTCGTCGGACGAGGAATTTTTAGATGATGAATTCGTGTCGGGCGGGTTTATGGGCGAGGAGGACGGCGAGACGGGCCGCGTGCCGTCGGGCGACGAGCTCGAGGACGACGCCGAGAGCGCGGAGACGTACAGCTCCGCCTCGGAGGCGTCCGAGGGCGGTCTCGCGGACGGCTTCGTGCTCGAGGCGCCGTCGGAGGAGGAGTCCTCGGACTCGGAGCTGTCCTCCGTGTCGGGGTCCGAGTCTGATGAGGAGGGGGTGTATGAGGCCTAGGCGCATAAGGCGGTTGGGTTTTTGTAATAATGCGACTCTCGAGTCCACGGGCATGCCCGGGTCACGGACTAGGAAGGCTTACTTAGCAGCCTGCGAAAAACCCGTTTTGTCCTAAAAATAACTCAAGACCTAAGACCTACGGAGTCAATTGGTGGGCTCGAGGACCGCAATAATAATGCGTACATGACCATAGAAGACGTCCGCAGACGATGACTAGGATCGCACCGATACTCCTCCTCTGCCTAGTCTGTAAGGCAAGAGACGACCCCTGGCGCGCCGTCAGCGCGCCTAATGAATACGCCGGTGCCACGGTCATCGGCGGCGTCGTGCATGCCGCCGCGACCGGCGCGCATCGCATCGCCTTGCACTCCGCGCGGCCGAACGTCGAGCCTGGCGTCGGTACGCGACTATCCCTGCGCGGCGAGAAGATCGGGGACGTCGACCTGCGGCGACTCTCGCTGCTCCTGTACGGCTCGGGCGCCTATGCGCGCGCGAACGTCTCCGTGACCCTGGAGGACGGCACTTTGCTATACTATTCTCATGAGCAACAAGTGGGGAAATCATTTGACAACTCCTACAAGCTCTTCAGAAGCGACCACCCCGGTTTTCTAATGGCCGGGTTCAGGACCTCGAAGAAGCTCGGCTTCTACAAGGTCGTCAACGAGGCCGACTATGAAGGAGGCCAGCCGTACCTGCACTTCCGGTGCGTCAAGTCCTGGGCCACCAGCGACAAGTTGTACAATGACTGCTAGACGCCGTCACAGCGCCCGCACCACCCGCCCAAGCTGAAGCGGGACCGGTCACGACGACAGATGAACGCCCTATAGCCCAGAAAAACAAAACAACAAATCCTGCCGGATCCCCACCGGAGCGTTCCCTCGATCAGCCGCGCGCGCTGCATATATACTTTCTTCGTGTATCTTACTCGCCTGCTGTACCCGCACCGTAAAACCCGTAAGGACCGCGGCTCCTCGCCTACTTAAGTAGCTCTCGCTTTAGCTCTCGCTTTGCAGGCAGATTCCAAGCTGTCTGCTGCCTTCGCAAGCTCTCCAACGCCACCGATACACAGCAGAAATCTGCGGATAGTGGCTGCTCCACCGCACAGACAGTTTTGTGCCACCGCTCGCTTTAGCGGCTGAGCACCATGCTCCTCGTCATCAACCTCGAGACCCGAACGGACCGCCGGCGCTTCATGGACCGGAGCTGCGTCGGCCCGCTGCGCGGCATCAAGACAAGCGTAGAGTACGTGCCGGCCATCGCGGCAGAGGACGCCGTGTCGGACCGGGCGCACCCGGCGTTCGAGTTAAGAAAGGACGAGATCCCGGCGCTCCTCGACGCCTGGCACGCCCCGGGCGGCGAGGCCGTGGCGCGGTCCGGGCTCGAGCGGTACTACGCGCGGCCGGTGAGCGCCGCGGAGAAGGCGTGCACAAAGTCGCACCGCAAGGCGTGGGTCCGGGCGCGCGCGGCCTTTCAAGCGCAGGCGGACCTACCCTGGGTGCTGATCGTGGAGGACGACTGCGTGCCCTGCCTCCACCCGGCCTGTGAATCGCAATGGGGCGCCTTCTACGGGCCGGCCTGGCAGGTCGCCTGGCGGCACGTGTCCAAGTCCATGGCGCGCTGCGAAGGGTTTGACCTGGTCTACGTCGGGCGGCACCGCCTCGGGTGTCCCGAGGTGTCGGACGACGTCGTCCGACCGGCCAACTTCTCGTCGTGCCTCCACGCGTACTGCGTGACGCGTCGGGGCGTCGAGCGGCTGCTGGCGAAGGCGGAAGGGCTCCCGGCGCTGCCCGCGGACGACCTCGTGCCGGCGCTCTGCGGGGCGCACCCGCGCAAGAACCTGGTGGACGCGGAGGACCCGCTGCGGGCCGGCTGCTTGCCACAGGACGTGCTCTTCCAGCTGAAGTTCATCGCCTGCCCCGGCGACGACGTGCGCAGCCGTGTAGAACAATATGCCTTCGACGCGGCTGCGCGACGGCGTGGAGGGTGACCGTCATCCGCCGCGCGCCATCGACGCGACGATCGTTCGTCCGCGCAGGTCTGGCCCATCGCCCGCTCGTCCATCGAGCCGCCGGACGCGGCGCCGGTGCGGCGCGAGCTCTGGCGGCACCCGTCGCTCTGGCTCGCGCGGGCGGACGTGCTGACCCTGCGGTGCTGCGGCCGCGAGCCGCGCGACTCCCTGGACGACGCCATGGCGTGGCGCCGCGTCGTGCTCATGGCCGGCGACGACGGGCGGCCCACGCATAATCAAGACGCGGGCCGGCCCCTCGATTTCTCGCGGGACGACCTCGCGGCCGCGAACGTCTGGGAGGCGGTGTGCCGGCGGACGCACGGTGCATCGTCCTTGCTCCCGTGGAACCCGCGGCCCCGGCCGCGGCCGCCGCTCCCGGACATGACTCGCTTCGCCGAGGTCTCGCGGTTGGCGCCCGCGAAGAAGGCGCCGTCGGTGGCGGCGCTCGTCGCGCACGGGGGCTCGCCCTTTTTGTTGGCCGATTTTTGCGCCACGCGGGCGTCCCTCGCGGATCTGGGCGACCGCCGGTGGCGCTGCCACGCGGCCGGCGACCTGGGCTGCCGGTGCACGGCCGCGGCCCTCGGGGCCTACGGCGCGGCCTGCACGGACGACGACCCCCTCGTGCTCTTCGACCACGAAGCAATACCGGAGCAGTGCGTGGTGCCGCCCCCGGCGGCCATGGGCGACGATTTGTTGGAGGAGTTCGCGGGCAAGACCGAGGAGCTGTGGCGCGACACGGAGAGCGCGGCCGCCCAGCTCCTGGGACGGGAGCGGCGGTGGCTGGTGGCCGGCGGGCGCGGCGCGGGGTCCCAGTGGCACCGCGACCCGTTCTGGACGAGCGCCTACCACTGTCTCCTCTCGGGGCGCAAGCTGTGGTGCTTCTTCGCGCCGGCGCAGGCGGGGGCGCTGCCGCCCGGCCTCGTGGACGAGCACGCGGCGCCGGCGGCGGACGCCTGGTTCCGCGAGTGGGAGCATCTCCTGCGCTGCGACGCCGAGCTCGCCATCGACGGCGCCATGGCCTGGTGCGTGCAGAAGCCGGGCGACTGCGTGCTGGTCCCGCCAGGCCTGTGGCACTGCACGCTGAACCTGGAAGCGTCCGTGGCCTTCACCTGCAACGTCGTGAACGGCCGCGACGCCAAGGCGGTGCGGGCGTCCGGCCTGGCCATCGCGCGGGATGATGCCGCTCTGGGCGACGCGTACGCGCGACTCGTCCGCGCGCGGCGGTCCGACGACGACGAGAAACCGCGCGCGGCGCCGCGGCACGAAGCGGCGGACGCACTGCGAGCGGCAAAGGCGGCCCGAGGCGGCAAAGGCACCAGCTGCGAGGTCCGCAGCGTTGGGGGGTCATGGCAGCGCTTTGCATCGCAGAGTGCCGCCGTGGGCCGGTTCCCCGGCTTAACTCAACCACAAATCTGCGCGCTCGTGGGCGAGAGTCGCGACGGCAAGCTCCGCGTTCGTAGCGAAACTGTCCGCGGCACCTACGAGGCCCGCGACTACGACGGCGACGACCTTGATGGCCCGGCGCCTATGGAGGAGTGACTAGTGAGGATGATAATTCTCCCCGGCTTTCTTTTCTAGTTACCCAGGAGATTCCGAGTCTATCCTTGGAATCGCCCGCTGGCTAGCTTACTATTATTCACAGACAAAATACACACTCATTTCTCCTCCGCCTCTTGTCGCGCGCCCGCCGCGCCACATCTGCGTTGCGCCGCCGCGCGGCCGCCGCCCGCGCGCGGCGGTCGGCCGGACTCCGGGGCCGCTGCGCGTACGCGGCGGCCGCCGCGACCGATGCGACGCCCGCCGCCGCCTTCGTCGCCCCGCGCGGCCCGCGCGCCGCGCGCTCGACCGCCTGGAAGAAGGCGCCAGGCGAGCGCACGACCAGGGCGTTGTTCATCTTCGTGCCCACGGCGCTGTCGATGGCCGGGTCGATCTGCGTCAATAGCGTCAGCCGCGTGCGGCCGCCCCCGGCGTCCTCGACGACGTTCGCGGCCAGAATGATCTCGCCCCGGGCGTACGCGTCCGTGACCGGTCTTAAGGGATGGGTCGTGGCCCGGTTCACGATGCACCGCGCGCCGCTCTTCACTTTAGTGAAGTGGCACAGGGTCACGAAGTCCCGGGCCTTGAAGGGTCCAAAAGCCTTCGTGGCGCTCCAGGACACCTTGGTCTGGTCATCGAGGCGCTGGACGTCCTCGCACTCGTCGCAGAACTCGTTGAAGTCCTTGGCGCGCTTCGCGTCTCTGAATAATTCATACACCGTGTCGCAGGGCGCGTCAATAATGCCCTTGGCGAGCACGCACGCTTGCTTACTACCGTCCGTCCTTTTCCACACCTTCGTCCGGGCGTCCTTTTCTGAAATAACCGTCCATATGGGGTCTGTCTCATCAAGTAATGCCTCGACCGTGGCCACGGCGGCCGCGTTGTCTCTCCTCAAGTTCTTCGGCGGCGGCGTGGGGGTGGCCTCTTCTTTTGAATCGAGGTTTATACTTCGCTTGCGCGGCGCGGTGAGTTTCGCGGCGAGGCGCGTGAGGCCGCGCGGCGCCGCATGGACTGTGGTTGTTGCAAACAGGAGCAGTGCTGCGTTGCGTCGCATGCTTCCGCAGTACAAACTCGCGCAGGTTTGGCCGCACTATATACCCGTCACGATGCTAATGCAGTTATTGCAGGATGGTGGGCGGCGGATTTTGTGAGCCAGGGCCATTGCACGGGTTTTTTTCGGTCCAGGGGATATTCGTCCGAGAGCCGGTCCACGTATTGTCCTTCGCTCGCGGCTCGTGGAATCTGCTGCTGCCCTGGAAGTCTACCTGGAAGGTGCGGGTCGTGCTCTCAGCGCCTCAGCTTGGCAAAGGTCGTGTATAGAGGGAGGAGCATAAGCTTCGTCATCGGTCGTCGCGGAGACTGGAAGGTGTTCATCGGGCAGCCCCCGGAGCGCACCCACGAGACGCCGCCGGCAACGATGCCCGGCGCCTGGGCCGAGCAGCGCACGCTCGCGCACGGGGGCCGGGAGCACGTTGTGAGGCGGGGCGACGACGGCGTGTACCACCTGGGCGCGCCGCCGAAGCCCGCGTTCGTCGCGCCGCCGATCCGAGTCGCGCCGCCCGAACCGAAGAAAGCGACCCGGCGCCGGGCGCCCGCGGAGCCCAAGCGACCCTCGGTCGCGAAGCGCTCCGCGAAGGTCATTGTCGAGGCCAAGGTGGACTTCGCGCGCACAAACGAGGGCCGCATCCAGCTCATCGACCGCCTGGAGGAGTACGAGCGGCAGCACCAGCTGGCGCCGCTCGAGCCGAAACCAGTGCACGACTACGTGCGGGAGAACATTTATGTTGAAAGTGCTCTGGAGACGAAGAAACGGATTTACGATAACAGAAGAGCCTCCATCGCCAAGCGGGAGCATTGCATCCGATCAAAAAACGCCTTCGAGCAACAGGAGCTGACGCGCCGGAACCTGGCGACGCGACGTTTCCAGCAGGTGACCAGAAAGAGGAATGAGAAGCTGGCGAAATGTGTAGCAAGGCTCGCGCGCTCCCAGGGCTCCGCGCGCTGCCGGCGGTGGCTCACTCTTTATAGCATGAGTGTGTGGACCCTGAAGCGGGCCGATCTATTGGCGACGGCCCGGCGGAAAAGCGCTTTGGAAAAACGGATGCGGTCGACGCTCTTGGTCGTGCGGTTTTTGAGAAAAACATGCAAGACGCGCGCGCTGCACCGCGCGGCCGCCACCATCCTCTACGTGGCGACCCTCCTCAAAGCGCAGAACGGATTTCGGATGGCCTGCAAGAAGCTTTGTTTTTCGGTCGTATTAAGTCAAAGGTGGTACCGGCGTAGAAGTCAGGTGACATGCGCTGCGGAGGCCCTGGCCCTGTTGCAGTGGCTTGGTTGGGCTCGAGGGAAAAACGTGGCCCGCGTCGCGCCCGAAGTTCGACATGCCTTGATCCGAAGTATGCTTCGGGAGAAGCGGCAGAAGCATTTTCTGGCGGTCAAGAACTGGGAGCAGTACGACCTGAAGCCGTTACTAGTCGAGGCCGTGGCAATGTCGCGGGAGATGCCGCGCAAGGCCGCGCGGGCCTTCGGCGACGACGTCCAGAAGCGGGGCGACATGGCGCGCGTCGCGCTTGGGTACGGGGTGGACGTGGCCGACCTCCGTCGCCCGCGTTTGGCGCGCTTGCTCCACGGCAAGGACATCGCGAAGCTCCAGCAACTGGGCGCGCAGCAGATGGAGATCGGGGAGCGGAATTTATTGCTAGGGCTGGGGTAATCACTTCTCTAAATCTCTTCTACTCTTCGGTGGTGGCGTAGGTGAGGGTTCACAGGCACACGTATTACTCGGCAACATACCCCGCCGGAGGGATATGCTATGCGCCACTCCCGGGTGGGGGCCCCGGGTTCTCGGGGTCGCGGACGCTCGCCTTCGCGCGCTCGCAGCACGCCTTCCAGGCCGTTATGAAGTCCTTGCAGTACTTTTCCTTGTGGCCGCGCTTCGCCAGGCACCACTGGATCGCGCAGGCCTCTTTTTTGCACAGCTTCTGCTCGATGGGCGCGTCGTCGCCGTGCTTCTTGCCGGAGCCGGTGTAGACGAAGGCGCCCGTGTGGCGCGACATGGTCTCTTCTCTTTGTACTTGTTAGAAGTAAGTCTCGAGAGCGTCCGCGTCCGCGTAACTTCCTCACTTCGACAGCGTCTTCGACAGCGTCTTGGCCAATTTAAACGCTTTGGCGGGATCCTTCTTGACCGCGTCGATGATCTTTTGCCGCGTCTCCGGGTTCTTGAGTGCCTCCGTGCTGGCCTTTTTTACCATTTTGAGCCCCTTGGCTGCAGCCGCCTTTGTAAGGGTGTCCATGCGTTGCTTTCGACTGCGCAGAACTATGCGTTGCACCGCGCTGCAGAACTCAACTATGCTCCTGCTCAGAAGGAGCTAGCTCAGTTCTTCAGATAAAAACCCGTCGCGAAAACCCGTGATATAATTTCATTCGCATGATCGTATTCAGAGGACTCGTTGCGGAGCTCTGCGGAGCCAGTCCGAGGATGCTTCGGTTCGCTCGTAGGCGTAGGCTTGAGATGTCCAAAATCAGTCAACCGCCCGTCCCACAAGCTGTGGCTCATAGAGCATCCGCTTCGAAGCGGGTAGTCGCAACCATACATAGCAACTGCTTCGGCAGCGCCAAAACCGCACGCCGCACACCGCTGCGAAAGATGGCCGAAGCCTTCCTGGAGGCCATCAGCAGCGCCCTCGCGACCAACGCCTTCGGCGTCGCGGGCGGCGCCGTGCCCTCGAATGGCGGCGTCGTCTTCACCAACGCGCAGAAGCAGGGGCGCCTCGTGCCGGGCCCCGAGTTCGCGCGCCTCGCGACGTCGTACGAGACGGCCCCGACGGATAAGGAGAAGGCGGCCCTCGTCGAGTGCGCCTGCCGCGCCTGGATCGGCGGCGCCGCGGACGTGCCCGCCAACTGGGACGCCGCCCGGGCGCGCGTCCTGCCACAGCTCTGGACCTGCGAGCGGATCCGCCAGAAGCAGGCGACGCTGCCGCCGGGCGTGATCCTGCCCTACTGCGGGCTCCACGGCGAGGAGGACTCGACGTTATATGATGTAGGCGTGGTTTTAGTGTGCGACTTCGCGCCGGAGGAGGCGAACAACACGCCGTCCCTCGAGACGGTCGTGCTCTCGAAGGACATACGGAACTGGTCTATAAGTTGGACCGACGCGTTAAGAGCCGCCCTCGACAACCTTCGAGCGAGGACGCGCCGGCTGGAGGCCTCTTCTCCATTCGAGAAGCGGTGGGAGCACCACCCGTCGGGCTGCGGGTCTACCTTATGGCGCGACCGGTATGATGCCGCGAGATGCGCGTTACTACCGTCCGTGGTCGCGCGACGGAAACGAGAAGACGGGCAGCCCGAGCCGGGCGCGCACGTCTGCGTCTTCGCGGCGCGCGGGTTGAGTCTCGGCTCGACCTCCAAAAACGCGTTGGGGCTGTGTTACCTGGGCGATATGGTGCATACCAAGATAAAGCCGACGGGCGACATGCTCTCGAGCCAGGCCTATAGATTGGTCAAGGTGAAGACCCTGACGGGCAAGCCCCACCCCCTCGTGCAAAAGGCTGGCGAGGGCGTGACCTGGCGGTGGCTCCCCTACGCGCCCGCGGCGCTGTCGGGTGAGTTCTCGCTGCCCACGTCCCAGGAAGAAGTGGAGGCGTTGCTGGAGTGCATCGAACACGGCCGGCCCTGCCCCGTCTTCGGGCCGACGGAAGACCAGCGGCGCTTCGAGGCGCGAAAAGGCGCGTTCGACGGGAGCAAGGCCCAGGGCAACGCCTGCTTTGTTGCAAACGACTGGAAGGGCGCTTTGCAAGCGTACGACCGCGCGTGCAAGGTCGCCGCCGAGGCGGCGGGCGACCGCATGCCCCTCTACGCAGACGCGCCGCGGCCGCTGGCAGCGGTCCACGCGAACGCGGCCCTCTGCTTCCTCAAATTAGCGGAAGCTAGTGTAGGCAAGGAGGCGCTGTACGCACAGGCGCTGAAGCGCGCCATAGCGGCCGCGGAGGCCGACGGGACGTACGCCAAGGCGCACGACCGCTGCGCCAAGGCGTTTGACGCATTAGGCGAGAGCGGGGCGGCCGCGGAGTCGCGCAAATTATATGAAGCGTGCAAGAAGTCCGACGACGCCGTCAAGGCCGAGGCGCGGAAGGTGGCACTAGCCGCGCGCCAGGTCAAGCTGGACGCCATCGAGAAGCGCAAGCAAAAGGTGGCCGCGAAGAAGGCGGCCATGTTCGCGGCCAGGCCGGCGGCGCCAAAAGAGAACACGACGCCCAAGGCGCCGCCCCCGGGCAAGACCTTCATCACGCTGGACGGCGGCGCGGCCATGCAGGACCTGGGCATTTTTAGCGCGCCGCCGGCCGCGCCCGGGGGCCTGGACTTCCTCTCGGAGCCGGCGGTGACGACGAACTTTTCCCCCTTCGGGAATTCGTCGGGGCTGTAATTTTTGCGTGGGTTAATCTATGCGGTGTAGTGGAGTAGACGTTCGGTCGGCGCCGACTCCGCGGCTTCCGTGTTCCCTTGCTCTTCTCTGCGGGACAGGCCTACGCATCGGAGCGGCTGCGGATGTTTGCCGGATCTTTCCTTACGTCTGCTAAAACATCTTCCCGGCGGGTTTTTTTCTTCGATGCCGCGGCTGACACAACGCCAGCTGTCTTAGCAATCTAGTGACGACACGAGTGACGCGAGTGACGCGTGCAAAACTTAGTAACGAGACCGTGCGATCAAACACATCGACTCCGCGTCTTGCTGCGAGCGAATTAAGAGAGGATTCCTAAACAGGAATTTTTTGACGCCGCCGTTGCGTAACTTGCGTCACGAAAACTAGCCAAAAAACATGTCGCACGGTCAACGCGGCACGTCCGCCTGGCGCCACGACAGCGCGCCCTCTGCGCCCAACTACTATGAGTAGGAGGACGCCAAGACGGCCTCCGAAGAGAGCATAGTCCGCCAGGACTCGGGCGGCGCGCCCCCGACGCCGGACGCGACGCGCGGGCCCGGGGTCAAGAGCCTCGCCACGGACCTCGAGAGCGCCCAGGGGTCCGAGCCGACGGCGCCGGTCGCCGCGCCCAAGACGCCCGGCCCGGGGCCGCCCGTCGAGACGCCGAAGTCCGCGACCAAGAGTGTGACACCGTCCAAGCCCAAGAAGAAGAGCTTGCTCAAGACGCTCGCGTCGCCGATCCAGGCGCTCAAGAAGAAGATCACGCCGAAGAAGAAGAAGGCGTCGGAGCCGCGCTCGCCCTTTTCTCCGTGCAGCGACATCACGACGGATCGCGGCTCGCCGCGCAATGAGCTCTCGGTCGAAGACATGAAGGACTCTCTGGCCAACCACCCCGACGCCGCCCTCCTCGCGCCGACCTCGCCGCGAAAATTCCCCGAGTGGCTAGCGAAGCTGAAGTGCTGTACTGGCGACGCGTCGGGCGAGCGCGGCTCGCAGTAAAAACAATTCCCCACCAGCACGCCACCGGGCAGGGGGTGGAAACAACTATACTAACCGTCTCTTACTTCCCGCTGCTCTTCCGCTTCTTCGCGAGCAGCTTGTCCTTCAGCGACGAGCGCGGCGTCGTCTTGGGCGCCGCGACGGGCGGCGTCTTGGCCGCCTTCTTCGCCTTTCTGGGCATAGGCGGCGAGTTGAAGGGCGTCTGCTCCGACTTCTTCGCGGCAGGCGCCTTCTGCTTCGACTTCGGCGCGCCGGCCGCGGCCCGCTTCCGCGTCGCGGGCACCGGCGGCGACTGGAACAGGGCGCGGTCCTTCTTCTTCGACGGCGGCGGCGCGGGGGGCGCCGAATCGCTCTTCCGCTTCTTCTTCGACGAAGGGGCCGCGGGCGGCGGCGCCTCGCCCTCGGTGAAGCCCGGGTAGTCGTAGCCCGGGAACTGCTCCGCCAATTGTTCCCGCTTCTTGCGCTCCTTCTTTTTGAGCGAGGCGGGGTTCGGCCCGTCGCCCCGCTCGCGCTGCTCCTTGGCGCCCACGCGCTTCAGGAAGGGCTTGTCTGTGCCCTTGAAGAGCTTCGGGCGGTTCGCCGTCTCGACGGGCACGACGTGGGCCACGAGCTGCTTGCCGTGCATGAGGTACTTGTCCATGGTCTGGGCCGCGATCTTGGCCGTGGCCGCGTCACCGAACTCCAGGAAGGCGTAGCCCTTGGACGCGCCCGTGCGCTTGCTCCGCGACAGCCTCAAATTCGTTAATTCGCCGAACTGCGAGAAGAAGCCCTCCATCTCCTGCTCGTAGAAGCCGTGCGGCACGTGGCCCACGTACACGACGCGCGACTGCTCCTTGCGGTTCTGCTGCTGCTTCTTGCCCGCCTTGGGCGCGGCCTGCTTCTCTGGTTTGAACGCGGGCGCGGCGGCCTCGTCGTCCGACGAGTCCGAGGCCCACTCGGGGCCGTCCAAAGCCGCGAGCCGCTTCTCGATGTCGCGGGCCTTGGACAGCATCTTCTTGGAGGCGGTGGCCGTCATGGTCGTAGCGTTGCGGTGTGGGGGTGCGCTGCGGTTTGTGGCTGCTGCAGCTAGGGAGAGCGAGCTAGGAGAGCGAGCTAGGAGAGCGAGCTAGGAGAGCGAGCTAGGGAGAGCGAGCTAGGGAGAGCGCTAGGGCCTCATGCGCGCCACAGATGCAAGCGTCGTTGGCGCAGAGTTGCTGGTTGCTTCGTCGCACTGCAGAAGAGCGGTTCGCGACGTTCTTTACACGTCTATGCGGTACTCTCACGTCCTAAATGGCAATGTGTGCTGATTATCGCCTAAGACCCGCACGCAAAAGAAACCCGCACGAAAACTGATGCCTCGACGTAGTCAGACTTCCACTTCCTAAAGACGCGGTGCCATGCGGGCAACGAGCGCCAGGAAGTCACTCGGCGACCTCTCGTGGAAATTTTGCCATATACAGTATTATTCGGGAGATACCCGGAAGCAGGCCTACTAGGACCTCGGAAGCGACGGCGATCGCGACGACGCGAAAGACACCAATGCCGGCGCCGCCGTCGCGCGCGCCGGCTTGATCTCCAGGGACTCGTTCAACACTTCGGCCGTTGGCGCCTCGTAGAGCGCGTCGTGGAGGAAGCGTTCGAGCAGGAACGCCTTGATGGTGAGGTACTCGACGTCGAGGTTCCGGAAGCAGTGCTGCCGTCGCCGCACACACGCCCACGAGTGCTGGGCGTTCACGATGAGCGACACGCCGCCGGCGAGGCGACTCAGACGTGCGTCAATCGTCCAGAGCGTTTGGGCCAAGCGCTTAAAATCCGAGAAGCTCCGCCACCTTCCGACTTTACAAGAGCCGATCTTGGCCACCACTAAAAACTCCGCGTGCCCCCGCCACCGCCCGGCGTCGACGGTTTGCAATTTCGTCAGCGACAGCGACATCGTACACACTTCGGGGCACCGGTGGCACTGCCACGATCGCAGCGCGCTCTCGCCGCCGAAGCTGTTGCTCACGCACCACCGCACGTTTTCGCTCCCCGGCGGCCGCGGCGACGAGTCCGCGATGCGCAGCGACGCCGCCGACTGCTCCAGGCGCTTCGCGTAGAGATCTTCGTAAAAGTCGCGCTCATGCTTCGGCTGCGGCGGTCGGGTCCCCGCGGTTGCGTGCCAGAGCGCCTGCGACTCCAATGGTTCTTCCACGACGTAGTCGGGCGTCGCGCCGGCCGTCGGCGTCCGCGCTACATCAGCTAAATGGTCCGCGGAGCTCATCGACTTGAAATGGCCCCACTCATCGGAGGGCACGGTCCGCAGCGGCGACATCATCAGCGGCGGCGGCGGCGGCGCAGAACTCGCGTCGGCGGCAGCGAGCGCATCGGCATCCGGCCGCGGCCGCCGCGGCCGCGTCGCGGTCGTCGACGCCGGGGCCGGATGTGTCCTCCAGGTCGAGGCCCGGCGCGTCGTCGCCGGCCGAGAACTCGCCGTCGTCCAGGTCGAGGCCCCCGAGCGACACGAGCGACTGCGACGAGTCGGGCCGCGCGAAGTTCTCGGGGCTGTGTCTTACCAAATTGCGCTGCCAGGGCGTCAGGTCGCCCTCGTCGGTGCCCGCCTCCGGGGACGTCGGTAGAGCCGGCGTCGACGCGAGCGCGTCGCCCGAGACAATAGCGGGCAAGCCGGCTTCGTCGGCGCTCCCCTCGACGAGGCGGACCGCGTGCGGGCCGCACCCGTAGGTGCTCGAGACCCACTCCAGCATTGATTCTTCGGCCACGTAGATGGCGTGGGCACGCAGCGGAGGTTCTAGTAACGCTGCGCCGCCGCCCGAGCACAAAATCAGTCTCGGAATACAGAAACACAATAGATGTGTTAACGGCGTCGACACTCCTCAGACGGCGGCCGTACGATACCTAACAATTGTACACGTCCACCAGCGCACAAATCTGCGGCTTGGCGGCGTCTGCGGGACGCAATTCAGGCCGGTGCGCGTTGATGTGAAAACCCGAATTGACCACAATTTGCTAGATGGAATGACACACAACATTACCCAACACCACCCGGCGCGAACAACACGCGGCACACCCGCCCGCCCCGCGCCAGCGCCGCCACGCCGGCGTCGCAGAGCTCGTGCACGTCGTCGTCCGCGTAGACCGCGCGGACGCCGTGCTTGTCGAGGAGCTCCGTCAGGACGGCGGCCTTGGAGGTCTTCTCTAATTTCGCGGACCGGACGACGACATGGTCGAAGTGCCGCTCATCCAAGAACTTGCGGATCCCGTCCCGATGGCTGTTCCGCGTCAGCACGAAGCCGCGCGTCGTCGCGCCAAGGAGCTCGCACAGCGCCTCGTCGGCCACGGGCGGCTTCTTCTTGCCCACCACGGAGGGGTCGGCGCCCGCCCGCGTCGAGCACAGCGTCCGATCAAAGTCGACGACCACGAGGGCGTCGTCGCCCAGCTGCCGAGCGATGCGCGCCACGTCGTCGCCGTCGCCCCGGACCAACGCGCATTTATCGCACGAGTGCTGGTCGCAGACGACGCAGCGGTTCGCGTGGCGGCAGAAGCCGTCCTGCCGCCGCTTGCGCAGCGGGCACGCCACCCCGCGGGCGCACCGGCCCTCCGCCCGCTCTTGGCGGGCGCACCCCCAGCACACCCCGTCCCTGCACCACGCGTCGAGGAAGGTCTCGCCGCCGCACTGCCAGCAGGACGCCGCGCCGTCCAGGTGCACCCGCGCCACGCGGCACCGGCCGCTCTCTTTGGGCGGCGGCCAGCCCTCGTCCTTGACACATCCATCCGCGAGAGCATCGTACCGCGCCGCGATCTCGCGCGCCCGCACCACGCCCCGGGTCACGCCCCAAAATCGCTCCGGCAAGACCACCGGCCCGTCGTCGCCCGCATCGAAGAGGGGGCCGCCGTCGTTCGCGAGCGCCGCGTCGCAGCAGGCCCGCACGCCGCGCAACGTGACTGCCGCCGCGCGGCATGCCACCGCTTCCTTGCGCACGCGCAGGGCGCGCGCCAACAGCGGGTAGCGGCCGTCCGTGTCGGCGATCTCGTGCGCCCGGGCGTTGGTCGCCGCGACGAGCGCGTCCAGCGCGTCCGCGGTCCGTGCGAGCGCCCCCGGGGCGTTCCGGAGGCTCCGGGCGTAGGCGTCGACCTGCTCGCGGATGGACAGCGCCTTCAGGCCGCCGCGGCACGTGACGACCGCGAGCGCGTACCGCGTTTCCGCCGGCGTGAGCGCCGTCGCGTCGAGGGCGGCAACGACGGCCCGCGCGGGCCCGAAGCGCACCCGGTCGTCGTCGTCCGAATCTTCTTCCAGTACCATGGGCGGGATCTCCGGCGCGGCCTTACTCGCGCGCTGCAGCATTTTTGCCGCGCAGCCGTCCGCGACCAGGCTCCGCAGGCGCGGCGGCCGCGGCGCCTCGCGGCGGCGCGGGAGGCAGCACGTCCCCTTCGTCACGTCGCGCGCGTCCTGGAGCGCCTTCAGGGACCCCCGGAGCTTTTGCAGCGCGACGCTCAGCTCCGCGTAGTCGTCGTCCGCCGCGTTCCAGGCGGGGTCGCGCTCGCGCGCGCCCGGCTCGAAGACCAGCGCCTGGCCGTCGCGGAAGAAATAGGACCCGAGCGAGTTCAGGCTCGGATCCAGGCGCCGGCCCTCTTTGAGGAGCCGCAACAGAATCTTCTTGAGGGCAATGATATCCCGGCGAAACGAGAACGCGGCCCGGAGCTTCGAGCCGACGGCGTCGTCCGCTTCCTTCGCCTTGGCGTCGCCCAGCAACTGCCAGTCCCTCGTAATAAGGGCCATGCGGCCCTGCTCGTACAAGAGGCAGTTCTTCGCGCAGTACTGCAGGGGGTTGCTGTGAATCTTGGTAAAGTGCGCCGCGCACCGTTGCGCGAGCTGTGCCCGTTCGGACTGGTGAGCGAGCCGCGCCCCGTCCAATAAAACGCTCGCGCGCACCGTGTCCGGGTGCCTCTCGCCGAAAACGCGGCGAGACCTCGTCACGACGTCGTCGAGGACCGTCATAGCCTCGCGACAATCATCGACGGTGGCGTCGTCCGCCTCGAAGAGGTCCCGCCCATGGTACGTTTGGAGGTCGAGCACAATGCAGTGGTCGGGCCCGAAGCTGTCGCGGATCGCCGGCGTTTGTTCGCTCATAAACGTTTTTGCTTCCGCAAACTGCCAGGCGTCGATGAGGTACTCGGCGAGGTTGGACACATTTAAAGCCCTATATTCGTCGGTGTTTTCCAGGTCCAGGTCCGCATGGACTTCCCGCTGGAGGCGCAACGCGTCGTCAGCCCGGCCGAGCTTCTGGTAGCAAACGGCGATGTTGGATTTAATTCCGACCTCGCCCAGGCGCCGAGCCATGAAATGGGCACACTGATATGCGACAAGTGCCTCCTCGTAACGCCCTGCAGCTATGAGACTATTGCCGAGGGCCGTCATCGCGCCTCTCCGAGTCGTGCACGTCTTCGGCAGGCTAAAGTAGGTCACATAGCAGGCCCAGCCGAGCGCACACTTCACGACGCCGAGGTGCTCTTGCTCGCACATGCCGCACAAGCGCCACAGGTCATGTATCCAATCGCTATCATCCGTCGAGTCTGTATCCTCGCCGTTTTTGCCCGTCGCGACCTGTGCCTGTCGCACCAAGCACGACAGGTGCGCGAAGCCCGCCGTGCCGCGGCACGCGCACATGCGCACAAGGCCCTCGCTCTCGCCGTCGTCCAGGCAGAAGTAACAAGTTTGACCCCTGGTCTCCGCAGCGCACGCCTCCACCGCTTCCTTGGCAGCCTCCGCATACTTTTCTTTTATGACGTATTGATCGATGCTTGCGGGCGCGGTCTCTTCGTCCATAATACTTGAGCGCAACATTGTACCACGTGCAAGAGTGTCGTCAAACCGCGTGGCGCGCGGTATTAGAGGCACGGATGCAAGAAGAGCTCGCAGCTGTAGTGCGGTGCGCTGATTTGCCGCAAGAGCGGCAGCAGTGCTGGTCAAAACCCGTCAAACTTGCGCTGCCGGGCGCAGGGCACCGGAGCTCGATGTTTTATCTGGTCAGGGTAAGCGGAAAACCCGTCCTCTTAAAACCCCGTGTAAAATATGCTGCTGCGCCACGCGCGGACACTCATTTCGGCCTGCAATAGCGCAGCAGCAAGGGAGAAAACTTCGCGCAGCCTCAGGTAGCCGCCAGCCGCCAGCGCTGTTGGTCTCTAGACACTCTTTCAGCAGTCACTGCCGCAGATCGAGCAACCTCGATGCTCAAACGCATCGCATTGCTCGCCGCGGCCGCGTGCGCGATCTCTACGCCACGCAGCATGCTGCCGCGGAAAGTAAAAAGCGTGCGGGAGGACACGCTACCGCTGCACAGCAAGGCCCTTGCCGCGCGCGGCGGCGGCCACACGCAGGACGTGGCGGCGCGCGCGCTGGGCTACTGCATCGGCGCCGGCAGCACCGTATTGTTCGCGCCCATCGTCTACACGCTCGCGACGGCGCGCTCGGCCGACGGACTGAGTTTATCCACGTTCACGCTGTCGCTCGTGGGCTACTCGTGCTCCGCGGCCTACAACAAGCACAAGGGCCACGCCCTCTCGACCTACGTCGAGAGCGTTTTGCTGGCGGTCCAGTGCGCGGTCATAAGCTTCGCGTGTGCTCTTCTGAAGGGCGTCCCTGTACAAAAGGTCGTCCTCGGCACCCTGGCGTACGCCGGCGCGGCCCTCGCCCTCTATTGGGGAAGCCCGCCCAAGCGGCTCCTGGCGCTCCTCCAGGTCGGGGCGACGGCGCTTCTCATGGTGTCCCTGGTTCCGCAGCTATTGTTGAATTTCTCGCAAAAGGACCCCGGCCAGTACTCGCCCGTGACCGCCGGCCTGAGCATGGTGGGCAACTCGATCCGCATCTTCACGACGCTGACGCTCACGAAGGACCCCCTGTTGCTCTGCGGCTTCGGGCTCGGCTTCAGTCTGAACGCGCTGCTGCTGGGGCAGATCATGTTCTACTCGTAAGTTGTGAGCCCTGTAGCCTATTTCCCCACAAACAAATCTTAGACACAATGCGTCGCTAGTACTCGACCTCGGCCTCGCGCACGGCCTCGCTCTCGCACTCCTTCAGCAGCACGCGCGCCACGTCCGGCAGCGTCGACCCCGGCGTAAAGATAGCCGAGACCCCGGCGGCGAGCAAGGCCTCGCGGTCGGCGTCCGGAATCACCCCGCCCACGACCACCGCGATGGACGCGCCGCCTAGCGCCTCGACGACGCGCGGCACGAGGACCCGGTGGCCCGCCGCCATCGTCGACACGCCGACGACGTGGACGTCGTGCTCCAGCGCCATGGCCGCCACCTCCTCGGGCGACGCGAAGAGCGGCCCGGAGACGACCTCGAACCCGACGTCCGCCAGGCCCGCGGCCACGACGTTCGCGCCGCGGTCGTGCCCATCTAGCCCTACCTTGGCGATCAAGACCTTCGGCCGCCGCCCCTCGCGCTCCTCAAACTGGATACAGTCATTGCGCAGGTCGTCCAGCGACCCGGTGGGCGCCGCGGACGCGTAGTGGCCCACGGCGGCCGTCGGCAGGGCGTGGTGCTCGCCCCAGACGTCCCGCAGCGCGTCCGAGATCTCGCCGAGCGTGCATCGGACCCGCGCGCATTGGATGCAGCGCTCCACGAGGTTGTCCGCGTCGTTAAACGTCGACGTCGGTCGCGCTAGCGCGGCGCTCCGGCGCAAGTGATCCAAGGCCTCGGCGCACTGCGCCGGATCCCGCGCCGCGCGCACCGCCCGGAGCCGCTCCAGTTGCTTTGCCAGCGCCGCGGAGTTGTCCAGGATGCGCACGTCGACGTCCGCGTCCGCGTCGGCCCGGTCGTTCACGCCCAAAACTATGTCCGCGCCGCAGTCGACGCGCGCCTGCGTCCGCGCGGCGCAGGCCTCGATGCGCCGCTTCGCCGCCCCGGACTCGACGTGCTCCCTCATGCCGCCGGTCGCATCCACTTCCTTCAGGATCTCGCGGGCCTTGACCAGCAGGTCGTCCGTCAGCGCCTCCATGAAATGAGACCCGCCCCAGGGGTCCGCCACGCGGCACACGCCGGCCTCCTTCTGGAGGAGTAATTGCGTGTCCCGCGCGACGCGTGCGGCCCGGTCGGACGGCAGCGCGAGGGCCTCGTCGAAGGCGTTCGTGTGCAGAGACTGCGCGCCGCCGTGGACCGCCGCCAGGGCCTCGAGGGCCGTGCGCGCCACGTTGTTGAGGGGGTCCTGCGCCGTGAGCGAGTAGCCCGACGTCTGCACGTGCGTCCGCAGCACAAAGGCCTTCTCGCCCGCCAACGCGTCGCCGTGCCTCGTCTTCAACTCCTCGGCCCAGAGCTGGCGCGCGGCCCGCAGCTTGGCGATCTCGACGTGGTGGTCCATGCCCACGGCGAAGAAGAAGGAGATGCGCGCGCAGACCGCGTCCAGGTCCAGGTTCGCGTCCCGGGCGACGCGCACGTACTCGAGCCCGTCCGCGATGGTGAAGGCCAGTTCCGTGCAGGCGTCCGCGCCGGCCTCGTGCATGTGGTAGCCCGAGACGCTCAGCGAGTGGAACTTGGGCAACGCCCCGGCGCAAAAGCCCATGATGTCCGCCGTGGCCCGTAACGACGGTCCGGGGGGATAGATGTACGTGTTCCGCACCATGAACTCCTTCAGCACGTCGTTCTGGATAGTGCCCTTCAGCTGGTCGCGCCGTACGCCCGCTTCTTCCGCGGCGACGACGAACATGGCTAATGTAGGCAGCACGGCCCCGTTCATCGTCATGCTCACCGACATCTTACTTAGATCAATACCGTCAAACAAAGTCGCGACGTCCTCGACCGTGTCGATGGGCACTCCGGCTAGACCCACATCGCCCTGCGCTCTTTCATGGTCGCTGTCGTATCCGCGATGGGTCGGTAAGTCGAACGCTACGGAGAGCCCTTGCTGGCCCTCCTTGACCGCGTTGCGGTAGAAGGCGTTGGACTCTTCTGCTGAGGAGAAGCCGGCGTACTGCCTTATGGTCCAGGGCTTTGCCGCGTACATCGTCGCGTAAGGACCTCTCCGGTAGGGAAATACACCGGGCGCGCTGTCGTCCTGCCCGAAGTAGCACGGTTTGATTTCTAAGGATTCCTTCGTCGTCGTGGTCAGCGCGTCGACGGTCGTGCCGGCCTTCTTGGCCTCTTTTTGTGCTACGGTGCGCCATTTGGTGGTGAGGCGGCGGCAGCACCGGTGCACAGCGCTTGCGGAGCGCATGTTGATTTATATGGCTCCGTGCGGTTACGCAGCGTTTATTCTTGATGGTCGAATAATCTGTCGTCTACGAGAGTTGGAGCCGCAGGCAGGGTGGCGTGTTCATTGCTTGCCACCGTTTGCACGGGTTTTACCGTGCGGGTTCCGTCACTTTTGCTGTGCTGGCGCCGAGTCTTGCGGAGCAAGCAAGCTCGACGCCACGAACCTGTAATTGGATACCCTGCCAGCACGTTTATCGCACTCCTGCGATGCGTGTCTTTCTGATGTTCAGCATTAGCGTCGGGTGCCGAGGACTCATCGCACCTGCGATTCGTGCGAGCCGCACTGCTCCTCGTGCAAGTGCCTCATCAGCACGTATATTTCCGGAAGATCTCAACCTCATCTACGACAGCAAGTGCGGCGTCTGCCAGTGGGAGGTGGACTTCCTGCGCTCGCGCGACTCGGAGGGACGGCTTACCTACACGGACCTCGAGTCGGAGGATTTTGAAGAAAACGTACCGCGGAACGGCTACCTAGACTATGAGACCGCGCTGGCCTCCTTTCACGCCGTCAAGGCCGATGGCACGCTGCTCAAAGGAATGCCGGTGTTTCAGGCGGCCTACGCTGCCGTCGGCCTGGGCTGGGTCTAGAACGTATACAACAACCCGCTCGCCGCGCGGTTCTTCGACCTCGGGTACTCAATATTTGCGAAGTACCGCACGGACCTCACGCGGGGGAGCAGCCTCGAGACGCTGTACGCCGCGCGCCGCGTCGCGCGTGCGGGAGAGCCCTGTCCACAGGTGCCTCCCGGCTCCTCGTTGTGACGCGTGTTTGTTCAGTCTGCCGGTCGTCTTGCTCCTCCTCGATAGCGTTGTAATTTGTTTATTTAAAACTTACTAGTACAACTTCAATAAATATCCCCCACAGGCTTCACAAGCAACCCCTGCGCGTCTACGCGCAGAGAGCCTGCTTCCCTGTGGCACGCGAGAGCCGACGTCAGCACATGCGCGAGGTCGTCGAATTCGTGTTTGGTATCGAGCTGACTTATGCTTAGACTCACCGTAGCGTCAGCATTCATCCAGTAATGTTCTCCGTCGTCTAAAACTCCCTGATCGGTAAAATTGACATAAGCGTATAGCGACATAAGATCGATCCCCTCGGGAAGCTGCGGCGAGTCAAACACTCCACAAGCAACATGCGAGCGCACTACGTCGAGCACCTCCGCCGCATCGTCCGCCGGGCGAAAGCATGCAAGCTCGATGGCGCCGTGTTGAACCGTCGATTGTCTGCCACCAAGATGAGTAAAATCCTGCGTGGTATAAAGGTGAGTGACAAGGTCGCGAACCCCATGCCGTCGGGGCGTCTGAGCTGTGCGAAACACGCCATCGCCGCGACGGGGGTAAAGATGAGGTACACCGGCCGCGCACATCCTTGTGCACCACGTCTCGCCAGAGCTCTATCATGGTCTCGCCGTGTCGGTCGAGTACCCAACAGGACGTGGTGGAGCGATCAATTATCCAGCCTTCCGGGAACCCGTCCAGTTGGTAGTCGGTAGTACTCCGCGGCCAGATGAGGGTCAGCGACCGGTCGTCGTCCTTCTGACCCGTCGCCAGGAGCCCGTCCCACTCCATCACGCCGGCGTCTGATTGACCGAACGCAAAGACCACGCGCGGTGCCGACGCGGTGAATGGGCCCGTGTACTGCGACCGCGGCACGCAAAGGGTCGGATAGACATCCGCCTGCGCGTGCGGTGCGTAGGCAGTCACGTTTGGTCTAGCCCGCCAACGCTGCGCCCATGCGCGACATAAGGCGCGGGCGTCCGGCGCGGCTTTCAAGAACGCAGCAGCCAGGTGTGTCGATGACGCGGTGGCGAGCGCCGCGCACCACGCAGTGGTTTTTTGTGATATCGTCAGGTGCGCGCGACTGGCGGTCTCAAAAGTGCGCAGCGACTTGGCGTCACCGAGAAACGAGGCGGCGTGGGTCCAGACGTCGGCATTGAGGCGTAGGCGGTGCGTTGGCTGCATGGCCATGAGTGCGGGCAGTCGTACGCACTCTGCTGCAGTTGTACGGTAGCCAGAGTTGATTGCTACAGTTTTTATGAAGAAACCCGTTTAGCGCTTTTGAATTATGATGAAACACGATATGCAGTTGTTTGAGTATCGTTCGGTTAGATACTGGTCCAAAGAGATCAATGGGACACTTCCTGCGGGGCGAAAAAATTAATTTCTTGATTCGCGGTGGCTGAAGTGGTCAGTCGCGCCGGTGGAATGCTGTCAATTCGTGGTCCGCAGGTCTCCCTGGGGTCGCCTAGGGTCGGTACTAGACGTGGGCAACAGCGCACACCGCATACACCGGCGCTTGGATCATATCTATCAATTCTCTTCGCAGTCCAGCTCACTGAAGCATGATCAGGCAGTGTCAGAGATCGAAGTCTTTGAGAGCTATGGGATGCCCAAAGCGCATGCGCAAACGGTGTAGGCGTCCACCCACCATCAGACCTAACCCATGGGGAGTCCGAGAGCCGGTCTGCATCCCAAAAAAGTGTTTTATTTGGGCTCGACAGCGCCCGCTACTGTCAAATACGCCAATTACTCGAGGGCCCCCAGGAATCATAATAGCGGTCTCGTTGGGCCCCATACTACCCCACCTATAGTGCAAATCAAGTATATGCCATCTACACTACGAGAAGGGTACTTTGGGCTGCCCGGCTCGGGTCTGAATATTATTGATCTGGACCTCGCGCAGGTCGGTCGATGATGAAACAAACGATCGCGCCAAGGTCCATAGTATTGGTACAACCGCTGATAGTCGCAGGTCCAGGTCTTGTGCCCGAATTAACGAGATTGAGGGGTCGCGCAGTCGCCGAGCCGCGCGGAGCAAACGGAACGGTTTATCCAATGTAGTAGTTGTCCGGGTGGTTTGGATGGACCGTCCCATGACCGAAGCGCCTCAAACACAAATTTATTTCACAAACCACGTGTCTGGGGCCTTTCCAGTGCTCCGTCTACGCACCGTCGTCCGCGGAGAACGGGAAAGTCGGTCGACTGTGAATAGAACAACGGCGCTATGGTCCATCTGGGAAATGTGATCGCTGATACTCGCAGGTCCAGGTTCTGTGCACGTATTCGTATAAACACAGGGGCGCGGAGTTGCGGAATCGCGCGGAGGATACGGAGTACATGATCATGCTCAGCAATCGTTCTAGCGGGTTGGATGTCCTCTACCACTACCAAAGGGATGTAGACACACCTAACGAAGGGAAGTGTGTTGTAGAATTCTTCTCCCGCCCTCCGAGCGCGGGCTATCGGCTCCAGTTCCGTCGGATATGAATGAAAACTGGGCCGGAGTACTTATATTGTACTAACCAGATGACAGATGGCGGCGTCAATCGCTTGTGTACTTTGGGAAGCCGCAAGACTAATCCGTGAATGTCCCCGCGGGGCACTAATTTCCGGGAGCCGCGAGGGTATGTTCCCCGGCCATTTCGAGTAAACAGGTGGTCTCGCTGACCGATTATGGTGCTAACTTAATTTGGGAGCTCGTTTATTTCATGCCACCTACCCGGGGAGATACCAAAGTCCATTTTTGGGCCTTCGGGCGGCCGCGGGAATTTCAAAACAATGTTCGATTCTGACGGGCACGTGGTGTTAGACATTCTACTCATGCGTTCTAATTACGGTGGACGCGGGGCGTCCCAAAAAGTCAGTTTTCGGGTGAACGCGGCGACCCCGCACGGGAAGCCGTCAAAATATAATTCCGGGGCCGGAGAGCATGCAACATACCCGACTGGCTCCCACCTAGCTCCCACGCCGCCGACGCACAAGTCTTCGCGGTAACTGCGCGCGCTAATGAAGATATAACTTACACGCCCCCCGGCGACGCGGTGAAGGCCGGCATGGACCACCCGAAGCCCGGCGGCTCCAGGTCCATCTCCCCCTCGCCGCCCTGGGGCGTGGGCTGCGCCGCCTGCAGCGCGAGGTGCGCTTTAAATGAACGCATGAAGGCCTTGCGGCACCGCTTCTCGGCCTTGCGCATTTTCGGCCAGTGCGGGGCCACGTGCCGCGCCGTCTCCGCCACGGCGCGCTTCGCCCGCAGCGAGGCCTCGCCCAGGTCGTCGTCGGACGGTCTCTCCGCCCCGAGCAAAGCGCCGACGCACGCGGCGTAGCTTCGGGAAACGGAGATGCAGTTGTAGCCGCCCTCTAAACATAAAGCGATGCCCCGGCTCGGCGCCAACTCAATCAACCCGTGCAATAAACGGGCGTAGCCCCGGGGCGTTAAATCACAACCACCAAGAGGGTCGCCCCGCGCCGAGTCGAAGCCCGCGCTCACGATGATCAGCTCGGGCCGGTACAAACGGAACAACGGCAAGAGGAACGCTTCGAAGGCGTACGCGTAGTCCGAATCGCCCGAGCCGCCGCCGTCCCAGCCCACGTTCACGTTGAAGCCCGCGCCCGTCCCGACGCCTACTTTAAAGGGCGCGCCGCCGTCGCCCGGCGGATAGAAGTTGCCGCGGTCGTGCCGATGTAAGGAACAAAAAAGCACGCGCGGGTCGCCCTCGAACATGTTCTGGGTCCCGTTGCCGTGGTGCACGTCCCAGTCCACGACCAGGATGCGCTTGACCGGATGGGTCGGGTGGTTCAGCGCCGCGGCCGCGGCGACGGCCACGTTGTTATAGAGGCAAAAGCCCATCATGCAGTGGCACTCGGCGTGGTGGCCCGGCGGCCGGATCAACGCCGCGGCGTGCTCGAAGGTGCCGTCCGCCACCTTGCACACGGCGTCCACGGCACCCGCCGCCGATAAGAGGGCGCAGTCCACGGAGTACTCGTTCAGGTAGACGGAGTTCTCCCGTTGGGCCACGCCCTCGAGCCACTGCTTGAGCTGGCCGACGACCTCCAGATTCTCTCTCCTCACGATCTCGTCGCACCGCCTTCCTAGTTGTAGCGTGGCCTCCACGTAGCGCGCTTCGTGCACTCTACAAAGCTCCACTGGACCCGCTCGCCTATACGGGATCATCGTAACTTTCGACAGTAAATCTTGCCGTCCTAGTTCGTCGTACGACATCGTAATCCTCTCAGGTCTTTCCGGGTGGTTCGACGCGTTGTCCTCGTGCCGCGCCATCAGTTCATCATAGGCCAGCCCGACCCTGCGATGACCGCCTTTAAACTCACTCGCGAAGGGCTCTGCCACGTCCAATAGCCACGAGTCGCCCATGTCGTCGGACCCGGCGTCCTCCCAGTCGGCGTCGTCCTCGCTATCGTCCTCAGAATCAAGGGTACCGAGCAGTGTGGCGACGCCCTCCTGCTTGGGCGCAGCTCTAAAATCGTCGTCGGAGTCGTCCGCGTCCACCTTGGGTTTGGGGGCTGCGAAGTCGTCCGAGCTGTCGCTCAGCTTGCGCGGCGTCATGGAGCTGACGCGCGGGTCCTCGACGGGCGTCTCGCTGCCGCTCCCGGACGCGTCCTCGTCCAGGGACGCGGCCCGCTCCTTCGCCGCGGCCGCGGCTTGGGAGTGCGGCGACACCCAGCGCGCGTCGGGGTTCCCGTCGAAGACGAGCATGCGCACGTCGCCCTCGCTCCCCGAATCGTCCTCCGACGACTCCGTCCCGGACGAGGACTCCGCCAACGCCGCGTCGAGGTACTCCTGCTCGCGCTTGCCGCGGAGCCAGGCCCAGAACTTCTGCGCGCGCAGCCAGTGCTTGCGGCGCTGGAGGTACTTCATTTGTTTTGTGCTTTGGCTGCTTTTGCAGCCGCGGCGGCTGGCGCGGTGTGGTCCTTCTGGCTAGATGGTGTTGCAGCGATGCGTACTGCTGCGTGAGCTGTTCTCGACGCCTCTTGCTGTGCCGCTCTCCGTGCAATAGCGAATTTAGCGCGATTTTGCTAAAAAACCCGTTTTGACCACGGAAAAGGAACGCCATACGAGCCGTCGCCAAAGCGTCGCAAGACTCAGGTTTATGCTACGCAGTTTCAGTAGCTATCGGCGCCGCCCGCAAGCCATGTGGCATGTGCTTCTCTGGACAAAGCTGCAGCCAATCCATTACGGTCGCGCCGTTGCAGCATACATACTACGCGTCGTTGCGCGTGAACGCCGCCGGACTTCTGCACGGAATACTTCGAATTGCTGCGGTTCAGCTCGCGCACGCTGCTCAGAGGCTGAGGGCCAAGCACCCACGCTGCACACACAACCGCAGCGATGCAGCGCGAGGCCGACGCCCCGACGACGGGCTACGGCGCCGCCGCGCGCGAGCCGCCGCGCGTGGACGGCAAGCCCCTCGGCCGCACGTCGCTGCCGCGCGGCGCGGCGCTCATCGGCGGCTTCGGCTCGTACGCCTTAGTGGTGAACAACATCAGCGGCCCGGGCATGCTGGACTTCCCCCAGGCCTTCCAGGCCGCGGGCTGGCTCCCGTGCGTTTTATGTATTTTGTGCGTGGCGGCGGTCTCGGCGGCCGTCGCCTGCGCCCTGTCCGACGCGCACGCCTCGTTGCGAAAGGAAAAAGCCAGCCACGGGGCGAATGCGTCGAGTACTAGTAGAGCCGGCCGCTGGCGCGCCAAGTCCTGGGTGGCCACGGCCCAGGATTCCGTGGAATTCTCGGAAATGTTCGGGGCCGCCTACGGCGGGACTGTCTTCCGGGGCACGCAGTTCCTGTACTTCCTCAACCTGTTCTCGCAGAACGTCGCGGCCATCGTCACCACGGCCCAGGCCACGGATTCCATGATCGCGGCCTTGGTCGGCGAGTCGTACGGGATAAACGCGTCCTCGTTCGAATTTGTGACGTGGGAGGGCTGCCACCGGGAGGGCTGCGTGCCTTTTAGGTTGGCGCCGCCCGGGCTCTTGCTGACGGCGGGCTACGCGTTCTGCTTTTTTACCCTGGGGCCCCTCGGCTTTTTCACGCTACAGGAAAACATGCTGGCCCAGAAGGTAAGCTTCGTGCTCCTGGTGGCGTTGACGTTGCAATTCCTGGCGTACTTTATGACCGAGAGCTGGGCGCAAACGATCGCGGCCGTGGGCCCGCGGCCCTGGGACGTCATGGGCGTCGTCATCTTCAACTTTGCTTTTTGCGTCACCGTACCCGCCTGGCTCAATGAAAAGGAGACGGGCGTCTCGGCCAAAAAGACCATCTGGGCCGCCTGCATGTCCAGCGCGGTGGCCTACTGCCTCGTGGGCTATTTCGGAGGCGTGGCCATCCGCAAGGCGTCGGACAACGTGCTGGACGAGCTCACGTCGTCCTTGGCGCCGACCGCAGTGAGATTAGGTGGCGGCGTCTTCGCGTTTGCCATTATCGGTCTCGGTGTCCCGGTCTACTGCGTCCTCATGCGGTACAATTTGCGGGCGGGCGGCCTCGGCGCGGTCTGGAGCCACATTCTAGCCGGCGCGGGGCCCTGGGCCGTGTCCTGGTTGTTATATAGGGGCCACGGCATCCTGCACGTGCTCTCGTGGTCGGGCCTCATCCTGAACGCGGGCATCGACTTC
>Ga0302122_10000291_pt1 | contig 29962 bp, 17 predicted proteins | sample CB21_SCM_MG_FD_203115 | JGI IMG/M metagenome (GOLD analysis project Ga0302122, IMG submission 203115) | Marine microbial communities from Western Arctic Ocean, Canada - CB21_SCM | ecosystem: Environmental > Aquatic > Marine > Oceanic | place: Canada: Western Arctic Ocean | collected 2017-09-28 | reverse complement strand
GCGAGCTCGCCGCGCGGCGGGAGGCGCACGCTTTAAAATGCAGCCAGGCGGCCAAAGAGCGGCGCGACGCGCGCGCGGCGCTCTTTCACGAGACCTGCGGCGAGCTGCGGTGGGCGGCCTACGACAGGGCGCGCCGCCGGGCTATTAGGGGGGACATGGCTGTGGCGAAGTGCGAGCGCGCCGGCGCGGCGAAGCGGAAAATTATAGCCGAACGGAAAGCGGCGGAGCTGCGGCGCGTGGCGCATGACGCCGCCGTGCTCGCGCGGAAGGCCCTGGCGAAGGTCGTGACGCGCGTTGAAGCGCCCGCGGCGCAGCCGCGGACCGATCGAGCGGCGCGGCGCGAGGTTTTGGAGCAATTACAAAGGTTGCTGCGGGCCGCGAAGCCCACGGCGGACGGGGCCGAGCGCGTTGTTGAATTAGCTATGCGGTGCAAGCTGGACGACGCGCCCGAGTTTCTGGCGGGCCGCCGGCTGATGCACGCGTTGAAACTTGCGGAGGCGGTCGCCGTCCTGGACCGAGCGACCAAGGACATGCCCGCGTACAAGGAGCGCTTCGACGACTTGACGAGTAAATGCTGCAACCGCGCCGCCTTCGCCTGGAAGAGGAAGTTGGACGCGAGCCTCGCTTCTAAAACGGAGGCCGCCTCCAACGTCCTATTCCACGAGCGCCGGGAAGCGGCGGACGCGGCGTTGCTGGAGGCGTGCCTGGCGCGGCGCCGGGCCGCGGGACGACCCGATGCGGCGCTGGACGACGACGACACGGACGAGGAGGAGGTGCTTCTTGTCCCCGACGACGGGGCCGCGGTCGCGCGGCGCGCCGCCCGGCGCGCAACGCGGCGGGCGACCGAACGTGTACAACGGGACCGGGACGCGGCGCAGCGCGCGGCGCGGGACGCGGCGCGGGCGGAGGCGTCGGAGCGCTACGCGGTGCGCGCGGCCGCGGCGGCGTCGCGCATCGCCGCGGCCCGCGTTCGCGTCGTCGCTCGACGCCGCGCCGGGGCCGGCGCCCCCGCTGGCGCGGCTCGTCGTCGAGAGGCCGCCGCCGCCCCCGGCGCCGCCTTGGGCGCCGCACCCGCCGCCGGATACGCCCATACTTATGTCGACGACGGAGCCTGCGCGGCTCCGGATCAACCGCGCGCTCGCGAAGCGGATGCGCGAGCGGCTCCCGACGTCGCTGCGGATCCACTACGTCGACCGGGAGCGGGTTCGGTCGCTGTCGCTCGTACTGCCCCTCCCCGCCGCGTGGCGGGCCCGGCCGGCCGCGCGCCTCGTCGCGACGTTCTGCGCGCTCTACGCGAAGAAGCGCGGGGCGCCGCTCAGGGGCACGGTCCTCCGCGATCTCGGGGCGAAGACGATCCTCGAGGCGGCGCGGTGCGGCGAGCTGCGGGTCTGCGCCGGCTGAAGGACCGTATTAACTAGTCTTGTAACTTAACAGTGTGGACCTAAACTAGTCTTATTACCGGAGGTAGGGGTCGTGCGTGAAGTTCATCACGTCCCCGCCCTCGATCAGATCCAGGTTCTCCCACAGGTCCCGCGCGTCGCCTAATAATTCAAACGCCTCGACCGCCGCCGCGAAGCGCCGGTCCCCGGACTCGGCCAGGGTCCGCATCTTCCTTTGGTACTTGTCAAAGCCGGGCACTCGCGCCCGCAGGTCGGCCATGAAGACCTCCTCCAGCGTGTCGGACTCGTGCGCGTGCCTCAAAAAAGTCACCAGCAGCCCCTGGGCCTCGGGCGTCATGTTGCCCTTGGGGAGCTTCGCGGGCGACCCGTAGCCCGTGGAAATGGGCGCCGGGAAGTCGCGTCCCCGAGACACGCGCGGCTTGGGCCCCGGCGACGCGTAGCCGCGCCCCGGCGTGCTCCGCCCGCGCAGGGCCGCCGCGGGCGTCGATGGCTTGGGTTTGGGTGGATCTCGGTACTTCACGCCCGCGAGTTCGGCGAGTTTCTTGGCCACGTCGGGCATGGCGCTGGCCACGCGCGCGGCCGCCTCGTGCTGTAGCTTGATGGAGTCGCGCATCTGCTCCACGTCCGGTTCCAGCGAGCGCAACGCCGCCAAGGTGTCCTCCAGCTGGCCCTCTAAAATCCTATTCTCCTCCCGTATCGCATTGGACCCGGCTTCGATGGACGCCTGCTTGGCCTCCCGGAAGTGTGCGCGCCAACTGTTCCAGCCCTTGGATTGGTTCATCTTTTCAAATCTATTGATGAAGCCGCCCACGATCGCTTTCTGGTGCTTGTACACGGCGACCCGCGACGACCACCTTTTGAAGCCGTACCAGGCCTTCATGTTTATTAAACGCGAAACCACGCGAATCAACAAACGCCGCCCGGAGCCCTCCTCGGCGCTCATGAGCTCTTGTTGGAGCTTCCTCATCGCCTCCTTCTGCACTTCCTGTTGTTTTTCCATTTCCGCGGCATACAAGGCCATCTGCGCCCGGACGTGCGCCAGCGCCTCTCCGGGGGGTAGTTGCGTGAACCGGTAGAAGGTGACCCAGGAAGCAAACCCGGACGCCAGCTTCATATTGAGTGCTTTCTTGAAGAAGCGGCCCCAGCGTTTTTGGTAGAGAGTGTATTCTTCCGCTTTCTTGTGCCAAGTACTGAAATAAGTCCTTTGCGTGTCGCCCATAAATTTACCAAAAACACCCAACAACAATGCATAAGTAGATGCATTGGCGTTCTTCAGCGCGTTGGCCGTGTAGTTTTGGAGTGATACTTCGTAGTCTGCTTCTACTTTAGTGTGGACCTTCAACGCTTCACTTAATTGCCGCTCGAGCTCTGTGATGGTCTGCTCCTGGATCAGCGCCCCCCCGCCGAACCCCGTCTGGTCCTTCCAGGTGACCATGGCCATTTTCAGGGTCCGCTGCATCAACGTAACGAGGACCCCCTTCATGAGCTTGCTGCGACTCTTGCCATGTAATAATTCTTCGATCTCCGCGTCGAGGTGCGCCTGCTCCTGGTGGTTCAGATCTAATATTTCAGTTAAATCCTCGACCCAGTCCTGGTGCGACTGGGCCACGTTCCGGTGTTGGATCAAGTTCTCCTCCTCGGCCTTGATGGCCGCGGTCCGCTTCTGGCTGAGTTGGCCGAGCTCCGCCATATTTATCGACGACGCCTCCTGGAAGTTCTCGTCCCTAAAACCCGGGTTCGAGTCCCAGGCCTCCACGAGCGAGGGATGCCTTACCGTACGAGGCGGCTGGTAGGGCAGATCACCTAATCGATGTAGTGCAGAATCCTCCTCCAGCTGCGTGCGCGGGTCCACGTACGCCGGCCGTCGCCGCGAACTCCGCTGCGTGCTCGCTTGCGACTGGACACTAGGCTGCTGCAGGTCGTTCAACGAACCATCTCTAGTCTGCGCGTCCCGGATGCGCTCCCGCGCGGAGCTCCGGGGCCGGCTCATGTCCGCGGGCGGCGGCTGGCGCCACTTCGACCGGACCGGGCTCAAATAACTCCCGGCGTCCGTGAGGTCCTCGTCGCTGACGGCGCGCTCGTGCGGGCTCCCGTGCTGCTGGCGCTGGACCGGCGTCCCACCGGTCGCCGCGCGGGCGGACTCGAATTCATTACTGTGGTCGCGGTCGCCCCGGATCTCCCCCGGCGTGCGGGGCCGCTCGTTCGCCAGCGCCCGCGCCTCGAGTTGGGCGCGGCGCGACTCCATGCGACCCCTGGCGGCTGTTGCTGCCCGGTGTGCTGCGCCGGCCCGCGGTCGCGCTGCGATGTACGCTGCTGATTAGTCTCTTGGTACTTGTCGAGAGCACGGCAGCCCGGGTGTCCGGGCGCCGCGATCGCGCTCGAGGATGCCGCTGTTGGCGTTATGCCCACGGTCGCAACCGGGTCGCGGCAATTCGCGAGCCGGAATTAACGCCAGGACCCGTGCCCCGGGGACTGTAGCCGCAACCGTTAAGCCTTGCGACGCGTCCTGGAAATAAAACCCGCACTCTAGCCCTGCAAAAAAAGTCTTGCAGCACGGAGCATAGCGTCCGGTGCGCCGCAGTCACGCCATTAGCGCGGTCTCGACGACGCTCATTGCTGCTGTGAGGAGGGACAAAAGAGAAGCGCACCACCCATCGGACGCGACGCGCTCTCCTGAGAACCTCAGCTTGGCCCATACACCGCCAGAGCCCACGGACGGCCCCGAGCGCTCGAGGAGCACATGCCGGCCGCCGCCGACGCCGCCCCGCGCGGCCGCCCGCTCACGCTCATCCGGTGCGGCGACGAGACGGACGGCTACGCCTTCGTGCTGGACGAACGGTGCTTAGAAGCGGTGCTGAGCAAGGTGCCCGACAGGCGCAAGGTCGCGGTCGTATCGGTCGTGGGCGCGTTCCGGACGGGCAAGTCCTTTTTGCTGACGCTGGTCCTCCGGTATCTAAGGGCGCACGGCGCCGAGGACTGGCTCGAGAAGGGCGGGAGCTTGTCCGAGGGCAACGCGAACGAGGGCGTGCAGTCGTCGAAGGACGCCTTCGAGTGGCGCGGCGGGCGCAATAGGATGACGACGGGCATCACGGTCTGGTCGGAGCCCTTTGACGTAAAAAGTAGGAGCGGCGACGTGCTCTCGGTTTTAATTCTGGACACGCAGGGTTTATTTGATAACGAGACGCCCATGGGTTTAACGAGTTGCATCTTTGGACTGAGTACACTAATGTCCTCGTTTCAAGTCTACAACGTCTCCAATAGAATCCAAGAGGACAACCTGCAGCAGCTGGCGCTGTTCACGGAGTACGGGCGCATGGCCCTGGATGCGCAGCGGCAAGCTCGAAAAGAGGCGTCGAGCGTCAAGCGGGACCACGCCCAGAAGCGGGCAGCGGAGCGGCGGCGGGAACTGGAGGAGAAGGTCTCGAAAGCGCGGGCGTGCGACGGGTCCCTGGACCAGGTCAAGGAATTAGAAAAGAGCATCGCGGACGACGTCCAAGCGGAGGACGCCTTCGAGGAGCCGCCGCCGCCCTTCCAGCGACTGGAGTTTCTCGTCCGAGACTGGACGGAGTTCGAGGAGTCGTTGAGTGATGGTGACATGGAGCAGCAGATGGCTACTTATCTAGACGAGGTCATGGCCTTGAGGCATGCGGATGATCTACAGTTTACAAGAGAGCAAATCAGCCAGTGCTTCGAGAGCATCGGGTGCCGCCTGTTACCGCACCCGGGCTTCGCCGTGACATCCAAGAAGTACGACGGGTCCACGGCGGTCGTGGAACCCTTGTTCAAGCGGTGCGTAGACCGCTTCATGCGGAGTGTTTTCTCGGATTTGACTCCGAAGACTATTAACGGTGCCGACCTAACCGCTTTGGAATTGGGGAACTATGTAAGGGCCTACGCGGCCATGTTCGCGGGCGGCGCGAACCGTTTCCCCCAGGCCCAGACCATGCTCGAGGCCACGGCCGAGGCGAACAACCGGAACGCGCGGGCCAAGGCGTTGGAGGCGTATTGCGCGGCTCTGGATATGAAATGCGGCGCGGGCCCCGGCGCGGCTTATTTGGAACCGAAAGACTTTCGCAAAGTCGAAGCGCGCGCCCGAGCGGACGCCCTGTGCGCCTTCGATAGCATGGCCGCGATGGGGCGCAAACAAGCCATCGCCGAGACGCGCGGCACGCTCGAGGCCGAGCTAGGCAAGGCCCGGGACCGCTTCCGCCTCATGAACGACGCGCGGAACCCCTTCAAGAACCTCGAGTTTTACGTCCTGCCGCTGTTCGTGGCCGCGGGGTCCTTCGTCGCGCGGCGCGTCACCGACTTCGTCTGCCCGAACGACGAGACCCTCCTGGCGCGGACGTGCGACCGCGCCGAGGACGCCTTCCAGCACCTGTACGGGGGCGTCGTCTTCATGATGCTCCTCTTCTCGGCGCAGCGCCTCGTGGGCATGAAGAAGTACCTCAAGGTCGCGGCCGCGGGGCTCTTCGACTCCGGTGGGGCGAAACAGGACTAACTTCATGTGTGGCACTAACCTTGCCCGCGCCGGCGGCGTATCCAGTGGCCTAGCTCAGGGTCACCGGTTTCGCCAGCTTCGTTTGACACGGGTTTTTTCATCCGGTCTTGTCACGACGTGTGATGTACCAAGCACAGGTGTGCATTTGCATTGATTTACCCTGCGTAAGAACGCTGAACTGCTGTGGAAACGCTGCGGCTATAATAAGTGTGCACAGCAGCCGGGCCTCACCACCCATTGCTGCCAGCCATGCTGCGCGTCGCCCTGCGGCGCGCCACAGCTCTGCGAGCGAGGTCGCTCGCCACCGCGCCGCGCGTCGCCGTCGTCGGCGGCGGCCTCAGCGGCTCGCTGTGCGGGCTCGCGCTCGCGGCGCGCGGCGTGGCCTGCACGATCTACGACCAGGGCGCGTCCGGCGGCCGCTTCGGCGGCAGCGCGCAGCGCGCGAAGCCCGAACTCGGCGCGCAGTTCTTCCGCGCGGGGGGCAGCGGCCGGTTCCTGAGTCTGCTCAACGAACTGGAGCGGCGCGGCCTCGTTCAATTGTGGGAGGGCCGCTTCGGGCTGCTCGGGAGCCGCGGCGGTGGCTTCTTACCGCGGGAGGCCGTGCCGCGCGCCACGGCGCCGAGCCTCGCGGCGACGCGCGACGGCGGCGACTTTTGCGGCTTCATCGAGGGCGACGGCGACCTCTGGAGCGCCCCGGACAACGCCGCCGTCTGCGCGGCGATCCGGGACATGGCGCCCGTGGACTTCCGGCTGAGCGGGCGGGTGGAATCCATCGACCGCGTTCAGGGCGGCTGGCGCGTCGAGGGGGAGGCGTACGAGGCCGTCGTCGTCGCGAGCCACGGGCCGTCGCTCGCGGCGACGACTGTCGCCGCCGCGGCGACCGAGACGGCGGACCCGGAAGTTATTGCCAGGCTCACGGACCTGGCCGCCGCGATAGCCAGGGTGCGGGAATCCCGCTGCGCCGTGGTCAGCGCCGTGGTCGAGGTGGAGGGCGAAATTTCCTTCGACGCCGCGACGACGCCGACGTCGAGCGTCCTCCAGTTCCTCGCACGGGAGGCGTCGAAGCCGGGCCGCGCGAGTACCGGGAATGCTTGGACCGTGGTCTCGACGTCGGCGTTCGCGGACGCGCGCCCCGGCAACGACGCCGTCGCGTCGCTGGGCCTGCTGCTCGCCGACGAGACGCTGCGCTTGCTTGGGCCCCACGGCGCGCGCATGACGAACGCGGGCGTGGCCAAAATGTGGCGCGCGGCGTTCTCCGCGGAGACGCTGGAGGGCTGGTCGCGCGGCGCCGAGCACGCCGTGGTGCTGGAGCCGTACCGCCTGGCGATCTGCGGGGACTTCGTCCGCGCCGCGGCCTGCCCCGTCGAGGCCGCGGCGCTATCGGGCATGGAGGCGGGGGACCGCGTGGCGGCGCTCCTTCTGGGCGGGAGCTAGGTAATTTATGTTGTGTCTCATGTGTCTCATGGGAAAGAAATGCAGTCAAAACGGGTTTTGAGTGGCGACGCGCCAGGCCAAACGCTCGAGGGTAGTGGTGCCGCTTGGTACCATACGCTTGAGACGACACCACGCCTCAGACCGGACGCCAGACAATTGTCCCACTGGAGTTGATCTCTGAGTTAATCCAAGGCTCACACCATCGCGATGGCGTCGCTTACACTCCTCGTCGCGAGCGTGTTGGCGAGCAGCCATGGTTTCGTGGTTTGCCCCGACAAGGAGGTCGCGTACTTTCACGTCCCCAAGGCCGCCGGCCTCCACACGCCGGCGACGCTTCGCATTGTCGATAGGCTCTACGCGCGGGATTTTGAGCTGCTCGGCTACCAGAAGATCGGCGCGCGCATGATGCGCTTATGCGGCCAACGCGCGGCGCGCCATGCCGCGATCCGCGGCGCCGCGGCAAAACGCGGACCGCCCCGGCGCAAGAAGTATCGGGGGCCGACGTGGAAGTCCGCGTCGACACGGAACGCCGAAAAAGCGAAGGAGGACTCCGAAAAAGCGAAGGAGGACTTCGGGAAGCACATGAAGCAGTGGCTGGAGGCGAACCAGGTTCCCCTGCTTCCGGACGAGTAAGCGTTGCATGTCTCGTTTATGTATCTACCTAGAGTACTTTTTTTAGAATTGCTAGTCGTGGCTGCGAGAACATATTTAAACGTCTCGATGAAACTCCGCTAGACGTCTCCGATGAAAAAAATAGACGGGTTTCGACGGGTTTCAAAGCACCATGCGCATTTTGCTGACGTCAAAGACAACGCTGCTGCTGATCACGCATATACGCAACCATACGATTTGCATCGATCGAAAATAGCTGGCAGTCCCCGCGCTTCATCTCAGGCCCTCAAACGCACCGTGCCACCATGTGGCTCTTAGCACTCTCCTGCGTAGCCACCAGCCGGGCGCTCATCACACCTACTATACGGTTGACCAGCCGGGCGCTCATCGCACCTACTATACGGTTGGCGCCCCGCCGGACGGGCTTTGCACCGCTGCGCGCGGAGAACCCCCTCGACGCGCTGGAACGCAGCTGGAGCATCAGCCGCGACCCGGAGCGGAGCGAGGTGTACCAGGAGGTGCTGGCCACCGCGGCGACCGCGACCGCGGCCTGCTGGGCGCTCGCTTTGATGACGCTGGCACTCTCGCCGCAGCGGCGGCAGGCGACCGCGGCACACGTCGCCGCGCGCCTCGCAAACACGAGCGGCTGGCGCGGTGTTGCCGCGACCTGGGTCGCGCTCTCAAAATGGGTCGCGGCGCCGCCGCTGCTCGGTACGCTCTTAGCGCTCGGCGCGCGTGGGGTGCGCCGCGGCGTCGGCATGCCCACGCAACGCTGGCACAAGCTCGCGACGACGCCTTTATCGATCGCGTTCCTGCCCGTCTCCATCGTGCTCTACTTGGATGCCGTGCGGGGGCCGCGTCCTTGAATTGTGGCGATGGCGGGGGAGCGTCGAAGTTTCAGATCCTAGACCGCGACTCACCTCGTCGCTTCCCACGCAGGAGCTCTCCGCGCGCCTTCCTTTGACGTCGAACGAAATGGACGGTGGGAGCTTGTTGACGCGCTGCGCGTTCGGCGCCACCATCCCCTTCTTCCTTGTTTTTGCCGTCGGCACCTATGCCGTAAACAGCGTGCGGCGGTGGACCGGCCACAGCTACGAGGACTCGCAGGCGTTCGAGAGCTATATGGAGCGCGGCGCCGAGGACCGGCCAGAGTAACGACGCCCAAAACATAAACTATTACACAGCGAGGTACGCGCCGAGCGCCGCGCGCGCCGCTTCTTTGAGAGTGGGGTCCAGCGACGCGCCCTCGAGCGCCAGGCCACAGAGCTCGAACCCGCCCCGCAATGCGACCGGCGTATTCAACGAAGCGCACCGCGCCGCCGCGAGGAAGTCCGCGTGGCAACTCCGCGCGCAGCCGCATAATAACAATTGAGCGACACCGAGGGGCGACGGGTGCGCCACGCACGCGGCGCGCGCCCACGCGGCGTCCGTCTCTAACGCCGCCAGGAGGGCGCCGCTCTGTACAAGATAGGGGGAGGCGGCGTCGCACTTCGTAGAGGCCGCCTCGCGCGCGGCGCACAGGCGCGTCGTCGGGTGCGCCGCGCGGAGGCCCACCACAATACGGCCCGGCGTCTCCGCTAAGCCATCATAGAACGCCGCCTCGGCTTTTTCGGAAGGCGCGCAATTCGCGGGCGCCTCGCCCAGCTCCCTTAGAAACGCGTCGTCGCTTTTCGCCGCGTCGAGGGCCGCGAGCCAGGTCTGACCGCCCGGTTCCTCTTCTAATTCTTCTCCCTTGAGCGTTGCGAGGGCGATCTCTCCCCGCTGTCCAGTTCCGGGAAACAGCACCGCGCAAAGGTCTCTCACAGCAACCGCGTCGCGCGCCGCCACAACGTCTCGCACTAGCGCCTCGGGCCGCTCCAGGTCGCTGCGCTCCAGCATGCGCTCCGCTCCCAGGGCGCGCGCCACGACCTCCGCCACCTTGTAATAGGTCTGGTCGTCGTCGGTTTCGGACCCGAGCCGCGTGAGCAGTCCGATCGCGCGGAGGCGGTCGGCCGTCGCGGTCGGCACCGGACGCTGCATCTTCTCGGCGGCCGTTCGAAGCCCGCGCCAGTAGCCCTCGACGCCCCGGAGTTTCGAGGCGAGCATGGTCGCACTCCGACTGTTGCTCGACGCGCTCTCGACGAGCCGCGACGCCACCGCCACGCGGTGCTCCACGTCTTGCGGGGACGGCTCCTCGCCGCCGAAGAGCGGCGCCACCACCGTGTCTCGGAGAGCCGCCGCGAGGGCATGCGCGCACGCGTCGTCCGCCGCGGCCGCGGCGGCGGCGGTCGCGTCGAGACCGGCCACGTCTGTCACCAGCAAAAAGGCGCGGTGAATCAAGGAGGCGGGCGCGTCCTTGACCGCCAGGACGTGCGCGAGCTCGATCGCGGCGTCCACGACCTTCTCGTCTCGTTCATAGGCGAGCTTTGCCGCATTGAGCACTTCCCGTTCGACCCCGAACGGCAGGACGCTCTCCACGGCCTCCAGGCCTTTCCCTAGAGTGGCAAGCTGTGGTCCCAGCGGATCGCAATTGAGGGCCGCGACCACCACCCGCAGGTGGGCCACCGCCGGCCCCCCCACCGACTCGAAGACGCATGCCCCCAGCGCCCCGGCCGCGATATCCGGAGCCGCCTTGGCGCACCGCTGCAGGAGCGGCGACACGCGCTGGCCCGCGCCCTTCAGAGCTTTCGCGCCCTCCGCCTTGATGGCGTCGAAGAGCTCCCGCCGAAAGGCCGCGGCGTAGACGTCCGCGCCGCCCAGCTGCAACGCGGGGTCGAAGCCCTTGGCGGCGAAGGTCGCGAGGGCCGCCGCGGTCCAGTAGTTTGCGATGCGTCTTAATAACGATATGGCCCGGTCCCGGCGCACGTCCGCGTCGGTCGCGACGCGCGCCCCCGGCGCCGGCGGGTTGCGCGGCGGGTCGTCGGCCTCCTCTAAAATGTTGGGCGGACTCGCGACGACCTCCCCGAGCAACGGCTTGCAGGCCACGCTCGCGTTGAGAGGCCGGACGCACTTCGCGTAGCGCTTCAGGATGGGCGCTTGCACCCTACAAACTGCGGCGAAGTCCCCCTCGCAGTGCTCGCTCGCCAGGCCGCACACCAGGGCCAGCGCGGGCGCGTCCGTCTCCTGCCTGTAGCGCTCCATCAGCCACGCCTCCAGCCCCCCGGCCGCCTTCAGGACGTCTAGGGCCACCCGCGCCGACCCCTCCGCCTCGTACAACACCGGCGTCAGCTTGTCCACCTCGCCCGCGGGCGACCGCAAACTTTCGTCGTCGAACCAGCGACTCAGGTGGGTCCTCGCTAACCCGTCCGGCGCGCTCGCGGCGCGCAGGGCCGGCGTCGCGCCGGCGATGGGCCGGCGCGCGGCCTTCAGCGCGGCGCGGAACGCGGCGCCGTTCGCCGACCGGGCCGCCTTTACCAAGGCCTCGCCCCGATACACGTCCTCGCGCTCGAAGCGCTCCAGGTCCACGTTCAGCGCGGCCCCGTCATGTAACCGCTGGGCCTCGACGTCCCGAGTGACGTCCTCGACCCGGGGCTCCTCGACCATGCTCGGCCGCGGCGCGGCCGCGGGCGCCTCGGGCGCGACGAGGCGCGCGAGCGCGCCGCGCAGCTTCGACGGTGAGTCCGCTTTCGGCGCGGGCGGCTCCGGCGCGAGCATGTGCGCGAGCGCGCCACACAGCGTGGACGTGGGCGGAGACGCCGGCGGTTTCCGGGGCGGCGACGCCGACGGCTCCGGCGCGAGCGCCCGTTTTAATGCAAGCGCATCGTCGGCGTCGTCCCGGCGCCGCGCCAGGGCCGCCCGCTTCTCGGCGCACAGCGCGCCGAGCGTCGCGTCGCGGGCCGCGCACGTCGCGAGGTAGAACGCCGCGGCCTTCCGCGCGCACGACGCGTCGCCGGCGTCGTCGCCATCGCTCTCCGGCTCCTCCTCGCGCGCCTCCGGCTGCTGGTTCGCCCGGAGGCAGAAGGCGACGCGCGTCTCCAGCGAGCCGTTGTCCGTCGCGCGGCAGGCGCGCCGCGCCACGGCCGCCTCGAAGCCCAGCGCCACGAGCTCGTCGACGAGGGCCAGCGCCGGTCTCGCCGAGGCCGGGTGCCGCCGTCGGAGCTCGCCGTCTAAGGTGTTCAACGCGTCACTCGCCTTTTGAATCGCGTCCGCGCTCGTCTCCTTCAGCAGATGTCCGCAGGCCGCGTCCAGCAAGCAGCTCTGCCCCTCCGCATGCAAAGCCGCGCCGCGGAGGCAGTCCGCCGCCGCGTCCAGCGGCGCGCGCTCCGGTTCCCCGGTGGCGAGCGCACGTGCCACGGTCTCCACGAGCTCTGGAGCCGCTTGATGCGCGGGCAGCTGGAGCGCGTTCAGGAGCAAGGCGTCGCGGTCCGAGGACGCCGGCAGGTCCCCGACCCGAATGGCGCAGTCCACCGCTAACTCGCAGACGACGTCGCGACAGTTCCGGCGCTCGCTATCGTCGTCGTCCTGCGCGTCCACGGCGCGCGCGGCCCGGATGAGCCGCCGCGCGTGCGTCAGCGCGCGGTCGTTATTTCCCTTCGCCAGGGCCGATCGGAACAGCTCCCGGCGCGCCGCGGCCGACGCCGCGACGGCCGCCCCGCCGGCCGTCGTCTCCGCCACTAACCGCGCGCCCCGGACCACGACCTCGTTCTCGGGGTCGTCGCCGTCCCCAAAAAAAATCTCCAGGTCGTCCAACACGTCCGCGTCCTCGTCCTCCAGCAAGTCGTTGAGCCGATCGAACTCGGCCTGGCCGCCGTCGCCATTGAGCGCCACGGCCGCCGCCTTGGATGCCACCGCGGCCGCGCGCGCCTCCGCCGTCGCTCCTCCAATATCCTGGACCGCGTCTAAGACGTCGCTTCCACCCAGGCCGCCCACGAGCGCTAATAAGGAGACGCCCCGGCAGGACCGCCGCACCAGCGTCGCCGCCTTGGCCGCCGCGCGCCACTCGCCCCCGCCATCGTCGGCCGTGCCCTCGAAGCTCTGGAAGCCGCCGTCGAAGGAGGGCACCCCCCGCTTCGTGCAGACGGCGGCCACCGCCCGCAGCACCTCGTCGGCCGCTAACGATTGGGAGAGGACGTCGCCGGCGCTGGCCCGGCGCAGGCGCAGGCGCGCGCCCGCGGCGGCGGCGGCCACTAACCAGTCCGGGCGCTTGTCGGCGGCCGGCTCGAGCATGTGATAGGTCTCGGCCTCGGCCGCCGCTCGCTCGCACGTCAGCGCGCAGCGGAAGAGGGCGGCCGCCCGTCCGCAGTGCAGCGCGGCCTTGTGGTCCCGCGCCGACCAGAGGCCCCGCTGGCCGGCCGCCTCGCAGGCGTCCAACGCGTCCGCCGGCACGCACCGCTCCTTGAGCACGCACTTCACCACGAAGCGCCGCGCGGCGGTCTCCAGGAGCTTGGGAGCCAACAGCGCGAGGTCCTCCGCGGCACACGCGGGCGCCAACCGATCCAGCTGCTCGTCGCTTAACCGAGGCATCCCCGTCAACGTGCCCAGGTCGGCGAAGACGCGGCAGCCATCTCGGAGCACCTCGCAGATGCGCACGCGCTCCTGCAGGTCGTCGACGGCCGACCAGATCTTGGGCCCCTCTTTTGCAAAAAAGGCCTCGTCCTCGTCGATCGACCGGTCCGCATCGTTGGACGCCAGGCACGCGAGGAGCTGGGCGCAGACGTGCACCGCGTTGCCGTGTCCCAACGCAAGCCAGGAGATTTCCACGACGAAGCGCGCCAAACGCCCCTGCGACGGCACGAGGCGCTCGCCCACGGCAACGTCGTAGGCGGACGCGCAGCAGGCCGCTAAAGCCACGCCAAAATCGCCCCGATCCTGGATGGCCCGCTTCGAGACTTCACTTATGGAACCCAGGAGCGGGTCGGCCTCTTGGGCATCACACGGTAACGCGAAGCGCCCGCACACCAGGGGCCCCAGCACCGTCCGCAGCGCCACGGCCTCGCTCGCGTAGCTCGCGAGCGTCTCCGGCCGCTCCACGTGTTTGGAGGCTTCGTTGAGCTGGTCCGCGTGGCTCCGCGCGCGCCAGCTCTCCAGCGATTCGCGCCGGTCCCGCAACGCGTCCAGCGCGAGCAGCCGGGCGAGCTGCCAGCAGTCGCGGTGGAGCGGGAGTAACGACGCGTAGTGCTGGGCGGGCAGCCGGTCCTTCGCGAAGGCGAGCAGGGCCTCGCTGTGGGCGACGCAGCCGCACGTGGCATCTATGGCCAGGGCACGGTCCCGGTACCACCGGGTCAGCGTCTCGGTATCTACTGCCTCCTTCGTGTCCTCCCACAACGGGTCTAGGAGCGCCCGGTCCGCGAGCGCCCGCTCGACCAAGGGCTTCAACGCGTCGTCAACTTCGAGGTCGTCCAACCCGTCGTCGTACGCCGTCGTCGTGTCGGCGTCCTCGTGCGCCGACGGTAACAAAGAGGCGTAGCTCCCGGGGTGCACCGTCTCGGGGATCGCCTCGAGCGCCCGTAGACGCAGGCTAGAGTCAAACGCGACGCCCTCGAGCACGACGCCCAGGGCCCTGGTGAGCCCCGCGCGCGCGAATAGGGCCGCGACGGCGCCGCGGTCGCCCGTGGTTACTTCATCAATAGCGAGCGGCGTCCTTCGTGCCTGGGTCGCGGCACGTAACGCGTCGCCCAGAGCGCCGCGCGCGTGCTTGGGCCGCGGCGGCCGCCCGTACGGCGCCCGCTCCGCGAGCGCCGCGCGGTCGTACACGGCGTGGCGCCGGATCGACCGCGCCAACGCGTCTCGTTCCGAGGACGCGTCCGGGAGCCCGTCGAGCGCGAGGCCCGCCGCCGCGCGCGCGAGGCGCGTCGTGACGGAGGAGGCGCCGACGGCGCTCAGGCCCGTGGCGTAGACCCAGCGCCGCGCGGCGTCGTCCCGCGCGTCGCTCAGGATGATGAGGTCCCGCGGCGTCGCGAGGCCGCGCCGCGCGTAGGCGCGCCGGCGGGTCGGGAGGTCCATGTTGGTGTGTGCCCCTGCCCTTGGCCTACTACCGGAGCTCTACGCTCACGGTGTGCAACGATGCCGCGTTGGCGTTTGTTGCCTATTCGGCTGCAGCGCTTGGCTTTATATGGCCTGTTGCCGGCGTCCGTCTCGCGTCTCCCGCGACGTGAGCGCGTTTAAGATAGACGTCGGGGAAACCCGTCACATAAAACCCGCGCGCAGCGTACAATTTGGCATTTAATTTTGCTAATAAGAAGGCCAAAGCCGCATTTATTGTAGCTTACCTGTCTCTTTGCTGCGTGTCTGTGTATCGTTTCGTGCTGCATACAGCTTGCGCGGAACCAATAGTTTGCCTCGGTGGCAGAGCAATCTCACAAAAGCCATTTGTTGAGCTAAACCCCCAAAAATGCGCGTAAGCGCATTGCTGGCGGCACAGCTCGCGGCGGCGTGGGCGCCCTGCCACCGGACGCCTCCGGCGCGGCGCGCGCCGCTCCGCGCCGAGACCGATTACCTCGCGAGCCTCGCGAGCGCGCCGTCGGACCGCGGCCCCGGCCGCCGGCGCCGCGCGTGGCCCTGGCTCCGAGGCACGCTATCGCCGCGTGGTGTGTTGGTCTTCCGCAGGAGGGCGCCGGCCGCGCTCTCGGCCGACGAGGTGCTGGGGCTCGTCGTTCTGGGTCACGCGCGCGCGGAGGCCGAGGCGATGGCGCCGCGGCGGGCGCGGCGGCTGCTCGCTCAGGTGGCCGCCGCGCCGGCCGAGGTCGCGGCGCCTGTGAGCGCGGCGCCGGCCGCGGCGCCGGCAGAAACCAAACCGTGGTGCTCGAAGGGACGCGCGCGGTTGAAAACCACAGCAATAAGGGGCGCCGCCGCGCCGCCGCCCGCGGCGCCGCCGCTGTCCGCCTCGCCGCCGCCGGCCGCCGCCGCGTTGCAGCCGCCGGCCGCCGCCGCGCCGCCCGTCAGACCTCCCGCGGAAGCGCCGCCGGACGCGCTGACCCCCGACGAAATTCTGCGCCTCGTTGTGCTTGGGCGGTCGCGCGCCGACGCGGCCGCGCTGAACCCGGTTCAAGCGCGGCGCGAGCTCGCGGCGGTTGTCGAAGCGCCCCCGAGCCCCGCGCGCTTTGACGTGCGCGACGCGACCGACGAGGAGCTCTGGCGCCTGGCGACGGCCGAGGTCGCGGGGCCGCGCGCGGAGGCGCGGGACGGGGCCGTCGCCGCGCAACTGAAGCGGTCGTGGCCGGACCTCGACACGTTCACGGAGCTGCTCACGCGCGAGTCGCTGCGGCGCCTGGAGGTCCTGGGGCCCCAGTTCGCGGAGCCGCTGAAGACGGAGGCGCGGTGGCGGCGCAATATGTACGGGAGCTGGCTGCGGCTCGTCGACGGGGCGGGCGTGCTGCCGGGCCCCGGCGGCGACCTCGCGTACGGCGAGGCCCTGTTCGACCCGAACGGCGGCCTGCCCGCCGAGGCGCCCGACGCCGCGAAGGCGGCTTTCGTCCGGCTCTACGCGGAGCGGGCGGAGCTCCGGGGGGCGCGGCGCGACCTGGACGCGTGGGAGCGGCGGGCGCTCCCGGATCGGTAACATATCCAGGCGCCCCCGCTCAGGCTAATATAGGATATTTTCGACGTTACCCCCCTCAGACGATCGTCGGCACGCCCTCCGTCAGGTCGAAGAGCAGGACCGTCCCGTCGCCGGCCGCCACCGCGGCCTTGGCCGGCGCGCCGGCACACCGCTCCAGCAAATCCGTGAGCTGCGTGATGCTCGGCAGCCCGCCGCCCGCGTGTGTCACGAACACCCGGAACGCGGGCGCGCCCAGCCGCGACTTGGCGAAGTTGGCACCGGGCTGGTGGCACTCGAAGCACACGGGCACCGGGGGCGCGTCCGGCGCCACGTCGCCCGCCCAGAACTGGGGGGGTAGGGCCCGGGAGCCGTCGGTCGCGTCGTACTGCTGGGGCCGGCAGACCACGTACCCCAAACCTTTTAATTGCTGGAAGGCCCAGTAGCAAGCTAAAGGACATTTCTTCGCGTCCTCGTGGTCTTCGTTCCGCAGGCAGATGTCGTAGCACTCCCGCGCGGTGATTGGTTCCGGGTGCTCCTCGTCGTCCTCGGGCGCGGACGGTAACAACACCAACGCTTCTCTCTCAACAAGATACAGCGTCTCCTCCGCGAAGAGCGTGACCGCGCCGCCCCCGAAGCAGCCCATGATCCGGAAGTGCTTGCCCTTCTGGCGGATGACGCGGGCCGTGGCGCTGTCGGCGTCCCAGACGGCGACGCTGCGGTTGCCGTACTTCCGGAAGGGGTCGTCGGCGTCCTCCGGGTCCTCCACACCCTGCGGGTCCTCGGGCGCCTCCTCCTGTGGCGCCTCGGCCTCCTGCGGCTCCTCGGCCGTGGCACGCCAGGCGGTCAGCGAGGTGCGGAGGCGCTTGATCATCTTGCAGTGCTGGCCTTGGCTTAAGCGCTGAGAGTAGAGGTAAATCGCTTAGCTGAAACCCGTACGAAAAACCCGTCGGCGTTCGCCTTCTAGTCCTAGCCGTAAAAAAAAAACACGAACGGATAGGGAAGCGTGTGCTGCCCAGGCACCGCTATGGCTTGAAATAAATGCTTAGTATTGACATACAAGGGGGTTAGAGGGGGGTTGCCGGAGACCGACGAACGTCACTTCCATTTCTCCCCCGTGAACTTCCTCGGGGGCCGTCCGCAGCCCGGCGGTTCGCAGGCCATCAGCGAGACGAGGTACCCGGCCACCGCGACCGAGAGGATCATGAAAATAACATGGGTGATGTGCGACGGGCCGCGGCCCCGGCCGGCGTCGCTGACGACGTTCGACTCATCGCGCCAGGTGATGGCGATTTTCTGGCCGGCGGCGCAGTGGGCGCCGACGCTGCAGGCGTAGTACTTGGTCGTCGCCAATGAAGGCGCGGCCACGTCCACGGTCGACGCCACCTCCGTGGCGCCGGCAAAGTCGCAGGCGGCGTAGGCGGCTTCACTGGCCATCTCCTCCACGTTGTGAAGCTCGGTCCAGGAGAAGGTCACCGGCGTGCCCAAGTCGAGGGCCAGCGCGTTGGCGCCGCTGCTGGGGTGCAGGCTCTCCCAGTCTATCGCCTCCGCCGATACGCTCTCGAGCGCCACGGTCGCGACGGCCGCGAAAACATCGGCGACGCCGGCGTCCGCCGCCGCGGTCTCCAATGCCGCGTCGAACGCGGACGCGTCGAGGGCCAGCAAAGGCGCGGCGTCCTCGTAGGTGATCGTATATGAGACGACGACGCCCTCCGCCAATCGTCGGCGCCGCGTCGATGCGATGGAGACGGCGACCCGATCAGCCGCGACGCCATGCAGCGCCGCTAAAGCTTCGACGATTACGTCCTCGTTCGCCAGCGCCTCCGCGACCGTGATGCCGTCCAGCGTCGCCGACCCCCGGACCTCGACCGTGACGGCCGGTGTCGGGCACTCGCCAAGCGTGCCCACCAGCGGGGCCGCGAAGCTTTCGTCGCATGTCGCACAGAGCGTGGCGTACGTCTTCGCGGCGGCCGTCGCGTTGCTTAATGTGAGGTGCAGTTCCGTCAGGTACTCCCAAGCGCCGCAGTTTTCTGGCCAAAGTTCTAGAGCGGCGTCGTAGTAGGTGCGGGAGTGGTCGTAGGCAGGCACAGGCTTTTTGCGAGTGACGAAGCCGAGCCAGTTGTAGACCGCGCTCTCGCACTCCGCAGTGGTGTCGAGGCCGATATCGGCCGTCGGGCACATCCCGCTCGCATCACAACCGTCACAGTGCGAAATCACGCACCAGAGGTACGGTTCCGCCTTCTCGTACTGCACGTGCTCCTCGATCAGCTCCACCGCGCACGCGTAGGTCGCGTGGCCGTGTTGCACGTTGTCGTAGGCGTCTTCCATGTTGGTATAGGTTCCCTTGAGGAGCGTCGTGATGTCCGCGGCGGCGATCTCGTTGCAGCTGAGCGTCGGCGATGGCGTCGGCAGCGGCGTCGTCGGCGCATACGTGAGCGCGGGGGTCGGCCCGACCGATGGCGCCGGCACGGTCGGCCGCGGCGAGGGCGCCGGGTTCGTCGGGTTGGGCGCGACCGGCTGGGGCGTCGGGCGCGCCGTGGGTCGTCGCGTCGGCGCGGGCACGGGGCGCGGCGTCGGGTTTGGCCGCGGGGCCGGGGCTGGATTCGGGGCCGGGGCCGCTCTGAGCCGCGCCAGGGCGGGCTGCGCGACGAGGGCTGCCCCGAGCAGCATCATGAGCTTGGGACGCATCGCGTGGGCGCGTTTGAGCTGGTCGCACCGCACTGCCGTACAAATGGGCACCAAGCGCCACTGAGCAAAAACACCACCTCATTTTGAGACTCTAGGGAGAGCAGTTCAACTACAGCCTATTTCCAGTCTTACATGACGTAGCGCGCCCCCGGAAGGCTCGCTCCGAGACCTGGCTCATGCGTGAGGTCCCGAGGTGTTTGGCCCAGCTCCAGCAGAGGTGGTGGCAGTGGCATACCCTGCTCAGAGCGCTCTCGAACCGCCGAGGTGCGCTCGCACCACCCACGCTACGGTGCAAGACCCATGGGCTGCCCGCGCGCTCTGCTGGCCGCGGTGCTCCTCGGCCTCAACTACTACCTGCGCTGCTGCGGGCGGGACCTCGCGGTGCGCTCGCCCGCGGTCGGCGCCCTCGCGGCGAATAGGTTGCCGGCCTACCTCTACCAGAGCAACAACGATACGAAGCTGCTGGCCCACCTGACGCGCGCGGAGGGCCAGGGCGCGGGCGCGCCCGCCTTCCTGGAGGCCCACTGCGCCGCCTCCCCGCCGTCGTTCAACGCGCTCGTCAAGGCGCGCATGGCCCACGACCGGCGGCTCGTCCTCGCGGCGCTCACGGACAAGGCGCTGGTAAGGCGCTGGGCGGCGTTGCGCGGCGTGAGGACGCCCGAGGTCCTGTTCGCGTCCAAGACGTGCGCCGTGCCGGCGTTGGGTGGGGCCTACGCCTTCAAGGCCACGCACACGACGGGCTGCCTGGTGCTCGTAAAAAATGGCCGCGTCGTCGGCCACAAGCCCTGCGGCGAGCGGCGGCTCGCGGTGGGTACGTTTGTGACGCCCGCGCTCCTGGCCGCATTGTGCGAGCGCTGGACGCGGACCATGTACGACGTGACGCAATGGGCGTACTCGAAGCTGACGCCCGGCGTCGTCGCGGAGCGCCTCGTCTACAACGGCGAGAGGCCGGCGGACGACGTCAAGTGTTTTGCGTACGACGGCCGCACGGCGCTCGTCCAGCACGTATCGAACCGCTTCGACGGGAAGAGCGGCCGGCCGCGGTCGGCGCGGAAGCGCGACACGTTCCACGACCCGCGCACGGGGCGTCGCTTGAAAGTCAGGGTGGACGGCCAGCCCGCCGGCGCCGGCCTCGCGCCGGCGCGCGTCCGCCAGGCCGTGGAGGTATGCGACAGTCTGGCGCGGGGTCTGGATTTCGCGCGCGTCGACCTGTTCGATAGCGACGGCGCCTTCCTGCTGGGCGAGGTCACGGTTTACCCGAAGCGCGGCGAGCACGCCTTCGAGCCGCGGGCCGTCGACGGCGCGCTCGGGCGGGCGTGGTGCATTGCCACTAATAAGTAATCTGTCTACACACATTGTTTACGCGGCCAGGTCGCCGAGCAGCGCCACGCGCTCCGCCACGACACCATCACTCGTCACGAGCGTCAAATCCAGAACGCCGCCGACGGTCGAGTCGCGGCGCGCGGCCGCGCGGAACGCGTCCACCAACGCGGCGCGCGCCTCCTCTCGGGAAGCGAAGCGCGGGTACACGACGTCCGTCGTTCGGGGCGGCGCGCGCGCGTCCAATACGGGCAAGAGCAACCGCTGCGCACTACCGGCCGCCACGACGCACGCCTCCGACGTCGAGCCCACGCTGTCGAAGGCGAAGCACCGGCCGCACCCGCTCGCATCCAAACCCGCTAGCACCGGCTGCGCGAAGTACGGGAAGCGCCGTCGCCCGTGCAGGAGGCGCGCCAACGCCTGGGCGAGCACCTTGCAGTCCGCGCCGCGCCGTTGGCGCATCTCGTACCGCGCGGCCTCGACCAGCAGGTCCCGGTACAAGGCTTCGCAGTCGGCGCGGCAGCCGCCGGCCGCGAGGCACGTCTGGGAGGTGATTTGGTGTTGGCGGTCCTGGCACGACGCGACGGTCATGCCGTTCGCGTGCTGCGCGTCGCTCGCGAGGTACACGAAATCCCTTCCGGCGGCGGCCGCGGCCGAGCCGCCGTTGGCCGCGTAGGGTTCGAACTTTGGTTTTGCGCCGGCGGCGCGGAGGACGAGGCACGCGAGGAGGCGGCGCATCGTCCCTGGCTTCGTTTGGAGCCCAGTGCTCGTGCTGGCGCCCACTTTGCCTGCTCAGGCTGGCAGTGCTACAGATCTGCTCACGCGTGGGCGCAACTGCGTGACTGCGTACTAGTGCGTACAAGGCTTCCTGCTTGCTGTAAACGGTCTACGTGTAGGGTACGCGTGCGCAATACAAAACCCGTGATAATTGAAAAACCCGTGCTCTACGAGAGCTAAAAACAGCTTTTAAAACCAAGCAATCTACGCCAAGCGAGGTAAGGCCAGCAGCAGTGCTCGTCGAGAATAGCGAGATACTCCGACGGAGCTTAGCAACGCTTGGCACGGTCGGCGTCGGTCCTCGTAACTCAAAGGTGCCAATCTACTGCGGAGCAGCTCTGCGCAGCCGACACGCGTTGGCAGAACCCGCGGCGCCGCGACGCGTGGAGCCCCCGGTCTGCCGCCAGTCCACTGCCAAGCGCTGCGACAGGCTACACCATGCCCGTCGCCTCGTCCCTCGAGACCGTGCTGTTCCGGCAGCACGTGCGGCTCGGCGTGGGCGTGCAGAAGCGCGCGGGGCCGCGGCTGCGACTCTTAGTGGAACTGGCGTGCGGCGCCGCGGCGGTGCTCAGCGCCGCGGGCCTGGTCACGCTGCACGCAACGTACATCAACGCGCCCGAGCAGCCCGTGGCCCGCGCGCTCCGGGACGCAATGACGCAGATGCGCGGCGCGCCCCTCCTCCGCATCGTGCTGACGGACGAGCCCGCTGGCTGCGCCATCAATGAACATGCAACCGGCACGAGCTTCTGGTTCGCGCGGGATAAGGGAGTCGCCACGCTAGGACAAGAAGCGCGGACGCAGTTGCACGTCAGGCACGTGACCGTCGCGTGCGGCTTGAGGGCGGTGCCGCGCTTCGTGGAGCTGGACTCCGTCGTGGCGAACGCGGTGCTCAGCGGTTGTGGCCGGGGCTGGCTGAAGGCCGAGCGGAGCGGGGAGTTGTACGATCTCTCAATCCAGGACTCGAACAGTTTGGCGGTCATGGGCCGCGCTGTTTTCGTCCTCTTCGCCACGTCTACGTTGGTCCATTATACTTTGAGAGAAACGCAAGCGCGCATGCTACAGTTCACCTCAGAACTACGAGAAACGATTTCGAGTCGCCGGAGTTACGCGCGCTTGGTGACGCGCCATTTATTAGACAGCGCGGCCTTCGCGCCCATCATGGTGGGCATGCTCGCCTTCCTCTTCGAGTTCTTCGCGGACCAGATCCTGGGGCTGACCATCCTGACATTGATGTGGGGCGTCGAATTGTTCGTGGCGGTGAGCGTGCGGGCGCGGAGCTCAATACTCTTCCTCCCGAACATCGTGATGGTGTACTTATTTAGCCTCCACTGCTACCTCTTCAAGTGGCCCTTCGGGTTCCGGTACGTGGCGCTATGTGCGTGCGTCTGTGCTATCTTGCACGCGGTCTGCTTCTTCTTCAACCGGCACGAGCTCCCGGCGTTGCGGCGGGGGAGCGTGTGTGCAGGGGTGCCGCGCGACACGGGGCCGACGTGTGACGCGGGTTCCAGGGGGCAGGCGGGCTCCTTCCGGTCGCCCTCTCGACGAAGACACTCAGATTAACATTATCACTACGTGTCTACCCGACGCCCAGCAGCTCCTCCGTGCTCCGCGTCAGCAATAGTTCGACCGCGGAGTTCTCGTTGCCCCTCGTGTTCAGTAAAGCGGCCTCGCACGCGCGCCGCGAGAAGCCCATGGCCGCGAGGCGGTCGACCGCGTTCGCATGGCCGTCGGGTAATTGACCCACGAGCAGGGCCCTCTGAGCCGCGACCGGCCGGTCGTGGACGTACTGCTCGTAGGAGGGCGGCCGCGGCGGCGCGCGCGGCGCCTTCGGCGGCGGGGGCGCCGGTTCCGGGAGCGCCGGCGCCGGCTCCGGTAAAGCCGCGGCGACGTCCGGGAGCGCCGCCGCTTCGGACAGGAGCACGTCGGGCCGCGCCGGCGCCGGCGCGCCCGGTTCCCGCAGCACGCGGATGTGCCGCTGCGGCGACCGGTCGTAGGACCGCGTCCCGACGCCGTAGCGCTCGCAGACGGCGTGCGACTTGCGGCGCTCGGCGCGGCGCATGGGCCGGAAGCTGAAGGCCGTCTTCCGCTCGTCGGCCACGAACGCGCCGAGTTCGCCCTCGAGCCGCTTCACGCGCCGCGGGTCCTTGCGCGCCCACGCCAACAGGTCGTCGGACCAGAGCTGCGCCGCGGCGTGGCGCATCGACGACCGCCGCCCGGCCGCGCCCGCGGCCTGGACGAGGCCGCGGCGCTCGGTGGGCACGCCGTACGCCGCGGCCCGGGCCGCGTAGGCAGCGTCGGCCGCCGCCGCCGCGTCGGCGTCGCGCGCCGCGGTTTCCGCGCGCCGCGCGTCGTCGGCGCCCCGCGTCGCGGCGATGTTCGCGTACCAGTCGCCCGTGTGTGCGCGCGTCGCGCCGCCGAGCGCCGGGAACGCCTCGGACCGCGCGGCGGCACTTGTAATGCGGCGGAACGGGGGCGCCCGACTCCCGTCGAGCGCGGGGAAGTCCTCGGGCGCCGGCGCCGCGGCGGCGGCCTCGCCGCGGGCGCTCGCCAGCACGTCGGGCGGGATCTCGTCGTCGTCGATCACCGCAGGGCCCTGCCGCTGCCGCGGCCGCCGCGCGTACAACACGTCGAGGAGCGTCGCGGCCGTCGCGCGCGCGGCGTCGGCCCGGCGCTGCTCCACCGCCGTGGCCTCGTCCTCGGCGCGGCGCGCCGCCCGCGTCGCGCGCCGCTGCGCCGCCCGGCGCTCGCGCTCGACGCCGAGGCGCTTCAAATGGTTCTGCTCGAGGTGCCGGTCGAGCCGCTGGCAGTCGTCGCGCGTCAGCGCCTTGCGGTCGAGCGGGTTCTCGTATTTCCCTGACGCCACCACGTAGGCCGCCAACGCTTCGCCATCGAAGTAGTGCTTGTCCATGCGGAACGGTGCTACCCGGAGCTCGCAGATGGGCTCCAGCGTGATGGGGTCCACCACGCTGTCGGGGAGCTGCTTCCAGTCCCCCATCGGTGCGGCGGGTAATTGTTGCTGCAAAGGCTTGCTTTGGCAAGTAATGCAGCGCTATGTGATGCTTTTGGTCATGCGTGCGGGTATCTTAAAGGCCGCTAGCGCGGCGGGTCATCGAGCGGACAATCTTGAGCGCGGGCTTTCATGTACGGTTGTATTGCACGGGTTTTTCGCTCGTATAGACTTGGTTTGGAGCTGAGTGACGAGCACACTTGGCTGCAGACTAAGAATTTAATTCATGCTATCACTGCAGGCAAGAGCATGCTTGGCTGAGGAGCTGCTAGAGCTCATGGGCCGCCGCCGGCGACCAGTGCCAGCGGACGCGCCGCCACAGCCACCAATCACGGCCTTTCGCGAGGCCGAGAAGCGCTACCGGCCGCGCACGAACATTCCGACAGACTACAGCGACGTGTTAGATATGCGAGACGGCGCGGACGCCGCCATCAACGCGGGCACCGTAAGGCGCGCGGGGCGCGCCTACGAGCTCGCGGCCCGGCCGGGCCTGTTTGTTCTACCGGACGCTATTACACCGAACGTGCAGCGCCGGCTCGCGCACTGCTGCTACAGCGCGTACCACCGGCCGCCGGCGGAGACGAACCTGACGTGGCTGGCCCGGCGCGACGGCCTGGCCGCGCCCCCTAGGACGGCCACGCCGCCCCAAAACCTGCGGTGGGCGACGCTCGGCCACCACTACGACTGGACGAACCGATGCTACGCGTGCGACCACGCCGAGCCCATGCCCCGGCACCTCGCGACCGTGTGCGACGGCCTCTGCGCGGCGATCGGCGTGGCGATGACCGCCGAGGCGGCCATCGTTAATTATTACCGGCCGGGAGATACGATGGGCGGCCACGTCGACGATGCCGAGGTCGACAAGACGCGGCCGCTCGTGTCCGTGAGCCTCGGCTGTTCTGCCGTGTTCCTCGTCGGCGGCGCGACGCGTGATATATCTCCGACGGCGCTCTGGCTGCGCTCGGGCGACGCGTGTATATTCACGGGCGCGGCTCGGTCGTACTACCACGGGGTCCCGCGCATCCTGGAGGGCACGTGCCCGCCGCACCTGTGCGCCCCGGCGGCCTGGCCCGACGCGCCCGGTGAAATAAATGGTAGCGACGGCGACTACGCCGCGGGCCGACCCGCCGGCGCGCTCGACGGCCTCTGCGAGTTCCTGCGCGGGGCGCGGCTCAACCTGAACGTCCGCGAGGTCGGGGACTAATAAACCATGATGTATAGATAGCGCGGGCGTCGCGTCCGTAGATGTCCTGGCTTTAAGCTACTAGTAAATAAGTTACGACGTTATCGAGGAGTAAGACGGCAGGCGAACGAATTGAGCTTGGCTTGAGCTTGGGCGGTTTATTGCTCTTAGAGAAGGCGTGCTTTGCGGGTAGGAGGTCCGGGTCCACCGCTCGCTCTTCTGTGCGTGCAATATCGTGGGCGACGGAGCCTTGCCACGCCAACGGCACGTGCGCGGCGAATGCTTTGAAACCCGAATTGACGATGTCGAGATACAGAGGCAGAGGTCACGAGGGACCAAGGCGCAGTAAGTGTCCGTTTTGTCAGCCAAAGCACTGTTCCACGACGCTCACCGTGCGGGGGGCTTTGCGGGGCTATTTTACTCATACGGGAGTATGCTACGCCCGCGCCCGCCGCCGACGAGTCGCGGGCTCCAATCGGGGCTCCGCCCACCAGTCCTAGCGCCATAAGAATATCGACACGTTTCTTAGTTCAGCGGCGTCAGCTGGACGGCGTCCTGGCCCTCGAGCTCCTGCTTGATGACCTGGTCGAAAGTGTAGCCGCCGCCGAAGGCGATGGCCGTGCGGCCCTTGCAGCCCACGGGGTTCTTGGGCGTTGCATCAGCCGCGTCCGATATGACGTGCTGCTGGATCACCTTGTCGCCCGGCGCGTCGGCCCCGACCGCGCGCGCCGCGACGACCTCCGCGGCGAGCTTGCCCGCCAGGATCGCGCCCTCCATGGAACCCAAAAACTTCTGGGAGGTGAAGCAGCCGCACAGACTGAGGTTGGGGATGGGCGACTTCTGGGAAGGCCGGTACTTGTTCCGGCCCGGGATCGCGGCGTACACGCTGCGCGGCACGCGCACGACGGCGCTCTTGCGTAATTTAGCACCATCAGGTAAATCCGCCAGCTTGCCGCCCTCGAAGGTTCTGGGCAGCATGGTCTCCGGGTACGCGGGATCATTCGCGATCTCGGTCGGGAACAGTCTCGCCAACTCGCCCATCGTGGCCTGAATGATGTCCTCGTCGCTCTTGGCGATCCAGTTCACCTTGCCCCCTGCTAAGGGCGAGCAGGGCGCGAACACGAGTTCGACCATGGACTTGTCCTCGTCGTAATACTCCTTGCACGTCGTGGACATGTCCGCGTAGACACTCAATAGAGGACTTCTGGAGAAGCAGAGGTGGTCAATGGTCGTCAGCTTCTTGTCGAACCACATATGTAAATTAATAACAGGGATACCTTCTAAGTTATCGAGCTGCTTGAAATACGGTAAAGTACTCCACTGCGCCGGAATGACCCGTTTTAAGACGTCCACCGGTAAGGCCGACACATATTCGTCCGCAATGACTTCCGACCCGTCCCTTAAAATAACCTTGGCGATACTACCATCTTCATTCAGCTCGATGCGTTCCATGGGCTTTTCTTCAAACACCTTACCACCTTTCTTCTCTATGGACTCGACCATGGGCTGGCACAACCGGTCGGGCTGGTTCCCGTCCAGGAAGGCCATTTGTAATCCGTTATCTTCGTTCAGGAAACGGTTCATCGCCGTCAAGACCACCGTCATGCTCAATTTGTCGGGATCAATAAAATCCAAAGCTTTGGCCATACTAATAAACACCTCCTCATTGATGCGGTCGGGCATGCCGTACTTGCGCATGAAATCCAAGACGCTCAGCTCGTCCTGGGCGTCGATGAAATCCTGGCCCTCGATCAACATGGGTAGTAACGGCGGCGCGGTCTGCAACTTCTCGCCCAGCGTGAGCATTTTCTGGTTCAACAAGATAGCCAGGCCGAAGTTGAAGGGCGCGGGGATGCCCGGAATGAAGTCGAACGTCGTGAATTCCCCAGGTAATTCCTGCATGGCGAAGACCATCTTGTGCACCTTCCACTGGAGCCGGTCCTCGATATCTAATTCATTGAAGAGGCGCATCATGTTCGGGTACGCGCCAAAAAAGATGTGCAGCCCGGTCTCGATCCAGTCCCCGTCTGCATCCTGCCAGGCGGAGACCTTGCCTCCCAATACGTCCCGGGCTTCATAAATCGTGGGCTCGTGGCCCGCGTCGCTCAGGTACTTGGCGCAGGATAATCCACTTAATCCGCCGCCGATAATCGCGACCGTCTTCTTGTTGGCGCCACATTTTAAGTCGGTCTGGAAGCGCTCGCTCAATCGCGTGCCCTCGCGGTACGGGTCCGTGTTCTCCACATTGGGCTTGGGGAAGTCCTTCATCACCAGCGCTTCATTGCCCCGCCGGGCCACGGCCCGCGGCAGCGCCGGCCGCTTGGCCACGAGGGCCGCCGCGGCGGCGACGCACAGCGCCTTTATCACAGGTCGTCGAACCATCCTGCCTGCTGCTGTGACTGAGCAGTGCAGCTTCTACAAGTCAGAGGCTGCACTTTTGTTCAAGCGTGACGGGTTTTTCCACGTGCTTCTTGGGTCGTACCGCTGGTCGAGGCGCTCGAGACCCTCCCCGCACGCATGCCGTGGCGTGGAGCGTGCGTGCGGGAGACCGTCTGCCCTGTCACATCTCCCATCGACGGCGAAGCGGCGGCTAATCATAGCACCACATCGTACATAGTTTCCTGCAGCACGAGCAGCTGCCTGCACGCACGCCCACGATCGCAAGCACCAGCACGCCCAGGTTTGAAAGCGGTGTCACCACCGCTGCATCCTTTGGAGCTAGAGCCCAGCTGCTGTCCGCCGCACGCCGTGTTTAAACGTGCGCGCAGCCGGCACACCCTGGCGCCCCGACGGTAGCACCCGTGCATGGCACCGGACGATGGCGCTCCTGCTCCCCGTCGACCAGACGAGCAACGCGTCCACGAGCTCCTTACCGAACAATGACCTCATCGAGGAGCCGAGTGTCTTCGAGGGCCCCGAGAAGACCCTGGAGGTCTGCTTTCTGCCCGGCGTGGGCGACCCGCGGGGCTGCCGCGGGTTGGCGCGGGGGCAGCTCGACACCATTTTAGTGGAGGCGCGCTGCACGATTCTCTCGCGGATGTCCAATGCCCACCTGGACGCCTACGTGCTCTCGGAGTCCTCCCTGTTCGTGTATGCCCATAAAGTAGTCGTCAAAACCTGCGGGCGGACCACGTTACTGCGGTGCCTGCGCAAATTAGTCGAGGAAGCTACATCAACATTAGGCTTGCAGCTGGAGTGGGTCGGCTACTCGCGCAAGAACTACTGCTTCCCCGACGACCAGCCGGCCCCCCACGGCTGCTTCGAGGACGAACTTCGATATTTGAAGGCCCACCAGGGCGACGCCGAAAAGGTGTTTGATGGAAGTGGCTACGTGCTGGGCCCCCTGACGGGCGACCACTGGTTCGTGTACGTCTCCGATCAATGTGAAAGACCGGCCTCCTCCGCCACAGAAAGAACGGTGAACATCATGATGTTCGACCTGCCGGAGGAGGTGCGGCGGCACTTCCATTTGCAGCCCGATGAGGAGGATTTGAAAGAAGCCGGGAAGGAAATGACGGCGCGGAGCGGGTTGCGGGCGCTGATCCCCGGCAAGCACGTGGACGACCACGCGTTCGCGCCGTGCGGCTATTCTATGAACGCCCTGAGCTTCGAGTCCTACACCACGGTGCACGTGACGCCCGAGGCGTCGTGCAGCTACGCCAGTTTTGAGACGAACACGGCGCTGAAGTCCTATGGCAGTCTCGTGAAGAACGTCCTGGCCGTGTTCCGCCCGAAGCGCGTGGTGCTCACGCTCTTCGCGGACGAGGCGGGCCTGCGGGAGCTGCCGCGCTCGGCCCTCTTTGACGGCCACCCGCGCTTCGACGTCAGTGGCTCAAGCTACGTGCGGGAGAACCTGTCGAGCACGCAAGTCGAGGGCGACACCATCTGCATGATGGCCAACTACACGCTCAAGAAGGCGGGCGAGTTTAAGCGCCCGCCGGCCTCGCCCGGCGGGACGCGGCCACGCGCGACGTCGGCGGCATGACACCCCCTAAATTAGTCTGTACTCGTATCACTGTAATTTCACGCGTCGATGGCGCGGGCCGGTCTTCGCCCCGTCGGTGGCGTATCTGCGTGAGCCCCGTGTCGATGCGGAGGAGGCTCCCCAACTCCAAAGCGCCGCAAACGAAGCGGGAGCTGAAGCCCGCGTGGCGCGTCGACGCAGACGACGAACGAGTGTCCGCTTACCTATGCTCGCTTTGACAGCCAGGCTCTGTATTGCCTACCAAACTCGGCCCGTCCTCGGTTAGTGCCGTCACCGATCCATTCGTCAGCGGTGAACAGGCCGAGCAAACCCACCGAATGGAGCGGGTGAATTGCTTTCGTCATCTCCTCCACCAGGTGTGTCTTCTTTTCCTCTGCTTCCGGGTCTGCATCGTCTATGTGATCGTACTCTTGGATAGTAATGACAAGGCGAGCCGCGGTCCCTGTCTGTACAATCTCGCCTGACTTTAGTCGTCCGTCGTATGCTAACCGTCGTTGGGTAAATCGCTCATTGTTGTTTAATGGAGCTGGGCGCTCAGAAAAATCCGAGGCTAAGAAAACCCGTTTAGTTAGGATTGTTAAGAGTGTCTCTGAACGTGGACCA
>Ga0302122_10000289_pt1 | contig 29973 bp, 27 predicted proteins | sample CB21_SCM_MG_FD_203115 | JGI IMG/M metagenome (GOLD analysis project Ga0302122, IMG submission 203115) | Marine microbial communities from Western Arctic Ocean, Canada - CB21_SCM | ecosystem: Environmental > Aquatic > Marine > Oceanic | place: Canada: Western Arctic Ocean | collected 2017-09-28 | reverse complement strand
CCGCGATTTACCCACCGGGCGGGCGGAACAGGAAGCCATCTTCTTAGAGATGATCGGTAGCCCTGACCCTTATAACCGCCAACTCGATGGCATGGGCGGCGGGATTTCCTCGGTCTCCAAGGCGGTTATTATAGAAAAGTCTAAGCGCCCCGACGCTGACATCGATTATACATTTGCCCAACTTGGTGTCGATAATGCCATCGTCGAGTGGGGATCGACTTGCGGAAACCTTTCCACCTGCGTCGGCCCGTTCGCCCTCGAAGAAGGACTGATCGAGGCGACAGACGGAGAGGCGACGGTCCGTGTTTTCATCACCAACACCGGAAAAACATATGAATCCCGATTCCCGGTTAAAGATGGCATCGCGCTGGAACGTGGGGATTTTATCATTCCTGGGGTTCCCGGCGGCGGTGCAAAAGTTTCCCTCTGTTTCAATTTTCCGGGCGGTGGCGTTACCGGAAACCTTCTACCGACGGGTCATGAATGCGATAATGTTCTCGTGGACGGTTTGGGCAATATCGCTACTTCGATGGTTGACGCGACGAACGCGGTTTCCTTCGTCGCCGCCAAAGATCTCGGCCTGGATGGCACAGAATCGCCTGACGAATTAGAAGCAGATAAGGACCTGATGGCTCGCGTCGACGCCATCCGCCGCGCCACCGGCGTGAAAATTGGTTTAGCAAACCGACCGGAAGACGTAACCGTCGGCAACCCAAAGATTGCCATCGTTGGGCGCCCAAAGAATTTCACCGCTATCGATGGTACCCGTTATACCGCCGAGGACCAGGATATCTCCATCCGCATCGTAAACCTAGGGCGTATCAACCGAGCGGTGACCCTAACCGGCGCCATGTGCCTAGGCGTGGCCACCCTCATCGACGGCAGCATACCCAACCAGCTGGTCCGTGGCGGAGCCACCATCCGCATCGCTAACCCGTCCGGCGTGCTGCCGGTCGAAGCTGCTGTAAAACGCAACGACGCGGGTGTGTGGGAAGCTGACATGGCGGGCGTGTTCTCGACCCAGCGCCGCCTAATGGAAGGTCACATCCTAGTTACGGAAGCATCAAAGGCTTCCAGCTAACCTCCAGGCATCTCACGCCGCCTGCTGAGCTACCGTCGGTCCTTCGCATACGGTCGTTGTTCGGCGCATATCACGCTTGTGCTTCAAATCATCGAAGCGGCGTACCCGGTGCATGGTCTGAGGATTGTCCCAGATGACCAGATCGCCCTGCCGCCATTGGTGGGAATAGACGAATTCGGGCTGCGTCGCGTGCTCCATTAGGTCGCGAATGAAAACCATGGCTTCGGGCCGTGGCCAGCCGACAATCGCGCCGATATGGGATGCGAGGTAAAGGGACTTTCGATCCATTGCTGGGTGATGGCGGACGAGGCGCTGCAGCACGGGTTTGAATTTTGGTAGTTCATCCTCGCTATAATCCGTAAAGCCTATTTGAGCCCGCGAATTAAGCAAGGAATGCTCGCAGACCAAATCCTCGATCTCGGCCTTGGTGTTATCATCCAGGGCGTCATAGGCCGCACCCATATGGGCAAATTCCGTATTGCCGCCCACCGGTGGCACAACATGACCATACAGCATGGAGTACTTGGCCGGAATGGCACGATAAGACTGATCTGAATGCCACAACCGATTGCCAAGACTAAACATGCGACGACGACTATCGCGCTCAAGGATTTCATGGTTCTTGCCAATATTGGAGACATCCGAGAAATCTACGCTCAAGCGGCGGTCTTCAACCTTAGTGACATTGGTATCGACATTCGGCTGCAACTGGCCAAGCAGCTTGGTAAACTCTAAGTGTTCGACATTGTCCATCTGTTGGCCGTGGAAAATTAGGACCGCGTACTTGTCCATGCCAGCATGAATGGCGGCGATGTCATCGTCGGAAAGAGGCCGACGCAGATCTACTCCGTCGATCTCGCCACCGATGAGCCGTTTGATGGGTTTAATTTGAATGGCCATCCCGAAGCCCCCTAAAGTTACTTGTCTAGTTTATGAACATTTCACCTAGCAGGTACGCCTAAATATCATAGCTAGGGACAATCAGGCAGCCTGTTGTTCGACCGTTAGCCCGTCGCCCATAAGGGTGGTACGCCGCATGTCGCGGACGTACTTGAGGTCGTCGTAGCGGCGTACCCTGTGCATGGTCTGGCGGTTGTCCCAGATCACTAAATCGCCCTGTTCCCATTTGTGGGAATAGACAAACGCCTTCTGGGTCGCGTGCTCCAACAGATCCCGGATAAAGGCCATAGCCTCTGGCCGTGGCCAGCCAATGATGCCGCCTATATGGGTCGACATATACAGGGTCTTATAGTCCATCTTCGGGTGATAACGGACAAGGCGTTGCTGAACCGGCTTAAACGCAACCAACTCTTCATCGGTAAATTTATCAAAGCCTATCTGGGCACGAGAAAACAGGTTGGAGTGCTCGCAAATCAGGTCCTCGATTTCCACCTTGGTTTCGTTATCGAGGGTATTGTAGGCCTGACGCATGTCAGAAAATTCTGTGTTACCACCCGTCGGTGGTACAATATGGCCATACAATAGAGAATACTTTGCCGGAACCGCGCGGAATGAGGCATCCGAATGCCACAGGCGGTTGCCAAGGCTGAACATGCGGCGGCGGTCATCGCGTGCCAACAGTTTCTCATCCTTGTCCAGGTTAGAGACGTCTGAGAAGTCAAGGTCCAGGCGGCGTTCTTTCCGCTTGATAAGGTTGGCAGACTCATTCGTCTGAACCGGACCAAGCTGCTTGGTAAACGCCAAGTGCTCCTCGTCGGTCATTTTCTGGCCGTGGAACACCAAAACACCATGCTTGTCCATGCCATCATGGACAGCGACGATGTCCTCCGCAGACAGCGGGTGGCGTAAGTCAAAATCAAACACCTCGCCGCAGAACTTTGGTTGGATTGGGCGGATATCAAAAGCCATAACAATGCCCTCCCGTCTGATTAATTTTCTGAACTGGGATAATTATAGCGCGCAAAAGCAGCCCATCGCCATATGCCATGGAGCCATCCCATGTTTTGTCACAATTAAATTGCCTGCTGTTCGACCGTCGGGCCTTCGCACATGGTAGTGGTGCGGCGGAGATCCCGCACATACTTCTGATCGTCATAACGTCGCCCGCGGTGCATGGTCACCCGGTTGTCCCAGATGATCAAATCACCCTGCGTCCACTTGTGAGCATAGACGAATTGCCGTTGCGTAGCATGCTCAATTAGGTCGCGGATATAGGCCATAGCTTCCGGCCTTGGCCAACCGACGATGCCGCCTATATGCGATGACATAAACAGACTTTTGCGGCTGGTAGCAGGCAGGCAGCGCACAAGTCGCTGCAAGACCGGCTTGTAGTCCTCTTTCTCCGCCTCGGTCCAACCGCTAAAGCCAAGTTGCTCGCGCGAGTACATAATCGAATGTTCGCAGACTAAGCCCTCAACTTCGGCCTTTAACTTGGCATCTAGTGTTTCGTATGCCTGGCGCATGTCGACGTACTCCGTATCGCCGCCGGCGGGCACGACCGTGTGACCGTATAGCACCGAGTAGTGCGTCGGAATGATTCGTGAAATTCCATCCGAATGCCAAAGGCGGTTGGCGAACTCAAAAATGCGACGGCGGCTATTTTTGGCCCAGATCTTGTTGTCCTGATCAAGATTCGAGACGTCGGCAAAATTACCATCAAGACGGCGATCCGTGACGGCAATGACGTTCGTGCGAATGTTCACTTCGCGCGGACCTAGCCGCTTGGTAAAGGCGACTTGTTCGTCGTTAGTCAACTCGTGCTGGCCGTGAAAAACCATCACCGCGTACTTGTCCATGCTGGCGTGAACCGCGGCGATATCGCCATCAGTTAATGGACCGCGCAAATCAAGGTCAAATACTGCGCCGGCGAATTTGGGTTGGATGGGACGGACCTCAAAAGCCACGCCAAAATATCCCCGTCCGTTGCATTATCTTAATATCAGAAAATTATAGCACGGGCACGCGGCCCATCACCAGCGGGGATGAACCACATTACATGCCGCCGTGCTCACGCCACCTGTTGTTCAACTGTTGGACCTTCGGCCAACGTCGTTGTCCGCCGCAAGTCGCGAGGGTACTGAAGGTCATCAAAATTGCGAACCCGGTGCATGGTACAACGGTTATCCCAGATAACCAGATCGCCAGCCCGCCACTCGTGAGCATAGACGAACTTGCGCTGAGTCGCATGCTCGGTCAAATCGCGGATAAAGGCCATAGCCTCAGGGTCAGGCCACCCTTCGATCTTTCCTATATGAGCCGACAGATAAATGGCCTTGCGGCCGGTTGATGGATGGACGCGCACTAATCTCTGGCGGACCGGCGTCATCTGCTTTTTCTCTTCCTCCAGATACTCTGCAAACCCCAACTGACGCCGAGAATAAATCAAGGAGTGATGGCACACCAGATCCTCGATCTCCGCCTTGCTCGCATCATCGAGACTGTCGTATGCCGCCCGCATATCAGCAAACTCCGTATTGCCGCCTACCGGCGGCACAACCCTGCCGGACAATAGGGAATAGCGGCCTGAGATGGGCCGGAACGACGCATCTGAATGCCACAACCGATTACCCAACGACGAGACCCGCCGCCGGTGGTCACGGGGCAGCAACGTGCCGTCATTATCTAAATTAGAAACATCGGCAAAGGCAGGATCCAAACGCAACGCGGCACGTTTGACAGTCGTGTTGCTACCTTCGAGAGGCGGGCCGAAGTTAGCCGAAAAGGTCATCTGCTGCTCGTCGGTAACGTTCTGATCATGAAAGATCAGGACGCCGTACTTGTCCATTCCCGCCTCGATCGCCTCGACCTCATTGGGTGATAACGTATTACTGATATCGATACCGGAAACCTCGCCAGAGAAATTGTCGCGCAGGGGACGAATGGAAACAGTCATGTGCGGGGGGGCCTTAGCCAATTTAATCTAATTTCACATACAATATTCGATTGCGGCCCATTCACAAGTACCCCTATCAGGCAATTCTAAACCCCAGCACCTGCCTTCGCGGCAGCCCTCGAATTCGCAAAATTAGCAGCGCCCCCGCCAATTGCTTGGTAATGACGTTCCATCAACACCATGAAGCGGAAGAATTCGGTAGGCATCACCGATGCCGTCAATTCGGCATCGGTGTAAATCTTGACGATCATCCAATTCATGCACTAAGCATCGACGACAAACGTCATGATGTCCGTGATCTTGATGGAATTGGTTTCCTAAAACGCCAGAATATCCATCGCCGCCGATAGGTCCTTGTCGGTATCGATATTGCCCCAAACGGCCGCCGCCTTGGCCGATCGCTCGGCACCCAGAACGGGTTCGGCCTGGATACGGAACTTGTTGGCGATTTCTCCGTCATCCATCGGATTCTGTGGCATGCCGCGGGGATTGACGAGTTCGATTCGCTCGCTGCGGCCTCCGCGCCCCTTAACATTCACATGCAAGGCGAAGGTGTTGGGATAGGCAGCTTGATAAGTCACTTCAATGGCGTCGTCGAGTCGCGCGGTAATCTTTGCCATCAGCGGTTTCATCCGCGGATCGGCTATCGCCTCGTCGCTGAAGGATTCAGGCGTCATGCCGCCATCCAGAAAGGCCCTGGCAAAAATAAAGGGCATGCTGTGATCCGCAGTTTCCCGCGTCTTAGGGTCCCACTTTTCCGGCTCGCTGGCGGTTTCGTGCCAAGCCGACCAATAAGTGGCGAAATCGATGCTCTCGATATCCTCGATCAGCATCTTTTCCCGCAGCTGGAGGGCCGCCCAGACCGCCGCCTGGGTATTGGCCTCGACCGGCCAGTACTTCAGGAATGTTTGCAGCAGGATGTAGCTGCCGCCGGCATCCGGAAATGGAGCCAGCTCAAACGGACCGGTGATCTGATCGAACAGGCCATGGCGGCCTTCGAAAGACTTATCGGGACTGGTCATGCCCTCAGCGGCGAGCAAAGTGGCAAAAACCGCGTTGCGGCAGGCATAGGCTGTCGCTGCACCCTTCCACAAAGAAAGCTCGCCGGCCCGCGTTGCCCGCATGGGCACGTTGGCGACACAGGTTATGGCGATGGCATGGCCAATTCGTTCGGCCGGCAGGCCAAGCAAATGACCGACCCCCGCGGCTGTCCCGATGCCGATGGCAAAACCCTGGTCCCAGCCCTTCTCGCGAAACGTCGACCCACGGATGAAGCGCAGCGCAACCTCGTAAGCAACGACAATGGCACTTAACAGCCGCTGGCCGCCTGCGCCAGACGACTCAGCCAAGGCCAGAAGTGCGCCGATCATGTCGCTAGGGTGGCCGCCGTGATGGCCGTCATTGAAATCAAGATAGCGGATCATCGTCGTATTAATAAATGTGGCGGTTTCCGCCGTCGTCCGTTCATGAATTCCAACGATGCGGCCTGCATACATTTCAGGCGCCCCGCCACGGGCTAGCCGCCGGCCCATATCCGCCGCTTCGCAGGCGCTGCCTCCCAGGGCGCAGCCGATTGAATCAAGCGCCCGGTGGCGCGCCGCCTTAACAACACCGGACGGAATGTCCACGTAGTTCAGCTTATGAGCGAATTCGGCGATCTGCCGTGTCAGTGCATCCATTGGTAGGTACCCATTTGGTAGATCCTCATCGAAAAAAAATTGTTTATCATGTTGGTCGTACCAAGAAACAATGCAAAGTAAGGTCTTGTCGAGAGCGAGGTGATAAGTTGCCTCCAGTGTTCAGCAGTCGCGGCGGTTGACCGACACCCTAACTGCCGAGGGAATTAGCGAGACAAAAATGGATAACACAACGCCTTTACCCCGCTTCGACGACCATCCCGCCGCCTGGTTCGGCCCCGATATGGCAGCACATCCTGGGGGCTGGACGTGGCAATTACGCGCAGATCAAGTCAGGGAACTGAATGCAGCCGTGCAGCATCTCGATGGCTCAGGGCGCGATATAGTCACCCTGACCGCGGTCGATGCCCGGCTCGATAGCCTACGACAAGACATGGAAACCCTAAACCAGGAGCTCTTGCAGGGCAAAGGCTTCAAGCTGATTCGCGGCGTGCCGGTTGAAGGCTACAGCCGTCGTCAAGCAGCCATCGCGTTTTGGCTGTTAGGAGCTCAACTGGGCATCCAGTGTCCGCAAAATGCCAAGGGGCATTTGCTTGGCCATGTCCGTGATCTCGGCTTCGACTATGGAAAGCCATCGGCGCGGGCCTATCAGACGTCCGCCCTGCTGCCATTCCACTGCGACACTGGCGGTGATGTAGTCGCACTGATGTGCCTACGCGGCGGGCGATTTGGCGGACTATCGCGGGTTGTCTCCTCCGTCAGCCTCTACAATCATCTCGTTGAGAAGAACCCCGACGCCGTGCGCACGCTGATGCAGCCGCTCTATCGAGATAGGCGCGATGAAGTCCCCGAGGGCGCACACCCATGGTATCGTATGCCAGCCTTCTGCATCGAGGACGGCCGGCTAATTTGCAGCTATTCGGCAAGCACAGTGGTTAAGGCCCAGCGCTTCGATGATGTCCCACGCCTAACCCTCGAACAAATAAAGGCGATGGCGGCATTCGATACTGCGGCCCTCGACCCCAGCCTGAAGCTCGACATGGAATTTCGCCCCGGTGACGTGCAGTTTCTCTGCAACCACGTCACCCTGCACAGCCGCACGGGATTTGTGGACTGGGACAAGGCGGAAAAAAAGCGCCACCTGTTGCGCCAGTGGCTGGCCTGCCCAAACGGCCCAACGCTCCCCTCGTGGTTCGCACAAATGCAAGGCCTGAACGCTGCCGGACGCCCGCGTGGCATCGTCTGCCCCGGCGCCACGCCGTTCGCGCCCCTGGAACCAGAAGATGGCGGCGCCGGCGATAGCACAAAGCGGGTCAAGGAAGCAGCGGTCTGACGCCTCCCGACGGGCGTCGGCCCACTATATGAAAGATGTGCCAATGCTTCGTCTTGCCGCGGGGCGTCGTTGTATTGATTTTCTCCACCTCGAACATTTCCACCTCCAAGGTGGCAAGCAGAGCTTTGACCTCCTTTCGACTGAAAAAGGTAATGGTGGCGTCGCCGAACCAACTGTCATATTCGCCATAGAGCTGACAAGAAATGCGCCCGCCCGGATTCAGCGCTTGTAGGATGCGCGGCCACACCTCAAGAAACACCGCTTTCGGCATCAGCGGCAGGGCAAACCCCGAATAAATTAGGTCGGCCGACGGTAACGGTACATCTTCGAAACGGCTAACGAGTGTCTCAAGGTGGGAACTGTTAGGAAGATCTGGCCGGGCCAACAATCCATCAATAGCCTTGGGCTCTTGATCTACCGCCAAAACCAGCCAGCCTCGGCGCAGTATTTCGATAGTATCCCGGCCATTCCCACATCCCAAGTCGATGGCTAGATGGTTTTCCCGCGAAATCAGCTCGGCATCAAAACGATCAAGTGCGAGCAACAGTGTGCGCCGCGGTGGCCGCTGGCCGGTACGGGCGTAGTAGGATTGCCAATGTCCAGTACTGCGGTTGGTCATGGAATGAGCACCTCTCCTTGACGTGGAAGTCATTCATAGAGCAAATCTTCCGTTTAATGGCGAGCATGTCGACGGATCGCCAATGGGGACATTCATGGCTAAACAATTTAAGAATAAAGTTGTCATCATCAGCGGTGGCCTGCGGCGCATCGGTCAGCCGTCGGATACGGCAGGACTAGCGTTGTTCTTGTGCTCTACCGCCGGCAGCCACATTCTGATATTTCTATCTTCATGCCATCGTTGGTTATCTTATTCACTTATTTGGCGAGTGATCTCCGGACATCGTCCAGAAACGCGTAATCCTTTATAACAATCCCACTGAACATTGCGCTTACGAGGCCAGATCATGAACATCGACCGAGCCATCAACATCGAAGACTTCCGCAAGCTCGCCAAAAAGCGCCTACCGCGCTTTGCCTTCGATTTCATCGAGGGCGGTTGCGAGGACGAACTCGGGTTAGACCGCAATCGCACTGCCTTCGATCACCACGCCCTGCTACCACGCTATTTTGTCGACGTCTCAAAGATTGACCAGTCAGTGGAATTGTTTGGGCGCACCTACGCCAGTCCTTTCGGTATATCGCCGACCGGCTTCGCCGCCCTGTTCCGTCCCAATGCAGATATTATCCTGGCCGAAGCAGCAAAGGATGCCAACCTCCCCTTCATTCTTTCTGGCGCCGCAAACGCCAGCATAGAAGCTGCAGCCAAGGTCGCACCGGATAACGCATGGTTCCAACTTTACGGCGCCAATAACTGGAAGTTCACCGAAGACTTGGTCAGCCGCGCCGAAAAGTCTGGCATCAAGACACTAGTCTGGACCGTTGACGTGCCTGTCACTTCAAATCGCGAACGCAATATCCGCAATGGCTTCCGCCGGCCACTGCGTTTGTCGCCACAGCTGATATTTGATGCCTTAGTTCGCCCCGCCTGGACCATCGACTATTTTCGAAGCGGCGGCCTGCCTCGCATCGAGAATTGGGCCAATTACGCAGGCGAGGGGGCCAGCGCCGACGATATTGCCGACGTGATGGCCACCCAAACCCCCGCCAGCAGCCAGACCTGGGAACTATTCGAAAAGATGCGCAAGATGTGGCCAGGGAACTTGCTAATCAAGGGCATCATGCATCCGGATGATGCCGTGCGGGCGATGAACGCTGGTGTTGACGGGCTGATCATTTCCAATCACGGCGCGCGTCAACTCGATCGGGCGCCCTCACCGCTGGAACTGCTACCGACAATCCGCCGCGTGACATCGGACCGCATCCCGCTGATCCTCGATAGCGGCGTGCGGCGCGGCTCGGACATCCTTATTGCCAAGTGCCTGGGCGCCAAGTCGGTGATCTTCGGCCGCCCAACACTTTACGGCGCTGCCGCGGGCGGGCGGGCCGGCGTCGATAAGGTCATCAACATCGTCCGCCGCGAAGTCGAGGTCAATATGAAGCAGCTGGGCTGTGCGCACTTCGCCGACCTCAGCCCCGATTTTTTGTGGACAGGGCCGGCGGATGGTAGCAATGAACCAGCGGGTTGATCTCGCCGACTACCAGTACGATCCTAGCCTTTATGCTGGCGATATGATTGGGTATAGCGTCGAGGGAATTACAGGGATTTTCATCACCTCGACAGCCATATCTAGCCCTCATGCTAGCGCAAATTTGAGCCATATAAACATTATCAAGGCTAAATCTAAATTCCTTCTTAGGAATGTTTTGCCACGGCTTCCGGCTCTCGAGAAGCCAGTCTCCTAGTTTGTTAATTTTCTTGCTTACTCCTGTGTCCTCCCGCTTGTTTTGATGTATCCGTCCCCGTGCGCGGGAGCCGGATACATCAGTGCGGCTTAGATCGCGTCTGCCTCCACCTTGACCAGCTTCTGAATTCCGCAAAGATCGTCCGGTATCGGCGTATCAGGGAAGTAAGACGGCCAGGACGTCTGCGCCACTTCTCCGACATATAAGTCTCCGTAGGAATCCGAGCACATACCATGGGGCGATAGAAATTGGCCTGCAGCGATTCCCGCCGCATCAGGAACAAGGCCGAGGCGACCAATCTGTTTGCCTGTGTTATCGACAATGGTAATTCGCGGCCCAAGGTTAGGAAGCCGCTTGTTGACGCTCATATAGGAGCCGATCTCACCAACAAAGCAGATCGGGCATTTTCCCGTCGGCAAATGCATGCCAGATGGCCGGTGCAGGTTATTCCACTGGGTTTCGTATTCACCCTTGCCATTAAATACCTGGATACGGTGATTTTCCCGGTCCGCCACATACACCCATCCGTCTTCGTCGCAATGGATATTGTGTGGCAGGTTAAACAAGCCGGCATCTGTGCCCGGCCCGCCCCAGGAGAATAGCAGCTTGCCCTTGTCCGAAAATTTATGGACCTGGGCGTTGCCATAGCCATCGGAAACGTAAAGATCTCCCTCCGGCGACAGCGCCGTGTGGGTGCAGCGATTGAACGGCTCACCGCTCATATATGGCGCCGGCTTGCCCGACATTCCGATGGTTAGCAGCACTTTGCCGTCGAGCGCGCATTTGCGCACGGTATGGTCGCCATCGTCGGTCAGCCAAATAGACTCGCCATCAGGATCCATATGGACACCATGAGCACGGGGGAAGACACCTTCACCCCAGGTGGTTATGACGTTTCCATCGCGATTGAAAACGATCATCGGGTGTTTGCCACGATTGAAGACGTAGACGTTGTCTTTCTTGTCGACCCCGACGCCGCCAACGTCGCGGATCTTCCAATCTCTGGGGGCCTTTGCCCAGCCCCGGTCAACGCGATAGCGGTAATCACCTATCCCCAGAATCGTACTCATATTTGCCCCCCTTTCCTACGATATTGTTATTCTAGAATAGCGATAACTTCGGAGATAGACATTCACATGCTCCGCCACAGGAGACATTATTAAATGCTCCGGAACGCACCCCGTAGGCGGTTATTTTAGCTTTCGGTCAAAGAAGTCGAGAAGCTTGATCCACGCATCATTTGACTGCTCCTTACGATAGCGCTCGGCATTAGTGAAGTCCTGGAAGCCATGCCCTGCACCATCATAGCGATAAAATTCGTAGGGGATGCCGGCCGCCTTTAGGGCCGCTTCCTGATCGTTGACATCTTCGGAAGACGGATTGACGTCGTCATTACCGAAAATGCCGAGCATCGAACACTTCATATTGGCAGTGAGCGCAATCGGCGGCACGCTATCCTTTCCCATGGTCGTCTTGATGCGCCCACCGTAGAGTGTTGCTGCGGCCTTGAAGCCAGGATTGCGGCACGGACCAAGCCACGACAAACGCCCACCCCAGCAATGGCCAAGAATGCCGATACGACCGGTATCGACATTAGGACTGACACACAGCAGATCATGCGCGGCGTCAATGTCAGCGATCACCCAATCATCACGAAACCCTTCACGCTTCACGGTGATATCAGCTTCCTTCGGCCACCAGTGGAAAATGAATGGCATGGCGCAGACATAACCGGCGGATGCCAACCGCTCGCCGACGTCGATCTGGAAGGGGTCGGTTTCCAGTCCCTTGTGGGCGACCGGAATGTGCTGGAGAGCAACCAAACCCGGGAACGGTCCAGCGCCTTGCGGTTCGAAGACCAGCATCTCCATAGAACTTCCCTGCACATCGATAATTTTCTTCGTGTACATGCCCTGTTTCTTCCTACTGACGAAATCATTTCCCGACGCGACGCAGCACCTATCAGGCGCCCGCCACGGGAAAATGATTTGGGACGTCCAGTCCAACGCCAATGAGGTGGCCGAATTCTTTGTTAATTCGCTGCCGATCCGCATCAGGCAGAGGCGGGCGCAGAATGGAGGCGATGTTAGATTCCACGTGAGCGATCTCGCCCGTACCGAACAAGGTCACGTCACAACCCGGCTCGTGCCGAACATAGCGGTAGGCGGCGTCAACGAGGCTTTCAGCACCGCCGGGATGCACCAGAAAACCGAGCGGATTGTCATCATTGGCATAGTGTGCCGGCAAGTTTCCGGCTTCGACCTGTTCGCGCATTGCATTTTGCAGACGCTCAGGGTTGCTGAATATATTTCGCACCACATACATGACCAAAACACCGATACGGTTCTTTATGGTCTTTGCAAGAACGTGATCGCGTGGTCGCTGGTTCATCATATGAAAGGCGACCATTATCACGTCCCACGGCTCTTCGCGCGCAGCCCGCGAAAGAGTCTCGTGCTGCGCGTCAATTGGCTGGTTCTCCGTGATGCCGAGAAAGCGGAATTTGCCTTTCTCCCTCTGCTTCATAAGCGCGGGAACATGCTCAGCAACAAGTTGATCGTAATGATCCGGTCGAGCCCCATGCAAATGAAAGACGTCGACATAATCAAGGTCGAGATCGCGCAGCGATTTATCGAGCCCGGCAAGCATGGTCGCAACCGATACGATATTGTTGCCTTCTTTTGTCTGCGTTTTAGTCGATAGGACATAGGCGTCACGCGGGCGGCTCTTGATCGCCTTACCGACAATCCCTTCGGTCTCGTACCCCCCCGCCGTATCAATAAAATTAACACCGAGGTCCATGGCCCGCTGAACGACGGCAATTGACTGCTGCTCAGTCTTGCCAGTCTTCATGCCAAGACGGCTGTTACCGCCACAGCCAAGGCCAGCAACGCTGACCTTCAGACCCGTTCGCCCGAGTGTCGTGTAGTCCATTTTCTATTTCCCCCATTCCTCAGCCAAGACTTAAGCTGGGCCTTTACAAACAAAGATAATCCTCCGACGACCGATATCACGCACGTGGTAATCGCCGCCAGGATCAACCTCTGATACGCTGATACAGCATATTCCAGCATAAGGTCCCAGCAAGGAGACAATCAGATGTAGAATTCGCATCAAATAATAAAATGACAGTCGAAAAATTCAGGTCGCTGCCGGGAACTATGCAAGCCGCATTGCCCGGATCGTTGCAGCAAGCAACCCCGCCTCCCTCTATCTGTTATTGCATGGATGCCTCAAGACCAACCTTTTTGGGAAATGGAGTAATTCGAGATGAACAAAGCCCGCCCGGCAGCACCAGGAGAACATGAGCCCTGGGTAATCCGCTCTATGCTGTTTATGCCAGTCAACGAAGAACGGTTCGTCGCCAAAGCGCATACCCGTGGCGCTGATGCTATCATTCTTGATCTCGAAGACAGCGTCGCCCTGAGCAAAAAGCCCGATGCCCGCAAGATGGTGCCCGAGGCCGCGGCACGTATCGCTGGTGCCGGTGTCGATGTGGTCGTGCGCATCAACTCCCCAATTCGCTTAGGTATTCCCGATCTGGAAGCCGTAATCTGCAAGGAAATTATGGCGATTTGGCTGCCCAAGACGGAATCACCAGAACATGTCCGCATGATCGCCGAAACCATTGGCGAACTCGAGGCCGAGCGCGGCATCCCGGTCGGCACAATTTGGATGGGCGCCCGTGTCGAAACTGCCAAGGGCTTCATGCGCATCAACGAGATTGCATCAGCCGACCCTCGGGTTCGCACACTGGGCCTAGGCGGCGAGGACTTCAGCCTATCAATCGGCGTCGAGCCGGCTATCGACACACTCATATACCCCAAGCAGCATGCGATCATCGCCGCCCACGCGGCTGGCGTCGCGCCCGTTGGCTTGATGACATCGAGCGCAAATTTTTCTGACCTCGACGATCTCCGCCATATCGTCAGCGAGTCACGCCGCTTCGGGTTCGAGGGCGCGACCTGCATCCACCCAACCGCCGTTCCCATCCTCAACGAGGGCTTTCGGCCCCGCGCGGAAGACGTGGCACACGCACAGAAGGTCTCCGATGCTTTTGAAGAAGCAATTAAACAAGGCAAGGCATCAATCCAGGTAGAAGGCCGCATGGTCGATTACCCGGTCGCCTATCGCGCCCATGGCGTGCTGAAACGCGATGCAATGATCCGCGCCAAGGAGGCGCGAACCGCTAATATTTGAAAAACGAGAAGTTACAAAATATCAATTAATGCGCACATGGTTGTATTTGGCAGAATTTTCTCGAGAATCAACTATTCTCCAAACATTCTGACCAACAGCTACACCCAGCTTGAAGACATTACGATTAACTAGGCCTCTCTATCTTTAGGAACACCGGCAACCTATGCACCCACGTGCCCATTTTCCCCGTTTTAACTTTAAATCAGGATTATCAACGTGAAACCAGTTCTTCTCATTATCGGAACGGTTCTGCCTGACGGCTACTTCGAAAAATATTCGACAATGTTTACGGTTCATTACGCACCCACCACGGAAGACCAGGAGCGAATTATGACCCCGGACTTTCTAACTACTGTTAGGGGCGTGCTAACCACCGGCACTTTTGGATTACCCTCCGACCTAATCGAAGCCATGCCGTTGTTGGAAGTCATTGCCTGTAAGGGCGCTGGCTTCGAAGGTGTCGACCTGGACGCGGCAAACCCGCGTGGCATCCACGTCACCCATAGCCCCGGCGCCAACGCGCCCTCGGTCGCCGAACATGCACTCGCCCTAATATTGGCCACAGTGCGCGAAATACCGCAGACCGATGCCGCCGTTCGTCGCGGCGAATGGATGCAATTTCGCCAATACCGTCCGCTGATTTCCAAAAAGCGGCTCGGCATCGTCGGCCTCGGTAATATTGGCGCCGAGGTCGCCAAACGCGCTGTTGCCGGGTTCGGCATGACCATCGGCTATCACGGCCGCAAACCACGCCCAGGGACACCCGGCGAATACCGTTATTTCGCCACCCCTGCTGCCTTGGCCGCAGAGTCAGACGTCCTACTTCTGTCATGCCCAGGCGGCCCGGGAACCCAACATATTGTCGATGCCAACGTATTAGCGGCATTAGGGCCAAGCGGCTATGTAGTCAACGTATCGCGTGGCTCTTGCATCGACACGGATGCCCTCATCGCGGCAATCAAAAATGGAGAAATTGCCGGTGCCGGCCTCGATGTCGTCGATGGCGAGCCGGAAGTGCCTCCAGGATTGCTTAACCTGCCAACTTTGATCATGACGCCGCATCTCGGCGCCCGATCACCGGAGGGCGCCAACTCGGCGCTGGATATGGCAATGGATAACCTGACAAGCCACTTTGACGGCAAGCCAGTCCCAAATCCGGTTCCGGGGTCTACCGCCATAATATAAATAGTCGGATCCGCCGCCGAATAAACCAAACAATCTGGGAATTGGACAATTCACCAACGTGACGGCAAACTCCTGGCAGGAGGCGTTCTTGTCGCATTCCTTCCGCTACCCAGCGACAATTCCAACCATGATAAGACGGAGGCAATAAATCGCCATGGCCAGCAATAATATGCCCCTTTCTCGCTTTAAAGTTATCGATCTGTGCCGCGCCCGCGCTGGTCCCACATGCGTACGTCAGTTAGCCGACTGGGGCGCCGATACCATCAAAGTGGAAATGCCCGAAGGCGGAATTGGCGTCGATGATTCGGAAACCCGTTTGGGCTTCGACTTCTTCAACATCCACCGCAACAAGCGTAGCATGACCCTCAACCTGAAGAGCAAGAAGGGTAAGGAAATTCTCTTCAAGATGGTCAAGGAAGCTGACGTGGTCGTTGAGAATTTCCGGCCCGGCGTCAAGCACAGGCTCGGCATCGATTACGACGTCATGCGCAAGATAAATCCGCGCATTGTCTATGGTAGCATTTCTGGCTTCGGTCAGGAGGGGCCCTATTCCGGCCGCGCAGGACTCGACCAGATCGCCCAAGGTATCGGAGGCATCATGTCGGTCACCGGACTTCCCGGCCAGGGACCGGTCCGCGTCGGTATCCCGATGTGCGATCTGACATCCGGTTTGCTACTGGCACAGGGCATTCTGATGGCGTTGTTGGAACGTGAAGTCTCCGGCAAAGGACAATGGGTACACACCTCGCTTACGGAGGCGATGATCCAGCTGATGGACCTTCAAGCAGCACGTTACCTCAATGGCGGCGATGTGCCAAAGCAGATGGGCAACAACCACCCGACCGGTGTGCCCACCGGCGTGTTTAAATGTTCTGACGGATTGATCAACATTCAAGCCGCGACACCGCACCTGTTCAAGCGGATGTGCACCGGCCTGGGCGTTCCGGCAATGGCGGACAAACCCGAATACAAAGAACTATCAGGCCGGCAGAAGAATCGCGACAAGTGCAACGCTGCGATCGAGAAGGTCACAAAGACCAAGACAATGGAGCACTGGATCACCCTATTCGCCGAAGTTGGTGTGCCTTGCGGGCCAATTTATTCAGTCGATCAGACCTTTGCCGATCCGCAGGTCAAGACTCTGAACATGGACCCGACCGTTACCCACCCTAAACTCGGCAAGGTCCATCTTGTCGGTCAGGCAGTGAAAATGGCGCGGACGCCGCAAAAAATGCGGATGCCAACGCCAGATTTCGGCCAGCACACGGATAAGATCCTCGCCAAACTGGGTTACAGCAAGGCGGATATCAAGACGATGCGCACCAACGGCGACGTCTAACGCCAACCACAGCAATGGCAACGCGGGCGTCCCAGCGGGGCGCCCGCAAGCCTAAGGGAGACATGATGAACCTAAAAACAGACAAAATGCTCGCCGAAAAACACGGCGGCATCGGCTGGATGACCTTCAACAATCCGGCGCGCCGCAACGCCACCTCCCTAGAAATGTGGGAAGCGGTCGATACCATTATTTCAGACTTTGCCGCCGACGAAAGCATCCGCGTCGTTGTCATGAAGGGTGCTGGCGACAAGGCCTTCGTTGCCGGCGCCGATATATCCCAGTTTGAAACCGCCCGCGCCTCGGCGGAGGCGGCGGATGCCTATGCCGAAGTTTCTGCCCGCGCGCGCACCGCGATGGAGAGTTTGGAAAAGCCACTGATCGCCATGATCCGTGGTTTTGCATTGGGCGGCGGTTTAGCCGTTGCCATGCGCGCCGATATCCGTATTGCCGCTAACGATGCACTATTAGGTATTCCTGCAGCCCGCCTGGGCATTGCCTATGCGTTTGACAGCCTAAAAAAGCTCGTCGAATTGGTTGGCCCGTCGAAGGCCAAGGAAATTCTCATGACGGCAAAACGTTACCCCGCCGAGGAAGCGATGCGCATGGGGCTGCTTAATAAGGTAGTGTCAGTCGCTGACCTAGAATCGGAAACCCGGGCGCTATGCGCCACCATCATCGACAACGCCCCTATTTCCATCCTCGCCAACAAGGCAATCATTAACCAGACACTGCTCGATCCTGATAAGCGCGACATGGATTTAGTGAAAGCGATGACCGCCCGCTGTTTTGACAGCGAGGACTACACCGAAGGCCGCACGGCCTTCATGGAGAAGCGCAATCCAGTCTGGAAGGGCTGCTGACGCCTCCGCAATTTCCGGTCACCCATCGAAGAGGGGCGGGTTTGTATCCGCCCCTTTTCTCATGCCTAGAAAAAAAAGATTTATTTGATCTCTTCAAGCTTATCGCGATAGAGCGGCCACTTCTTCGCATAACCTACCGACGGGCGGATGAGTCGAGCCCTATCACGCTCCGTCACTTCTCGGACTACCTTTCCTGGCGATCCCATAACCACTGAATTTGGTGGAATTTCCTTGCCCTCTGGGATCAGAGAATGTGCGCCTATCAGACAGTTCTTACCGATTTTGGCTCCGTTGAGAATAATGCTACCGATCCCAATCAAGGTTTCCTCCTCGATGGTGCAGCCGTGCAGCATTACCATATGGCCGACCGAGACCTGGCGGCCAAGGGTTATTGGAAACCCCGGATCAGCGTGGAGCATGCAACTATCCTGAATTTGCGAGCCCTCGCCGATGGTGATGAGATCATTATCAGCACGGATGACCGTATGAAACCAGATACTAACGTTACGCTGCAGGATCACCCGGCCAATGAGGACAGCGCTCGGCGCCACCCAAGATTCGGGGTGAATTTCGGGACGCCAATCTTCCTTGGTATCGGCATCCCAATCTTTCAGGGCATATTGCATAGTTTTCTTCTCGCTAGGACTGGAAGTCGGGAACACGATCGTCCGAAAACCGGCAGCCGTGGCCACAATTCACGATTGGATACCGCCCCGACAGATCTGGATGAGGAGAGAGTTTAGCATCGTTTCCCTCTTCGGCGGAAACAACATTATCCCTGCTCTGACGGCGACATCCTCATGTGCTACGAGTATGATCTACAATCGAGACATCCAAAAGGCTCGACGGCACCGGCAAGCTCTGACACATTTCAGCCTGCCATGACCCAGATAACCCTGCACATCAACGGATCAACACAAGCGGTCGAATCTGATCCCTCGACGCCCCTCATCTACGTCTTGCGCAACGAAGCCCATCTGACCGGCGTCAAACTAGGTTGCGGGCTTGAACAATGCGGATCCTGCACCGTATTAGTAAATGGTGAGCCGCAATTAAGTTGCGTCGCACCGGTCGGCCAATTTGACGGCGCTGAGATCGTCACGGTTGAGGGACTTACCGAGAGCGGCAAACCTGGCCCAGTACAGCGTGCTTTCATCGCCGAGGCCGCGGCCCAATGCGGCTATTGCACGCCGGGCCTCATCGTCGCCGTCGAGGCCCTGCGGCGGCGCACACCGACTCCCGATGCCCCCCAGGTACGGGCAGCCTTGACTGGCCACCTCTGCCGTTGCGGCAGCCAGGCCGCAGTGCTCCGGGCGGCCGAACGGGTCCTGCGAAAGGAAGATTACTAATGGCCGGCAGCGGCAGCCTTCCCGATCATCCAAACGTGGACGACTGGCTGTCCTTCGAGATAGACGGCAATGTCACGGTCAAATCCGGCAAGGTCGATATCGGCCAGCGGATTTCCACCGCCATCACCTTGGTTGCCGCCGAGGAACTGGATGTAGACCCCAATCGAATTGTCGTGGCACGGCGGGAAACCGGGAAGGTTCCCAACGAAGGCTATACCTCGGGCAGCCGCTCGATGGTCGATTCGGCCCAGGCCATCCGCCTTGCCGCCGCAACGGCCCGACACCATATGCTGGCCCTGGCCGCCCGCGAACTCAACGGCGCCGCCGAGTCACTCCAAGTCACAGACGGAGTGATCCGCGTGCCCGGCACCGACCGGACCACGACCTACGCCCAGTTGGTGGGCGGAAAACCCCTCGGCATCACCGTAGATGTCGACGCCGCCATCAAGACGCCAGAGGCGCACACGCTGTTCGGCCGGCCCTTCGTCTCGCCTGGGCTTGCAGGGCTGACCACTGGGGCTACTAAATACGTCCACGATATTGTCTTGCCGGGCATGCTGCATGCCCGCGTCATCCGCCCCCCCCACTACAATGCCAAGCTTAAAACTCTGTCCGATGACATCGATGACCGCCTCGAAGGCGGCAAATTGATCCGCGACGGCAGTTTTCTCGCCGTTGCACATTCGGATGAATGGACAGCGTTGCGCCTTTCCGGGCGGGTTGCCTCAGCGGCGGCCTGGACTCCGGAGCGTGGCCTTGATGACCAAAACATCTTTGACCTTCTGGAAAGCAAGCCACGCACTGGGTTTCCAGTGATTAACGGCGCTCCCGTTAATCAGCCAATACCGCCACTTGCTGCGCCGCCATCCGAGGCCGCATCAACCATTGAGGTGCGGTTTGAGCGGGCCTATCAGATGCATGCCACCATCGGCCCATCGGCGGCGGCGGCCTTGCTTGACGGCGATAATCTCACCGTCTGGTCTTATTCCCAAGGCATCTATCCGCTGCGGCAGAGCATTTCTGAAGCTCTCGGCCGCGACATCAAATTCATTCACCTGGTCCACACGCCGGGGGCTGGGTGCTACGGTCACAATGGCGCAGATGACGCCGCTTTCGACGCAGCGCTGGTGGCCTGCGCCCTACCCGGCACGCCGATCTTGATGAAATGGACCCGTGAAGATGAACACGCGTGGGAGCCATACGGCTCCGCCATGGTCGTCAAAGCCCGCGCCAGTCTCGACAATAGTGGTCGCATCATCGACTGGTGCCACGAGAACTTCAGCGACTCTCATGGCATGCGGCCCAGGCCAGGACCAGATCGCATCGGCCCAGGCCGGCTAATCGCCTCGCGGATGCGCGAAGATTTTATCCCGCCGCCTATCCCCGCACCGCAGATGGGCAAGCATGCTGGTATCCACCGCAACCAGGACCCGCTCTACGACTTCCCCGTTAAACGGTTGGTAAAGAATCTTGTCCACGGCCTGCCCCTGCGCACCTCATCACTACGTGGCCTCGCGGCCATCGTTAATGTGTTGACTATCGAGTCGATGATGGATGAGCTAGCCGAGGCGGGCGGCATCGATCCCGTCGAATTTCGTTTGCGCCACTTGTCCGATACGCGCGGTCGCACGGTGCTCGAGGCGGCGGCTAAGCTTTTGCCTCCGGGCTCTCCGGAAAGTGGCGTTGGACGCGGCATTGGCTTCGCCCGCTATAAAAATGCCGAAGCCTACGCCGCCATCGCCATTGAAGTTGCTGTTGATGACGAAGCGAAAGTGCATCTTCGACGCGCCGTCATAGCCGCCGACGCGGGCGAGATTGTCGACCGCCAGGGCCTAATTTCTCAGTTCGAGGGTGGTTTTTTACAGGGCTGCAGCCTGACACTTCTGGAACAAGTTTCCTATGATGCTTACGGCATCACATCGCGCGACTGGGATACTTATCCAATCCTCGGCTTCGATAATATTCCTGAAATCGAGACTGTGCTCATCGAACGACCCGGCGAGCCATTCCTTGGCGCCGGCGAGGCTACGTTTGGCCCGGCTGCCGGCGCCATAGCTAACGCCATCTACGCCGCTACTGGCTTACGCCCGCGCCGCCTGCCCTTCACACCGGATATAATTCGCGCCATGGCTATGGCCTAGAGGCTAACCGAAGCCACGCAGAATTTTGTTCCACAGCCCGCCAACGACAAAATCAACCGGGTCGCTACCGTTGGATGCAGAAATCTTATTAGTTGGCAGCCGCCAGTCGGGGCGGTTGGAGATCAACGCTACTGGGCTGCGGCTGCCTGACGGAATTTGGCAAGCGTCCCACCATGCATGACCGAGCCAGGTAGCGAGCGGCCCATGATACCCTCGGCCAGACTTGCGCATTCGATCAGACGGTCGAGATCGACACCGGTCTCAATACCCATCTCATTGCACAAGAACACCAGGTCCTCTGTACAAATGTTTCCTGCGGCCCCGGCATGGCCAGCAAACGGGCAACCGCCGAGGCCAGCGACGGCAGCGTCATAGCTAGCAACCCCCATCTCCAGACCCGCCATGGCATTAGCAATGGCCATTCCCCGGGTATCATGCAAATGCAGATGCATTTCCTTATCTGGATAGACATCGCGAACGGCACCGACGAGACGTTTGATACGGTCCGGCGTCGCCCAGGCCATAGTGTCGGCGAGCCGAACTTGATGCGGATCCTCGCCATATTGGGCCGCGACGTCCAGGCCCTGTTTGATGACCTCGAGAACCCGGCTAGCAGAAATCTCGCCGGCAAAGTTACAGCCAAATGCTGCGACGACGGCAACGGCCGTAGTCGGCACGCCTGCCGCCTTGTACGCCTTCATTTGCTCGTGCTGCATCTCGATGTTTCGGGCATCGTCAGTATTTTGGTTGCGAATCATGAAGGCTTCAGAACCACCCATCTTGAGGCTGCCACGGATGGTCAGCTTGTCGCGGTACTTCAATGCTCGCTCGAACCCCTTTGGGTTGAGCCACAGGGGCGTATACATGACCCCCGGGCGCGGCTTGAAGCCAGCGATCACGGCGTCAGCGTCCGCCATGCCGGGAACCCGCCTCGGATTGACGAAGGACATCGTCTGGATGCAGGGCAGGCCTGTTTCTGCTAGCGCCTCGATAAGTTCAATTTTACGCGCCGTCGGGATGTGCTGCTTCTCAATCTGGAAGCCTTCGCGCGGGCCTTCATCGTCGATAAAAATCTTCTTCGGCAAATCGGACATGAGATCCTCCTCACAAACGGTGTTGAGCCCCGCAGCGGCTACGATAACTATACCTCAATGTGGCCCAGATCAACGCGCCATGGCGCTTCAGGCGCCAAGGCGCGGGTCGGCCTTCGCCTTGTCAACATAAGCGGTGGCATCTTCAGGCAATAAAAGCCGTTGGCGCACCAGATCGTCCGCAGCCGCCTTGACCATCGCTACATATGCTGCCCGGTTCTGGTAACGTTCAGCAATGGATGGGCGTGGATCACCAGCCTGCTGCGCAGCCTCTGGCGTTGCTGCAAAGGGCAGACAGCTCCCATCTCTGTCGGCTAGTTCACCGTCCGGAAGCGGCGCCTTGAAAATATTCCAACCGGTATACGTAGCCAGCGGCGCAATAATATCAGGCAATCGCACACCACCCGTTTCGTTGCCATCAGCATCGATAGCCGGCACCAAAGGGCGATAGAATTGCGTTGGTGTTTTTGGATCAAGCCAGTCATTCAGCGGCCCTATCTCGTTCATGCCGCTGGGAACTTTAGCGCCGGGTATCGCTGGAAATGCGAACATGTCCGGTGTCACCAGCCCGCTATCGGCCAGGAGGGGAACGCAACTGTCCGGCGGCGGCCGGCCGTTCACCACCCATTCATCGAGAGCTGCCAGCAAGGCACGCAGTACCGGCATGGGCGAATGGGGGTTCCGCGGATTGGCGCAGGGCCCAAGCGCATCGGCGGCGCCGCTGTGAGCGTTGTGCTGGGTTCCAGCAATAAGGTAGACCCGGGAATTGTCCGGCAAGGCCACGTCCGCCGTCCCCATCGGGTCCGTATGGATCAGCGAGGCGCCCTTCTGCCAGTACTCAGTTGATGTGTTTGTTGACATCATCAACGGATCTGTTGGATCGCCAGGAAAAAGCGAGGCCGTCTCGCCGCTGATAGGGTTGGTCAGGCTAGCCGTCGAAAACGGAAAGACGCTTTCCGGCTTATCGTGATCCTGATGACGGCTTCCGGTTCTATTGGGCTGACCGAAGCGTTGATTAAAGAACACCCGCCCAGAGCCACCGGTGTGCGCTAGCAGGCCATCAAAGACGCGCTGGCCAGTTTCATCCTTGTTGAAGCCCTGTGCCGTGAAATCTCGAAGGAAGCGCCCCGACTGCGAGAAACCGATGGATAGAGTGTGGCTGATAGCGCCACCGAGTAGCTCTTTCCCAGCCGGCTCGTAACGCAGATAGCTGATAATATCGCGGGTTGCCGCATAACCAAGGCCAAGCACCAGCGGATTGCTCGCCAGAAAGCGCAATTCATAAAGCGAACCCAACTGAGGCTTGGTCCCCGCCGGTAGCAAGCGGATGGTGCGCGCGTCGACGAACCCCCAGTCATCTTCGGGTATCGCCTTTGGTGCGTCGGATTGATAACGGCGGACCGTCAAGTGGGCCTTGGATTTGTCCAGGCTAGCTGCACCATATGTCAGGCGGAACTCGTCGGATTTGTGATCACGCGTGCCGGTGACGAGTTCATCGCGCATCGGGCTAACGATGGACCTCCCATTTTCAGTGGCGACAGGAACATCGATGGATAAACGCGCATTGTTACGGGGCACGGTAGCGTCCCATCCCGACCACACGACCGTGTAACCCTGCGTCAACAGAAAGGCTGTTCCAAGGCCATCCATGTCACGCATTTCGTTCTGGTCTTCAGCTCCCCCGGCAAGCCGGCAGAACAGCCGCTTGTGGCCACGGTTATTGACCTCATGGAGGATGCGTCCGTTTCCCTTGGCCGGATCCGCCGGGCGCAGAATAAAAACGTCGGCCGCGTATTCAACCTTACCACGCCCATTGCACGCTGCCTTGTCAATATCGGCAATGCCGCTGTTGCCGGGGTGGCCCTGGTCGACCTCACCATAAGCCGAGCCAACCATCCGGACATAGGCACCCGCCGCACCAAATATCCGACCGTCCGCAAGAGCTTCTGAACTATCGATATCAATGGACGTGATCATAATTCCGTTCCTTAGCTTGGCACTTCTTGTGGGCCCGTATCCAACTTTATCGTGCTATAAGGCCCCGCATACAACAATCCGCGCCACGGTGGCAGCCACCTTGCACCTGTGCAGTCCATCTTTCCCGCTATCGATCTACCCTCCTATGAGCACCATGTGTTAAGTTATGTTTCCAGGAAATCTAACGTAAAGGCCGTAGAACCATCGCAAAAAAAATCTGAGAGGTGGCACACTATGAAACTAAAATCCATCGACGTCATTTCGATCGAAATTCCCCTGCCAAAGCCAATGGCTGGTGCCACTTATACAGTGCCTAGCCGCTGCACTGTCATCACCCGGATCACCACAGATGAGGGCGTGACCAGCGAGGTCTTCAACGGCGATAACCGAGTGTCGGGACTGGAAATCTGCCGCATCGTCCACGATGAGCTTTGGCCGCTCATTGTCGGTGATGACATTAGCCAGTCAGAGATGATCTGGCAAAAGATGTTCAAGATGACCCATGCTCAGCGTAATTACGGCCTATGGATGGAAGCCATTGCCTGCATCGATACCGCCATCTGGGATTTACGAGGCAAGTCGCTCGGTATCAGCGTCTGCAACCTAGCTGGTGGCTATACAGACCGTCTAAAGGTCATCGCCACCGGCGGGTATTATGCCAAAGGCAAGTCCAGCAAGGATATCGCCGAGGAGATGCAGTACCTGCAAAGTGTCGGCATGTTTGGCATCAAATTCAAGGTTGGCGGCCTCTCACCAGAAGAGGACATTGAACGCGTCGCCGCCGCCCGCGAAGGCGCGGGTCCGGAATTTGCCATCGGCTGCGACGCCAACCGCGGGTGGGGCATCGATGAAGCTATCCGCTTCGCCCGCCTCGCAGAACCCTTGAATGTCCACTGGTTCGAGGAACCTTGCCACTGGCACGACGATGCCAGCATGATGGCTGAGGTTCGCAAATCGACGACAATTCCGATCAACGCAGGCCAGAGTGAGATCAGCAGTCTTGGCGTGCGCCGCCTGCTCGACGCCGGTGCCGTCGACTGGATTAACTTCGACATGTCGCACGGCGGCGGACCGACCGAGTGGAGGCGCGCCGCCAATATCTGTGGCGGTGCCGGCGTCAAGATGATGCATCACGAAGAGTCACAGTTGACCTGCCACCTATTGGCCTCTGTGCCGCACGGCCTCTATGTGGATTGTTTCCCCGACCCTAACCGAGACCCCATTTGGGATAAGATGTGGATAAATAGGCCCAAGGTTGAGGGCGGCTATATGACGGTGCCCACGGGGCCGGGATTTGATATCCAACTCGACCAGGACATGGTGAAGAAATACACAAAAAACTAGCGGACTATAGGCCTTCAGCTGACGCTGGCACCACGCGGGAAACGGTAAACACTCACATGAGTATCCACGTCGCCCTAGATCACGATACGCGACATACCTATGATAAATGGGTCCAGGTGGCCGGCCCTCAGTTGCCCCCTAAAGATTGAGCCAGCCGGGCACTTCATCGACCGGTAGCAGGGCCTAAATGGTAATTGCCCGGCATGCACAATCTTCCCGGGACCGGTGAGCGCATTTTCCGCCAAGGTTAGTCTGATCGCGAATATGTCGAGAAAAAACTCGTTCAATTTCTTCCTGGAGCTCGATATCGAAAATCTATCCTCCACCTGGAGCCCCGGTTACAGCGATAACATCCCGACCGTCTGTTCTCGCCTTGAGTGGTCGAGAACAGACGGTCGATGTCCAACTAGAAGCCCCTTTCTACCCTATCAATCTGGCGAGGCTCCATTATGAACAACAAGACGAACGCCGTTCCAAGTTCGGAAAGCAATCGTACCGCCCGTGGCGGCAAGTCAGTATACGGTGCCTGCATCGGTGTGCTGATGCTGGACACGGATTTTCCGCGCATCCCCGGCGATATTGGCAACACCCTGACTTGGCCCTTCCCCATGCTGTTCCGAGTCGTACGCGGCGCTACCGGCCAAAAGGCCATCAATGACCGGGCGCCAGAAGCGCTCCAGGCCTTCATTGCTGCTGGTAAAGAATTAGTTGCCGACGGTGCCGATGGCCTCGCTACAAGCTGTGGCTTTTTGACGCTTTATCAGGATGAGCTGGCAGCCGCCTGCGGTGTTCCCGTTGCCGCCTCATCCCTGATGCAGGTTCCGATGGTCGAACGCTTACTCCCCCCCGGTAAGCGTGCCGGTATTCTGACCATTAATTCGACGTACCTAACGCCCGATCATCTCGCCGCTGCAGGCATCGCGCCTGACACTCCTATCATGGGCTGCGAGGCGGGGCCTGAGTTCTCCCAGTTTACCCGGCGTAAAAATCAATTCATCGATTGCGTCCAAGCAGAGCACGATATGCTCGACGCTGGCGCTAAATTGATTCGCCACCATCCTGATGTCGGCGCCATCGTATTGGAATGCACCAACATGCCCCCATTTGCAGCGGCGCTAAGCGCTCATATCAGCTTGCCCGTCTATTCAATTTACAGTTTGCTAAGCTGGTTCCAGGCCGGCCTGTCGCCGCGCTGTTTCGGCCCTCCGGGCAGCGCACAATAACCACGTCAGAACATTATCTGACCTTAATACCTTTGGGAGGAACCATGGTCGATTTGGTCAACGAGCTTGAGGGAAAAGTCGCGATCATAACCGGCAGCGCGCGAAACATTGGCCGCGCCACGGCCGAGGAGCTGGCGCGCGCTGGGGCCGCGCTAGTTATTAACGCAGTACAGGCGAAGGATCTGTGCGAGGAAGTCGCTGAGGGTATTCGTTCCAGCGGCGGCCGCGCCATTCCCTTCGTTGCCGACGTCCGTGACCCGGATGCCGTCAGCGCCATGGCAACCGCCGCGGTTAAGGAATTCGGTGGTATAGACATCGTCATTCACAATGCCGCCGTACGCAGCAATATCCCAATCGAGGAGTTGGATTTCGAGACGTTTCGCAAAAGCGTCGAGATATCGATTCACGGCTGCTTCCACCTAGCGAAAGCAACCATCCCGTCGATGAAAGCCCGCGGTAGTGGCTCCTTCATAGGTGTCGGTGGCCTCAATTCCACCCGCGGAGCACCCGGTCGGTCGCATACCATGACGGCGAAGGCCGGACTTGCCGCCTTTATCCGTGGCATGGCCTACGACTTGGCGCCCTATGGCGTACGCGCCAATCAGGTGGTGGTAGGCACCTATGACACCAGCAAGGCCAGAAATCCATCGGCAGCAGCGCAGCCGCTATTACGGGCGCTTCCCGATATTCCCCTCGGCCGCAAGGGCGTGCCCCAAGATCTAGCCAACCTGATCCGTTTTCTGGTCGGCCCCGCTGGTGGTTATATCAGCGGACAAACCATTCATTCTAACGGCGGCGCCCTAATGAATATGTAGGAGGAGACGACCGCGGAACCGACAAATGGCGCCGCGGCGCATAAGGAAAAATACAAAGGATCCCTTAACCATGTCCGTAATCGTCGGCGAAGGCGACTATCGCTTCGAATTCTCCAACGACTGGGCAAAAGTCCCGTCTGAATTAGCCTGGGTTGAGGTCGCCGACGTCACAACCGACAGCAAGGATCAGGTCTACGTCTTCAATCGTGGAGGACGTCAGCCGGTCATGGTTTTTGACCGTGACGGCAATTATCTGCGGTCATGGGGAGAAGGGCTAATCAAGCGGGCACACGGTGCCTATACAGCCCCCGACGACACCCTGTGGCTAACCGATGACGGTAATTCGGTCGTTTATCATTGCACGCTCGAGGGCAAGATATTACTCACCCTTGGCGTTCCTGGCGAACCGCAGCCCTACATGAGCCTGCGCCCCTTCAACCGCTGCACCCATACAGCCATGTCACCGGAAGGCGATGTCTACGTCTCCGATGGTTACGGCAATGCCCAGGTGCATAAGTATTCGCCGGACGGCAAACTGCTTCTGTCATGGGGCGAGCCCGGCACCGAGACCGGCCAGTTCAATGTTCCCCACAATGTTTGTTGCGATGCTGACGGCTGGGTCTACGTTGCCGATCGAGAAAGTCACCGGATCCAGGTGTTCAATGGCAAGGGCAAGTATGAGACCCAGTGGAACAATCTGCACCGGCCAAATTCCATCTACATGCGGCCAGGAAAGTGTCACATCTGCTACATCGGGGAGGGTGGCCCAGCAATGAGCGTCAACGCTAAATCGCCGGGCCTTGGCCCGCGCATCACCATCGCCGACGCCAAAGGAAAACCAATTACGCGCATCGGCGACCCAAGTGGCAGTGGCTTGAACCCAGGACAATTCATGTCGCCGCACGGCCTAACCGTCGATTCCGAAGGCAGTATTTATGTCGGCGAGGTTGGTGCGACCCGATGGGCTGGAAAATTCCCCGGCGAGCCTCTACCTAAAACCATGACCACGTTACGCAAGCTGCGCAAACTATCATCCTAATTTTTTGACGTTAGGACGGGCGATCGCCGACGGTCTGGGTACGGTGCATGCGCCGCCGAGTGGTCGGGTCGAAGGCATCGCGCTTGTGCATGGCACAGCGGTTATCCCAGACAACAAGATCGCCAAGCCGCCACCTGTGACGATAGGCAAAGCGATCCTGATCCATTTGTGCCCATAGTGCATTAAGCAAGGCTTCACTTTCGCCGAGATCCATTCCGAGGATGTACGAATTAATACGCCGCCCAAGATAGAGCGCCTTGCGGCCCGTTTTGACATGGGTTCGAATAAGCGGGTGTTTGGCCCCCGGCGCCGTCGTGATATCGGTGATGTTCTCGAAACCCCGCTTGGCCTGACCGTTGGTGCTGTGGGTCGCTGGATGCAAAAGGGTCTTACCCTCGATGGATTGACGAAGCTCCTTGGGCAAGCTTTCCAACACCTCGTACATGTTGTTAAAATAGGTATCACCACCACCGTTAGGCGGAATCTCGTGGGCGTGCAGGAAACTTCCGGCGAACGGCGTTTCAGTATAGCTACTATCCGTATGCCAAGCCGCCTCGCCATCGCCCAGACTACCAATAGCCTTGCCATCAACCTTGATATTAGAGACCACCACGACAGGTGAATCGGGGCGAATTTCAATGCCGTTTGGCGCTTTTATTCCCAATTCATTCTTGAGCTTGGTAATGCCGGGATATTCCGGCTCACCAAAATAACTTGTAAATGTGATGTGCTGGTCATCGGTCATCGGCTGTTCGCGGATGATTAGAATAAGGTGTTGGTGCCAAACGTCGATGAGCTGGCGGACCGTCGCAGCATCGAGTGGCTGGCGGATGTTTACACCGCGAACCTCAGCGCCAAGCGCCGCACCTGTTGGAATAACTTCCATGACATTAGCCTCCCCTAAATTCACGGGCAGTTGCAAGCGTTCTCCGCCTGAAAGGCCGCAATAGCGTTCTCCTGGCGCCACAAAAGCATGGTCTAATTCAGCCCTTCCATCAGGAGAGTACGGCGATCCCCCGAAATGATGAACGTGGCGACAACTCGTCCGTCCAACACAATTTTGCACTGACCCAGATCAACACAGGGAAAAGGCCCGGTAGGTGCTCGCTTAAATAACATGCCTATCAATATGGATGACGGCA
>Ga0302122_10000288_pt1 | contig 29983 bp, 23 predicted proteins | sample CB21_SCM_MG_FD_203115 | JGI IMG/M metagenome (GOLD analysis project Ga0302122, IMG submission 203115) | Marine microbial communities from Western Arctic Ocean, Canada - CB21_SCM | ecosystem: Environmental > Aquatic > Marine > Oceanic | place: Canada: Western Arctic Ocean | collected 2017-09-28 | reverse complement strand
AAGTCATCGGGCGACAGGTCGCCGCCTTCGCGGTACCAGTAGGGCTGGCCAATGTGGACGATATCTGGGATGGGCAAGCCACCCTGAGCGTGCATAGCTGCCATGCCACTCAGACTCGCGCCAGCTATAGTGCTGCCGTGATAGGCGTTGCGCCGGCTGATAATGACTTGTTTTTCCGGATGTCCCATGCAGGACCAGAAATATCGCGCCATGCGGACGACGGTGTCGTTTGATTCTGAGCCGGAATTGGTCAAAAAGACATGATTAAGATGTGGCGGGGTTACCTCGGACAGCAGTTGAGACAGGTCTATAACCGGCGGGTGTGTCGTCTGGAAGAAGGTGTTGTAGTAGGGTAGAGTTTCCATCTGCTGCCGGGCGACCTCGGCCAGTTCCTTGCGCCCGTAACCCACATTGACGCACCACAGTCCCGCCATACCGTCCAGTAGCTTGTTGCCGTCCGAGTCCCATAGGTAGATGCCCTCGGCACGTTCAATAATGCGTGCGCCGGTTTTATGCATGCGCCGATGATCGGTAAATGGGTGTAGAAAATGTGCGCTGTCCAGCTCGCGGTATTGCGCAGTCGTCAGAGCCATTCTATAGTCTCCTTTAAAAGCATTATCATTGGTTATAGCGACATGATAGAGAGCCTGGATGACGGGCGTCAATGCTCTTGGGCCACTAATCTTCTGTCAAGATAAAGCCGCTTCGGCAGGTCTCGCTAGGGCCGTGTGATGCTAGACGTTGAGCAGCAGGTGTTCACGCTCCCACGAACTGATGACCTGAAGAAATGTCTCGTATTCGCTTTCCTTGACTGCATGCCAAGCTGTGACGAAGCGTTGCCCAAGCATTTCTTTGAGATCATCACACTCATCGAGTGCCTGCAGCGACTGCTCCAGGCTGCGTGGCAGTTCGTAGGGCATGTCGTAGGCGCTGCCGGTAATGGCAGCACTGGGGTGCAGTTTCTGACGCATGCCGAGCAAGCCGCAGGCGAGGCTCGCTGCAATAGCGAGATAGGGGTTAGCATCAGCACCTGGTACCCGGTTTTCTACCCGTCGTGAGTCACGGCTTGAGTCCGGCACCCGCAGGCCCACCGTGCGGTTGTCCAGCCCCCACTGCACGTTGATCGGCGCAGCGTGATAGCGTGTCAGGCGGCGGTAAGAATTGACGTTCGGTGCCAGTAGCGAGAGCGCGGCTGGCAGGTAGCGCTGCAGCCCGGCAATATGTGAATAAAATAGCGCGCTGGCCTCACCATCTGCGTTGCTGAAGATGTTCTCGCCGGTGTCACGGGAGATGACGCTCTGGTGTATATGCATTGCACTGCCAGGCTCTTTTTCCATGGGCTTGGCCATAAAAGAGGCATATATCTTGTGCCGTAACGCAGTTTCACGCATGGTGCGCTTGAATAAAAAGGCCTGGTCAGCGATTGCTAGCGGATCGCCATGCAGCAGGTTGATTTCCATCTGCGCAGCTCCGGCCTCATGGTTGAGAGTCTCAAGCGCGATACCAAGGCCCTCGCAGTAATCGTACAAATCCTCAAACAGGGGATCAAATTCGTTGACCGCGTCGATCGAGAAGGACTGACGCCCGGATTCGGCACGGCCCGAGCGGCCTACCGGTGGCTCTAGTGGGTAGTCGGCGTCTGGGTTCGGTTTGATCAGATAGAACTCCAGTTCCGGTGCGACTACGGGCTCCCAGCCATGTTCGCGGTAGGCGTTGATGACTTTTTGCAGGACGTAACGTGGCGACATCTCGACTGGACTGCCATCGGCGTAGAAGCAGTCGTGTATTACCAGCGCCGTAGGCTCCTGAGCCCATGGGACGAGCCGGAAGGTGTCCAGATCAGGTTTTAGGAAGATATCCTTATCGGCGGGGTCCACTGCACTCTGGTCTTCGGGGTATTCGCCGGTGACTGTTTGCAAAAAGATCGCCTCGGGAATGCGCATACCGATCTCTTCACTGTACTTGTGGGCCGGAATCAGCTTGCCCCGGGCAATACCGGTCATGTCTGGGATGACTGCTTCTATCTCGTCAATGCGGTTATCACGCAGCCATTGGCGGATACTGCGGTCCGGTGCGCCGCTGGTGGGTAAAGCGGTTTTGGAAGAATCTGACATAAAGCCCCGAAGGCTGTGAAACTGAGCGCGAGTGTACCCGACCCCATTCGGGGCGCACAGGTGAGGTTTGGACTGATTCCGTCTAGAAAAAGCGACTGGAACCTACTAGTAAACAGGCTTTGCCCATGTATTTAGGGCTGGGTTCCCGAACAATGCCCCCCAATGCAGTAATGAACGTAGTTGGCCTTAAGACTCAAGTTGACCTTAAGACTTGATATGTAACAAAATGGGCTGGTGCCCTCTCAATTGATTTTGACGATCTGGAAAAGGCGTTCTGGGTAGCTTGAGACTATAGGATAAACTGCCGGCCAGTTGTTTGCGTTACCCGTGACCACAATGCTGTGCCAAAACACCAGCGCGCTCACAGTGCTGGCCTGTCAGGCCAGTGTTCCGCCCGTTCAGATCCCGTCGGATCGTGATGCGCACGTGCGGGCGCTATGTGACCGGATTGGTCGATATCTTGATGGCACCGATACGGTTGATATTATTGTGTTGCCGGAGTTGTGCACGATGGAGTACTCCGCCGGTGCTTTTTCACATCTGGACAGCCTCGCTGAGCCCATTGACGGCCCTTCTACCCAGGCATTTTCCCAGCTTGCTCAAGAGAGTGGGGCGATGGTGGTTTTCGGCATGGCTCGATCAACAAGGCGGGGCTTTGCCATCAGCCAGCTTGTTGTTGACGGCGCGGGCCAGATGGTTGGGTGTTATGACAAGATGCATCTTTGCCACTATGGTACATCGACCGAGAAGGAATTTTTTCAGGCAGGTGAACGCGTTGTCTTTTTTGACCTTAAAGGTTGGCGCATTGCCCCGATCATCTGCTACGACATCCGTATCCCAGAGCTGAGCCGCACGCTGGCGGTAATTTATGATGTCAATTTATTACTGCATTGCGGAGTATATTTTCGAGATGAGTCGTTTTCCAGCTGACACAGTTTTGCTATCACCCGAGCGATGGAAAATCAGGTCTACCTTTTAAGTCTGAACCGCGCCGGTACAGACTATGGAGGTTTAATTTTCTGTCCGCCATGGATGGATGATGATCAGCCGGCGCAGTATCTTAAAACACATGATGAAGACTTCAGACATTTGGAACTGGACCCTGCTATGTTGTTAGATGTCCGATCGCAGTACACTTTTCTTAAAGATGGCCATTTGGCCTACCAATGTTAGCTCTGCCCGGCCAACCGTGGTTTATCTAATTTACAAATCGCGAGGTACAGCGGATCTTGAACTCAAGTAACGTCGATAGCGGGCACGTTCAGAAAACCTGGCAAAAAGGGGTTCGTGCTCTGGAGCAGCGGGATTTCGTTCGCGCGGTAGGCCACTTTAAAAAAGTCGCCAAGGCAATCCCACAGGATCCTGACGTGCATTTTGCCCTGGCGGATGCCCTGCTGGGGCAGGGGCGTACCGATAACGCAATTCGCGAGTACCGCGTCGGTATTGATTTTTCTCCAGGTCTGGCAATGGGGTGGATTCGACTGGGCAGTGCTTTTCTGATGGCGGGCCAGGGGAGTAAGGCACGGGAGGCATTTAATCAGGCGCAGGCAATCGAGCCTGACAACCTGCGGGCACTGGCCGGCTCGGCGGAGGCAGCGGCCATGGCTGGCGACCTTGAAGCAGCCCAGGCTGGTTTCGTCAGTGCTCTAGCGCTGGCGCCTGGTAACCCCGATTTGATTATCTCCCTGGCGCGGCTACAGGATGCCCAGGGGCAAACCGATGAGGCTGAGGATACCCTGCGACGGGCGTGTCGGGATTACCCAGGAGAGCTTGCCTTGTGGCTTGCGTTGGGGGGCGCGTTACAAGCCTGGGACCGCCTCGAAGAGGCCCATGCCTTGTATCAGCAGGCCCGGGTTAGCCATCCTGGCGCTTTTGAACTGCTGGCAGCATCTGCCGACAACGCTTACCAGATGCGTGATCTTGACTCGGCGCGGGATCTTTATCGGCAGCTTTTGCAGATTGAGCCGAAAAACCCAAGCGTGCGTAACACCCTTGGACAGGTGCTGGCGTCACTTGGTGAGGAGGTTGATGCCCAGCAGATTTTTCAAGAACTTACCAAGGAGGAGCCACTATTCGGTGAACCCTGGCTGAATATCGCCCGTGCACGATATTTCACGAGTATCGACGATCCGGATATCCGACAGATGCGCTCGGCGCTCAAGCGTCGACAGATGGATCCATCGCAGACACTTTATGTGCACTTTGCCCTGGGAAAAGCGCTGGATGATTGTAAAGACTACGACCAGGCTTTTTTTCATTATGACAAAGGCAATGCTCTACGCCGCCGCGAGCTACAGTTTGATGTGGGCGAGATAGAGCGGCAGTTTGATCGCCTGATTGAGTGGTTTTCCCCTGAGCTAATCGACGCATTACCCCAAAAGGGAAGTTCAAAAACGCAGCCACTATTTATTGTCGGCATGCCCCGTTCGGGTACCACCTTGCTCGAACAGGTGCTGTGCGCCCACCCCGATATGGGCACGGCCGGCGAGTTGCGTGATCTGGCACGAATTGCCCGTAATGTCGCGCGATCTAATGAAAAACCCTGGCCAGAATGTATTTCAGACACTTCTGGTAATCAGTTAATGACTATGGCATCTGAATATTTGGCGGCACTTGAATCGCGGGCCTTGGGCAGTCCGTGGGTTATCGACAAGATGCCACAAAACTTTCTTCATGTTGGGTTTGCGGCGTTATTGTTTCCTGACGCGACCGTGGTGCATTGCATGCGTGACCCATTGGATACCTGCTTGTCAAATTATTTTCAGATCTTTCCGGGCGGTATCGATTATGCCTATGATCTTTCCGAACTCGGGCGGTATTACAGAAACTATCAGCGGCTGATGTCACACTGGCAGGCTTTGCTGGGAGAGCGATTAGTGACCGTGCGCTATGAGGCATTGGTCAGCGATCCCGAACCTGTCCTCAGGACATTGCTCAAAACCATCGGCCTGCCTTGGGAGCCCGCTTGTCTGTCTCATCAAGATGCGGTGCAAAGGGTCGATACCTTGAGTCTTTACCAGGTTCGCCAGCCGTTAAATACTGGATCCACCAAGCGCTGGCGTAATTACGAAAAATATCTTGAGCCCCTACGTGAGGCATTAACTGAGGGGGCCGATGTATAGAGGGGTCTAGGCCCGGTCTATCCAAATAAAAAGGGCGCCTTGCGGCGCCCTTTTTACACCGGACCAAAGGCCCAGTTAAACAGCAGATCTTAGAAGTCCATACGGAGCATGCCAATGCCCTTGGTCTTGTTGTTCGAGTTGTTCAGCTCGATGATCGCTTTCGCGCCGCCGCCCAGGCCAACTGCATAGTTACCAGTGATAGCGCTATCGGAGCCATTGTCTTCATAGTCAAGCCAGACGCCGGCTAATTTGGCGTTGATACCAAAGCCGTTGTTGCCATTCTGCTGGCTGACATAACCGCCAGACAGAGCCACGCCACCGATGTTCATCGAAGCGGCAACACCGGTGCAATCAGATGCGCCGTGATCCTGCCATGCTGCGCCAACAGACGCGCTGCCGACACTGAAAGTGCCGCCGATCGTGGCACGATCAAGATCATCGCCACCAGCACTCATCTGTCCATCAGCCATTAACCAGACAGGGCCAGCCTGTGTGGTGAAGGCAACGGAATCTTTCATACGATACTGGATACAAACGTTGGCAGAGCCGCCGTAACGATTGGACTTATCGATGAAGGTACCGACGGTGTTGAACAGGGTGCTCCACTGCGAGCCCAGGCTCAACGAACCCCAGTCGCCTTTAATGCCGACATAGGTCAGACGCTGGGTGTTACCAGTGACGATGCTACCCTGGGCGGAGTTCACGCGGAACTCGTATCCCATGTAAGCACTCTGGCCATTGCCCAGATCCGAGGACGACTTAAAGCGAAGGCGTGAATAGTTGTCAGCCACCTGCCACTCAGAACCGGTGTATTCCACACCAGTACGAATGGAGCCGGAAACCGCAACGTCTGCGATCGCTACCGGAGCCGCGAGGACACCTGCTATAGCTACTGCAATCAGTTTCTTTTGCATTACTTGTTTTCTCCTAAATGAGTCTTAAATGACGCTCTTGTACAAAAGCAACACTATTTTCATAAAATGGCCTTTGCGAGGCAATAGTAATGGCCAAAAATTCCACACAGTGTTGCAAAAAAGCAACAGTTTCGAAATGATACGTATTAGTCGAGATACGGCCAGAACATTGGAGTAAAACAAAGAGTAGCAGGAAAACTGCCAATGACAGCCGAAATATTCAAAAGCGGTTCACAACACTCTTTGCTACAAAGGTACCAGACCCATCTACGCGAAAGGCTTGTTATTTACATACCATGGGCCACATGTTGGCACCCTTGGTTTTGTTAGAATCACCCCGGTGACTTACCTTTTTATTGATTAGATGTTGGGCGCTGGACAAAAGATGCCTTGTGCGGATGGTATCGCCGGCATGTTGTGTACCGCAGATCGCATCGGCTGTGGCTTCGTTTTTCGGGCAAGCTATTGGGAGTGAGAAAAATGCTGTTTTGGGAATCGTGCAGAAATTCATTACTGTTTGCGGTCGTGCTGCTGGTCGTGGGCTGCAGTTCTGTAACCAACCTTAACAAGACTGCCGAGTCGGTAGAGGCGACTGGTGTACAAAACGATCCGGATACGCTCCCGACTGATGATTCCTCTTACGCCCGTTCGCCTAAACGCCAGGTTGGGGCAGGCTTTAGCTTCGATATTTTTGGCCGCAACAAAAAAGAAGCGAGCGCCGAGTCTTTACCGATTACTAATGACCCCGAATACGCCGAATACCTGGAATGGAAACGCTGGCGTGAATTTAAGGCTTACCAGGAATGGAAAGCTCAGCAGGGCGCTGCCAACTCAGAGTCCTGATCTTGTCGCGCTAGGTCGCAGTGACCTGGCTCAGTGAAGTGAGCTTGCAACGGGAAGTTAAAGTCGCTTTAGTTGCTATCGGCAGCCTTCAAGCTCTCAAAGAGTACTTCCAGAATACGGCTTCCCAGTTCGCTTTGCTTGTCGTTTGAATCCAGCGCGTCAACACGGGTTAATTCGCCGGCAGGTGTCAGTACCAGCTGAATATCTTGCGCGGGCGCACTGACGTCTTCTTTCCAGAAAGCGAGGCTTTGCACCCAGCTTTTGTCACGCATTATGGTTGGGTCATCGTAACGTATCACGAATCGCAAAGCCGACTTGTCGCGACTTGCCAGCGAGAAACCGGTATCTTGCAGTTGCCGGTCGAGGCGTTTCCATACGCCTGCGGCCGCACCGGGAACCACTAGGGCGAGATAGCCCGTAGCGGTTTCTTCCAGCGCTAAACCTGATATATCTTTGGTTTCGACAGTGGCAACCTGTTCGGGTCCACCGGCGAAAGTGCGCAGTTGTACCCCAAGTCGCTCAATAAGCGTGTTAGCAGAATCGGTATTGACGGTATTGCCCTTGTCGTCTTTGATCGAAACCGTTGAACCGTTCTTGCTTTGCTCCAAAGTGATGCGGTAAATGATCGGGTCACTCAGCCAGGGAATCCAATCCTTCCAGCCACCTTCGCTATCAGGCTCTTGGGTATCGTAATGGACTCGCAGATATCCCTGATCAGCACGACTTGAGATGATGTGCAGCCCCATATTGACCGTTGCGGTATCTAGCCGTTCCCAACTGTTCTGGGAGGTATCATCGACCAGCAGGATCTGCTGTCCGTTTCGGGTAGTGATCGTCAATACACCTTTTTCTTTTAGTACTTTTACAATGGCTTCATTACGAGCCTCGTAAAATGCCTCGAGACTGAGATCCAGCTCTGTCGAGTGACCCTCCTGCCATTTGAGAAAGTCCTGAAACTCAGCCATTTTCTGGAACTTCTCGAACTGGGAATACTGACCCAACTCTGCACTGCTGGCATCGCGCGCGGCAGCGGAGAATACTTGGCCGCTGGCATTCTCTTGTAGTGGTGTCAGGTCAGGTGGTACCTCGAGTTGAGCGGTATTGTTCCAGTCAGGAGTGGCGCGCTCAAGCTCTTCGGTAGAACTGCAACCGTACAGCGCCAACAGGAACAGTGGTGCAAGAAGGCGCAGGCGCAGGCAAATCCGAATCATATTGCAGGTTTTTAGTTAAGATCAGAGTGGGTTATTGAGAATACTTGACTCAGACACTCATTATAATGGGATTACGGTCTAAAACCCAAGAAACACTAGTATATTAGTGTTTCAGCATCCACACATCTTGGATTTCTCCTCAACAATTCTCCCTGTCTAGACGTTTCTTTAAGACCTTTAAGGGTGCGATTTTATATACCAGTCCTGGTGACTTGTGGCGTGCCTTGCCTTTTTTCTTTGGGGGCAAAGGAAGAGTCAGGACGTATCAGGAATTGCAGAAATTGGCCATACATACTCTGGCGGCTGATCAGTGCACGCTTGCTCGGCCTTCGTTAGGCCGGCGCAGCAACAACGCAAGTTACTATCGGCACAGCACAAACGATTTTGGGTCAAATGGCCGCTGAGAGTGTAGTGGATAAGAGTTCGATTAAGTTCTGTAAAGGAGATGTTGTAAATTTGGTGTAACATCGGAATCAGAAGTGAATTCAGCAGAAACTAGGATCGGTCAGATCGCGTGAGTAACGACATTGTTATCGAAGCATGGAACACCGTGCTTTTTGCAAAGTTTTCTAGATTCAAGTACCTTTTTATTGAGGGCTACGCGGCCATCAGTACGGAGGTATTCCATCGCCACCATTACCCTGCTGGTGCGAGTGTTCTGGATATCGGCTGTGGCTTTGGTGATTCCACTATTCAGATAGCTAAGTCACTCACCGAGGGTGGCTCGGCAAGTGGCGTCGATTGTGCTAGTAACTTTATTGACGAGTGTCAGAAAAGGGCATTACAGGAAAAGGTCCATAATGTTCAGTTTTTTGTGAGTGATGTAGAGTGCGACGACCTTGGCGGGCCATACGACCAGGCTTTCGCCCGTTTTGGTACCATGTTCTTTGGCTTGCCCGGCCTGGCAATGAAAAACATCCGCTCTTCTCTAAAGCCTGGAGGCAGTTTTACCCAGGTGGTGTGGCGTAAACGAGAAGATAATCCCTGGCTGCACGATGCAGAGTTATGTGTTCGTGAAATTGTGCCCGTGATATCCCACGAGGAAACGGATGCTGTGCATTGCGGGCCAGGCCCTTTTTCGATGGCCGGTGCAGATATGGTCAGCGATATGCTTCAGTCGGTAGGTTTTGAGCGCATCCAGTTCGAGCGCTTCGACAGTGATATCTGTATTGGACGTTCATTGGATGAAGCTATTGAGTTCGCCCTTGAAATCGGACCGGCCGGGGAGATCATTCGTCTTGCTGGGGAAGAAGGGGAACGACTCAGGGGTACAGTTACCGAGGCACTCCGGGATAGGGTTGGCAAATACGCTCGCAATGACGGGAGTATCTGGGCGCCATCTAGCGCCTGGTTCGTGACAGCATATAACCCGGAGTAGGATGGCCTATGGAGGTGAGGCCCGGATTCTCTGCCCGGGTGATACCGTCCTTGTTGACTGGGTAGCGGTTAATCAAATCCTCCACCACACTTTTCAACTCTTCAGGGAGTACGACTACACAGTTATTGTCCTGATATTCCACCTTATATACGTAAATCTCGCAGGTCCGCTTAGTCGCTCTAGCCAACTTTACCCACTGCTTACACTCCTTAAATAGTTGCAGCATCTCCTTGACCTTAGAGTCCACGGGCTCGCCTTTCTTATTCTCGTACATCAGGAGGGCTGTCTCCTTGTCCTTGGATAAGCGTATCCACTTGGTTGAGCCGTCCACGGCAAGAGTAGAGTAATAGTCTCCATGCTTGTAGGTAAATCTTGGTATCTTAGTCTCGCTTTTCATAGCTCTTGCCTCACTTATAATGAGCGCTAACCATTGACACTTTTTTTCAAAGAGAGGTTTTGCCTAGACGATGCCTAGACAGTAGACCTGTATCCCATTTAGCTCACTGACCCAAAAAGGTTATTTGAGGACATTGTGTGTAAATGGGATAGTACCTAGCTGGCTGGGACTCGTTAGCAGATTATTGTATTGGACGAACAAGATATGGAACTGATTACAGGCTTGCTGCTGGCCGGGGGGCGGGCACGTCGGATGGGCGGCGAGGACAAAGGGCTTTTACCCCTTGCGGGGCAGCCGCTTGCCGCGTGGGCTCTTAAGAACTTGTCAGCTCAGGTGGACCATCTCCTGATCAGCGCTAACCGCAACCATGAACGCTACCGTGAGCTCGGTGCCGAGGTCGTCAGCGACACCCTGGGAGATTTCTCCGGCCCACTGGCGGGTTTTGCAGCAGGACTTGCGCAAATCCAAACCCCGTGGCTGGTTACTGTGCCGTGTGATTCGCCATTGGTTGTGCCTGATTATGTCAGCCGGCTTCGGGCTGCTACCGAGCCTGGAGGGATCGACGCTGTGGTTGCGCACGACGGAAACCGGCTCCAGCCTGTGTTTAGCCTGCTAAGACGAGATGTTCTAGGTGATCTAGAGGCTTTTCTTGACCTTGGCGAACGCAAGATTGACCTGTGGCTGGAGCGCCTATCATGGTGCATTGTTGACTTTTCGGACGCCCCCGACATGTTTCTCAATGTCAATACACCCGAGGACTTAGCGCGGGTTGAGGCTAGAATCACGGCTATCAGTGATATTGATACCTAATGCCTTTTGCGGCGCAGATATAATTACGGTTAAATTGACTCCACGCCACTATTGGTCGGCACCTAATTATGGATTTATTCAAAGACGCGGAGCAGTTACGGGAAATTCCACTTTTTGCCCGGCTTGAGCCTACCCGCTTGAAGCTATTGGCTTTCTCCAGTGAGGAAGCGAGTTTTGATGACGGCGATATTATCTTTACGATGAACTCGTCCTCTGACAGTGCCTACGTGATCATGTCGGGCCAAGTCGAGGTGTTTGTACAAAAAGAGGCGACGGGTGAGCCAATTGCTGTGCTCCCGGCCAATGATCTGGTTGGAGAGATGGGGGTGATCGGCAACCAGCCCCGAGTTGCCACCTTGAGAGCCAAAGGGCAAGTGCGTTGCTTGCGAATCCTGGCAGATGATTTTCTTGATTTGTTGAAAGATAACCCAGAGGTGTCGCTAAGCGTGTTGCGCCAATTGGTCGATCGACTGACCAAAACATCCCAGGCTCTGGAGACTATGCGCAGTAGTATCGCAGCGGCATCCGATTCGCCAACCCCCTGACTTTCATGGATTCCCACCGTTTTGGTGCGCTATGGCGTCGTGCAGGCGGAGGGTTGGATTCGCACCACTTATTTGATCTGCTAACCGATTATTACCAGGAGGCGCACCGCCACTATCACAACGGGCATCATATTGTCGTCTGTCTTCAAGCGTACGATGATGCTGCGGTCGCTATCGGGGCTGATGATGCAGTTGAAATGGCGGTGTGGTTCCACGATGCCATCTATACACCAGGCGCGAGTGATAACGAGGCGCGCAGCGTTGCGTGGTTCCAGGAACTGGCTGCGGGTCAATTGCCAGGCTCTTTTATTTCTGAGGTAAGTCATTTGATTATGGCTACGTGCCACACCGATCTGCCCGCCGTATCTGGTGCAAAGTTTGTGGTTGATGTGGATCTTTGGGGCCTGGGACAGGCCTGGGAAGGGTTTTTCGCCGATACCAAGGCGATTCGACGAGAGGCATTCCAGTTAACCGATGAAGATTTTGCCCGTGGCCAGCGCAAGTTCTTTGAGCCGATGCTGCAAAGAGCTCACATTTACTTTACCTCACACTTCCAACACCATTTTGATGGCGTCGCCCGCGATAATATTCAGCACCTGCTGGATCACCTGGATTCCAAGGTAGTCTGGCGATAGATCTGTCGCGCGCGTGGCTTAGGTATCCACGGCGCATCACCAGGCCATTATCACAAGAACATCCCGCTATGTTTAATAAGTTATTGGTGGCTAACCGCGGTGAGATTGCTTGTCGTGTGATGCGTACAGCGAAACACCTGGGCATTAAGACTGTGGCTGTTTATTCCGATGCTGATCGGAATGCTTTACACACCTTGATGGCAGACGAGGCGGTGCATATCGGCAAAGCTCCTTCGGCCGAGAGTTATCTTGCGGTCGATAACATCCTTAAAGCCTGTCGGCATACCGGGGCAGATGCGGTTCACCCCGGTTATGGTTTTTTGTCAGAAAATAGCAGATTTGTCGCAGCGGCCGAAGCAGCCGGCGTCACATTTGTTGGGCCGTCGATTAATGCCATTCAGGTGATGGGTGACAAGATCGCATCCAAGACTCTAGCCGATTCTGCCGGGGTTCCGACTATCCCAGGGTACAACGGCGTATTGGCAGATGCGGACGAGGCCGTTGCGCGGGCGGGGGCTATCGGGTATCCAGTCATGCTCAAGGCCAGCGCCGGCGGCGGTGGCAAAGGTATGCGTATCGCTCACGACGATGCTCAATGCCGTGAAGGCTTTGCGCGGGCTTCCAGCGAAGCGCAAGCCAGCTTTTCCGATGACCGGATATTTGTCGAAAAGCTTATCAGCCAACCACGACATATCGAAATCCAGGTCTTGGCCGATACCTATGGCAACTGTATTCATTTAAATGAGCGCGAATGCTCGATTCAGCGTCGCCACCAGAAGGTACTTGAGGAGGCGCCATCGCCGTTTATTGACCAGGCAACCCGGGCGCAGATGGGGGCCCAGGCCATCGCCCTGGCGCAGGCCGTCGACTATTGCTCGGCTGGTACTGTGGAATTTATTGTTGACGACGCGCGTAACTTCTATTTCCTGGAGATGAATACGCGCCTGCAGGTAGAGCACCCGGTGACCGAACTGATCACCGGTATCGATCTGGTTGAGTGGATGTTACGTATTGCCGCCGGTGAGCCTTTGGCATTAACCCAGGATGATGTGGGCATCAGCGGCTGGTCCATCGAATCCCGGGTTTATGCAGAGGACCCTTTCAGGGGGTTCGTACCCTCGACCGGGCGTCTGTTGCGTTTTCGCCCCCCAGCCGAGTCGGCAACTGTGCGGGTAGATGCCGGGGTCAGTGAAGGCTGTGAGGTCAGCATGCACTATGATCCGATGGTTGCTAAGCTGGTTACCTACGGGTCTGATCGCAAGAGCGCTACTGCCGCTATGTGTCGCGCACTGGATCGGTTTCAGCTCAAGGGGATACAGAGCAATATCCCCTTCCTGGCGGCCCTGGTAATGCATCCCCGCTTTGTTGCAGGAGAGTTGACCACTGGGTTCATCGAAGAGGAGTACCCCGAGGGCTTTGCTGCCGCCAGACCGTCAGATCTCATTGTGTGCCGTATCGCCGCACTTGTTGCTGTGATCCATGAGCACTGGTGCACCCGTGAACAGTTTGGTTCTGCCAATCAGCCATCAACCAGTGCGCGCCATGTACGGATCAATGATGCCCAGCATACGGTTCAGGTATGTCGCGATGAATTGAGTTGGTCGGTTAATGTCAATCACGAGCGGGTGAAGCTCGAGCTGCCCGAGTCAGTCTTTACATCGGTGGTCGACTTCATTGCAGACGGTATTGCCTGTAGCGCCCAGGTGCATCGTCAAGGATTAATCTATGAAGTGTTCCATAGCGGCACCCTGGTGCAGGCTATGGTGCTTGAATCCTACAGCGCGGGACTGTATGAACTGATGCCCCGTAAGATCATTTTGGATCTGTCCCATCTGGTGCTTTCTCCCATGCCAGGTTTGTTGGTATCACTGTCGGTAGAAACGGGCGACGTGGTCAAGGCAGGCGAGGAGCTTGCCGTGATCGAGGCGATGAAAATGGAAAATGTGATCCGCGCGCCACGCGATGGCATCGTGGCTGCGGTCCATGTCCGTGACGGTGAGGTCCTTGAGGTCGATCAGGCGATACTTGAGTTTGAGCAGCGGGCATGAGCAAGGATACGGTTTCTAGTCTGGCTGATGCCCTTTGCAGCGGGGACCGTCGGGCTTTGGCGCAGGCCATCACTCTGGTGGAATCAACCCGTGACCAGCACCGGGCACAGGCACATGAGTTACTGACACAACTCACGGCGCAGGCCGGGCAAGCACTACGTATTGGCATCACCGGGGTACCCGGTGCGGGTAAGTCGACATTTATCGAATCTTTAGGTCTGCAAATGATTGGCAAGGGCGAATCAGTCGCTGTACTGACCGTCGATCCAAGTTCGGCTATCAGTGGTGGCTCCATCCTGGGAGACAAAACCCGTATGCCGCAACTTGCCGCGAGTAGTGGTGCTTTTATACGTCCCTCTCCATCGGCAGGCAGCGAGGGTGGTGTTGGGCGCCATACTCGTGAGGCAATCCATCTGTGTGAGGCGGCTGGTTTCAAGCTTGTGTTCGTTGAAACGGTTGGCGTGGGTCAGTCTGAGTTGCGAGTAGCGCAAATGACCGATATTTTCATGCTATTGCTGTCGCCAGGTGCGGGAGATGAACTGCAGGGAATCAAGCGGGGCATTATGGAGCTTGCGGACATTGTCCTGGTTAACAAGTGTGACGGCGAATTGTTGAGCGCAGCGCAGCGAACGGTTGGCGATTACACAGCGGCGTTGCGGTTGATGCAGTCCCGGACCCCGGGATGGCAGGTGCCGGTTCTGGCAATTTCAGCGCGTACAGGAGAAGGGGTCAGCGCTGTGCCGGATGCTATCGAGCGTTTTTACCAGCATTCAAGGGCGCAGGGCATCTTTGAAGCACGCCGTGCCGATCAAGCCCGGGAGGCGTTAGGACAGGCGCTGCGTGAGGGCCTGCTGGAACGTTTCATCAAAAACCCCATAGCCGCACAGAAAATTGAGGCGGTCCGCGCAGAGGTTACTTCGGGCCGGTTGATACCAGCGGTTGCTGCGCAACAATTGCTTGACGAGCATAACCCTAAAGCGGGAGCGCAAGAATGATTGGTCGTTTGAACCATGTGGCTATCGTCGTGCCGGACATCGAAGCGGCATCGGCGCTTTACCGCGATACGCTGGGCGCCAATGTCTCGTTGCCCGAGCCATTGCCGGATCACGGCGTCACAACCGTGTTTGTGGATTTAGCCAACACCCGAATTGAACTACTGCATCCGTTAGGTGAGGATTCGCCCATTGCCCGGTTTCTTGAGCGTCACCCCTCGGGTGGAGTACACCATGTGTGTTACGAGGTAGTCGATATTCTGACGGCTCGAGACCAGTTAACCGCTCAGGGAGCCCGGGTGCTGGGGAATGGAGTACCGCGCCTTGGCGCACATGGCAAGCCAGTGTTGTTCCTGCACCCGGCAGATTTTTGTGGCACGCTGATTGAACTGGAACAAGCCTGACCGGCGACTAAGGTTTGCGCTGGGTAAGAACTCTTGACCTTTGACTCGCGTTGTCAGTTATTGCCTGGCACATACCATCCGGCATTGGGGATTGTTTTGCGGACGCTGTTTTTTCGTCCGCGTATTCCGCCGGGTAAGGCTCGGCATCTAACGCCCCTTGAGCGTGTTATCGGCAGACGCCGTATTATGGTGCGCACCGAACCGGGCTTTCTTTTCGCATGTGATCAGCAGGATTGGCTACAGCGGAATCTATTGTGTAATCGAGTTCACGAACCGGAAATCACAGCGTTACTGCGGGGGTCGTTGAACCCTGACGACGTATTTTTTGATATCGGTGCGAATTCGGGATATTTCAGTTGCCTGGCCTTGTCATGTGAAGTTAAGGGTGTCGTCGCATTTGAGCCCGACCCTAACACCTGTGCGGTGTTGGCGCAGCAGCAAAAGCTGAATAACTGGTTGCGTGCGAATCTTCGTATTGAATCACTGGGGTTGTCAGATCGTGTTGGAACGCAGACGTTTATCCGTGCCAGCGATTCTGGTGAGAGTGGCTTTGGGTCTTGGCCATACCGTCAGGCAGTGGGCCAGGTTGAGGTGGGCGTTCAGACCTTGGATTATTTCTGCCAACAAGCCAACATGTTGCCGACAGTCCTTAAGATCGATGTGGAAGGCTGGGAATATCCAGTATTGTGCGGTGCTGAGCAGACTTTAGGCGGTGGCAGTGTTCGGCTGGTCGTTTTCGAGTCCGAGTGCGATGCGACGGGCCAAATTCTAGACCCAAGAATCTCTCAGTTGCTGGGGGACTGTGGTTTTTCTATCCGGCATGTGCCTCGGCCATCGGGTGTAATCAAGCCCACCGAAAATTACCAGGCGTACTCTGCTAACTGACCCACAGGCACGGCAAGGCAGGGTCAACTGCTTAGAAAATCTTCGAGTGCTGACAGGAAAGCTTCAGGCTGCTCTGCTTGTAGCCAGTGTCCAGCATTTGCGATCGCGTGCATCTGCGATTGGGGGAACAGCGATTTGATGGTTGAGGTATGCGTCTCGTCTATGTAGTCGGAACGACTCCCATATACAAACAGGGTCGGCTCATCGTATGGCGCCACCACTTTAGGAAAATCGGAAAGAGAATCTATTTGTGTATTGATCCCATCGAGATTCAATCGCCAGTGAAGCGTGTTGTTTCGAAGTTCCAGATTCTGTAATAGAAACTGACGTAGGATCCGATCAGGAATGCCGCCCGCGAGCGCCTGGTCAGCCTGTTGGCGGCGAGTTAAGTTTGTGAGGTCAAGCTGTTGCAGGATTCGAACCAAGGGTCCGTGCGAGTGCTGGTAGCTGACCGGGGCAATATCCACGACTACCAAAGCGCGCAGTTTAACTTGACTGGTCAGTGCCACTGTCATGGCTGTTTTACCACCCATGCTGTGCCCCAGCAGAACGGGCCGGTCCAGCGCGTGTTGGCGGATAAACTGTGCCACTGCCTGCGCCTGTGCCGGGTAGCTCATGTTAGTTACCCAGGGCGATTTGCCATGGTTGGGTAGGTCTGGGGTAAAAACCTGCCAGCGATGCTTCAGGTTATCGGCGATACGCCTCCAGTTGGTGCCCGAACCGAAAAGACCATGCAGGATAACCAGTGGTGGTCCGCTGCCCGTGACGTTAAAGCTGAGTGACGTCTGCACGGTGGAGGTTCGGATGCCGGCCAATGTTGCCTGGCGTCGCTAGCGCTTGCGTGGCAGATACAGATCGGTGATTGTGCCTTCGAAGGCTTCTGCCGCGAAAGCTGTGGTCTCGGACAGCGTAGGGTGTGGGTGCACAGTAAGGCTGATATCTTGAGCGACACAGTCCATTTCAATGGCAAGGCCGATCTCGGCAATCAGCTCGCCGGCGTTGGATCCGACAATGCCGCCGCCAAGAATTCGCTGTGTCACCGGTTCGAAAAGCAACTTGGTAAAGCCTTCGCTTCGAGATAGCGCCAGCGCTCGGCCGCTGGCAGCCCAGGGAAAGACGCCTTTCTCATACTCGATATTCCGGTTTGTTGCCTCAGTCTCGGTAAGTCCCACCCAGGCGATTTCGGGGTCTGTATAGGCAACCGATGGGATAACCCGAGCTTCGAACGCGCTTTTGTGCCCGGCGGCCACCTCGGCCGCTACCTTAGCTTGGTGGGTTGCTTTGTGGGCCAGCATGGGCTGGCCGACAATATCGCCAACGGCGAAAATGTGGGCGACGTTGGTTTGTTGCTGAGCATTCACTGTAATAAAGCCCTGCTCATCAACCGCGACGCCCGCCGCTGGTGCATTGATGTGATGGCCATTCGGTGTGCGTCCCACCGCAACCAAAACAGCGTCATAACAGGTTTCGCTGGGGGTGTTCTCACCTGCAAAACTGACGAGCAAGCCATCGTCCTGTGGTTGTGCACTGATGACTCGGGTATTCAGATAGATGCCATGGCACTGTTTCGCCAGCCGTTTGGCGAGCGGCTTAACCAGGTCAGGATCGGCGCCGGGAATCAGTTGACTGGACATCTCTACAATACTGACCTGGCTGCCCAGTGCTCGAAATACCGTAGCCAGTTCCAGGCCGATGATGCCGCCGCCAATAACCAGCAAGCGATCCGGAATGTGGTCAAGCGCTAATGCTCCGGTCGAGTCGATGATGCGTGGATCCTCTGGAAGCCCGGGTAATGCAATCGCTTGCGAGCCGGCGGCGATAATCGCCTGAGAAAAACCTACGGTTCGGTCACCTGCAGACCCCCGAATGCTTATCGTATGTGATGAGGAGAACTCGCCAATGCCGATGATGACTTCGACCCGGCGTTTTTTCGCCAAGCCGGCAAGGCCGTCGGTCAATTGGCCAACCACCTTGTCTTTCCACTCGTGCAGTTGTGTCATGTTAATGACAGGCTCCCCAAAATCGATGCCATGGGGGCGCATCTCATGGGCCTCCTCAATAACGCGCGCTGCATGCAGCATTGCCTTGGACGGAATACAACCTACATTCAGACAGACGCCGCCGAGAGTCGGGTAACGCTCAACCAGGACCACTTTAAGGCCAAGATCGGCGGCGCGAAAGGCCGCGGTGTACCCGCCCGGGCCAGAACCCAGCACTACAAGATCTACATCAGCGCCGTCGTTTTTAACGATGGGTGGCGCGCTCTCTAGAGAGGTTGCTTCAGGGGGTGTTACTGCTGCTGTGGCATCGATTAGAGGGGGCGAAAGCGCTGTGGATTCGTTGATTGACGCCACGATGGCAACGGGATCGCCTTCAGATATCTGGCCGCCTACCTGAGCCAGGACTTCGATGATTTTGCCAGCAACCGGGCAGGGGACATCCATGGTAGCCTTGTCGGTTTCCAGCGTAATCAGTGGCGTTTCGATGTTAACGGTGTCGCCAGGGGCGATGAGTACCTCAATGATATCGACATCACGAAAATCTCCAATATCAGGCACGTTGATGGTGATAGAGGTATCACTCACAGAATAATCTCTTTTCAGACGCCTACAGCAGTAGCCGCCGAGCATCTTCCAGTGCAGCACTGAGGAACGCCATAAAGCGCGCAGCTTGTGCTCCATCGATGACCCGGTGGTCATAGGAAAGATCCAGTGGCAGCATCAACCGCGGTTGAAATTCAGTGCCGTTCCAGACTGGAGTCATCCGCGAGCGAGTAACGCCGAGAATCGCTACCTCCGGTGCATTGACAATGGGCGTGAAGGCGGTGCCGCCGATGCCACCGAGACTGGAAATACTCATACAGCCACCTTGCATTTCACCCAGTTTGAGTTTTCCATCACGAGCCCGCGCACTGATTTCAGCAAGCTCCTTCGCAAGCTGCACAACGCCTTTGCTGTCTACGTCTCGAATGACCGGTACGACCAGACCGTTATCGGTATCCACCGCGACACCAATGTGAAAATACTGTTTGAGAGTCAGGCTCTCACCGTCTGGTGATAATGAGGCGTTGAAGGTCGGAAAGGCTTTCAGTGCGCTGACCACTGTTTTCATTAAAAAAGACAGGATTGTAATGCGTGTACCGCTGTGCGCCTTGTCCTGTTTCAGGGATTGGCGGAAGGATTCCAGTTCGGTGATATCGGCATCATCGTGATGAGTGACGTGCGGGATGTTCAGCCAGGCTCTATGCAGGTAACGCCCCGAGAGGCGCTGGATCCGTGAAATCGGTTTGGTATCGATGGGCCCCCAGTGAGAGAAATCGACCTCGGGCATAGGGGGTATACCGGCACCTTCTATGGGTCTTGAGTCGGAGGCGGGTCTGATCAGAGCGGCTTTAACAAACTGGCGAATATCCTCCTGGAGGATGCGTCCCCGCGCACCGGCCCCATTTATCTGGGAAAGATCAACACCGAGTTCTCGGGCAAAGCGGCGCACAGCCGGGCTCGCATGGGGTAGCTTACTGCCTCCTTCGAGTGGTGGTGGCAGCGTGCTCGGGGGTGCCAGCGGCTGCAGCGGTGATTGGGTGGCCGTTTCGGGCTGCACTGGCGGGAGCGCGGGTTGCGGGGCTGTTTCGATGGCAGGTGTTGCTACGGTTTGGGCTGGCTGAGCCTGGGGTATTATCTCGACGGTTGCTATATCGGCTACATCCATTTCAGCCGGGTCCAGCAACGCAACTAGACTGCCCTGAGACACCTTGTCACCCACAGTCACCGTCACCTCGGTAATACGCCCGGCTGCAGGGGATGGCACATCCATGGTCGCCTTGTCGCTTTCTAGCGTAATAAGCGGATCCTCAGCCTGGACAGACTCCCCTGAAACGATCAGCACCTCGATCACATCGACACTCTCGAAGTCGCCAATGTCGGGTATCGTAATCTTCAGGGGGTCACTCATTAGCTAATCCCTGTCAGGCTGTAGCTGGGTTAGGTTTGTCTGAATCGATCGGGTAACGGCTGATCGCGTCCAAAATCGTTGAACGGGGTAAGGCCCCTTCGTCGGCAAGCGCGGTCAAAGCCACAAGTGCGATATGGTAGCGGTTGACCTCAAAGAAGCCTCGCAATTGCTCACGGGTGCCGCTGCGCCCAAAACCGTCAGTGCCCAGCACCACATAGCGTCCGGGAACAAACTCCCGAATCTGATCGGCATAGGTCTGAATGTAGTCAGTGGCAGCGACGACGGGGCCGTCTGCCTTTGTCAGTTGTTCTGTGACGTAGGCGATCTGTGGCGGTTCGCCCGGGTGCAAGCGATTCCACCGCGTAACATTTCGACCTTGGCGGGTCAGTTCGTTGTAGCTGGTGACGCTCCAGACGTCGGACAGGACGCCAAAATCCTGTTCCAGCAATTTCGCTGCGGCGAGTGATTCCCGCAGAATCGCGCCACTGCCGAGTAGCTGTACCCGAGGCGCAGCCTTGCGCCCTCGCTTTGAAGAAAGCAGCGGGTACATGCCCTTGAGAATGCCATCGTTCACATTGTCCGGTAGCGCCGGGTGTGAGTAGTTCTCGTTCATCACGGTGATGTAATAAAAAATGTTTTCCTTATCGGTAAACATTCTTCGCAAACCATCTTGAATAATGACCGCGAGCTCAAAATTAAAGGCGGGGTCATAGGAGACGCAGTTAGGAATACTTGAGGCAAGCAACAGACTGTGCCCATCCTGGTGTTGCAATCCTTCACCGGCCAGGGTAGTGCGCCCCGCGGTACCGCCGATCAGAAACCCTCTTGCCTGCAGGTCCCCCGCAGCCCAGGCAAGATCACCGACCCGCTGCAAACCGAACATTGAGTAAAAAATGTAAAAAGGGATCATGGCAATCCCGTGGTTAGCATATGCGGTTGCGGCCGCTATCCAGGAAGACATAGCACCCATTTCGGTGATGCCTTCTTGCAATACCTGTCCTTGGATATCTTCGCGGTAGTACATTAATTGATCTGCATCTTCGGGGATATATAACTGACCTTCAGGGGCATAGATGCCCAATTGGCGAAACATGCCTTCCATACCGAAAGTCCGCGATTCATCGGGCACTATCGGAACCACGTAGGGCCCGATCATCTTGTCCCGCGTCAGGGCTGTTAGGATGCGGACAAAAGCCATGGTAGTCGATATCTCGCGTTCTCCAGTACCATCCAGTTGCGACTGAAATATCGAAAGATCTGGTGTCGGATGACTGGGTGCGCTATCAGCGCGTGCCGGAAGGCTGCCGCCGAGCGCCGTACGACGGTCTTTGAGGTAGCGCACTTCCGGGCTGTCTTCTCCCGGGTGATAGAACTTGCAAGCCAGCACATCGTCATCATTGAGTGGTATGCGGAAACGGTCGCGAAAAGCCAGCAACGACTCATCGGCCATCTTTTTCTGGCTGTGGATGATATTTTGTCCTTCGCCGGATTCACCCATGCCGTAGCCTTTTACAGTCTTTGCCAGGATTACCGTCGGCTGGCCACTGTGCGTCATTGCGGCAGCGTAGGCCGCATAGACTTTGTACGGATCGTGGCCGCCCCGGTTTAAGCGCCAGATATCCTCATCGGTCATGTTGGCCACCATCGCGGCGAGTTCCGGATACTTGCCGAAAAACTGCTCGCGAACGAAAGCGCCATCCTTGCTTTTGAAGGCCTGGTATTCACCATCAAGCGCTTCTTCCATGCGCTGTTTCAAAAGGCCCTTGGTATCGCGCATGAGAAGAGGGTCCCAATAGGAGCCCCAGATCACTTTTATAACGTTCCAGCCGGCGCCACGGAACTCCCCTTCAAGTTCCTGGATAATTTTGCCGTTGCCGCGCACCGGGCCATCGAGGCGTTGCAAGTTGCAGTTGATCACAAAGATCAAGTTATCTAGGTCTTCACGACCGGCCAGGCCCAGTGCGCCCATCGATTCTGGTTCGTCCATCTCGCCGTCGCCCATGAAAGCCCACACCTTGCGATCTGACATCGGGACGAACTCGCGGTGCTGCAGGTATTTCATGAACCTCGCCTGATAGATCGCCTGGATCGGCCCGAGACCCATAGATACCGTCGGGAACTGCCAGAATTCTGGCATCAACCAGGGGTGAGGGTAGGACGACAGGCCTTTGCCATCGACCTCCTGGCGAAAATGCTCCAACTGCGTTTCACTGAGGCGACCCTCGAGAAAAGCTCGAGCATAGATTCCAGGAGCCGAGTGCCCCTGCATAAAGACCAAGTCAGCGCCATTTTCAGCATCGGGTCCACGCCAGAAATGGTTGAAACCGACGTCATACAGTGTCGCAGCCGAGGCGTAACTGGCAATATGGCCACCCAGTTCGCTACTGATTTTGTTGGCGCGGACTACCATGGCCAAGGCGTTCCAGCGTATCAGTGAGCGGATTCGCCACTCGATCTCTGCGTCTCCGGGGCTGCGGGGTTCATGCGCTGCCGGTATGGTGTTGAGGTAAGCGGTAGTGGGTCGATAAGGAATATGGGTGCCTGAGCGCCGTGCCTGGTCGATAAGTGTTTCCAGAAGAAAGTGGGCTCGCTCTTCTCCTTCACGCTCGATTACCGAAGTCAAAGCATCCTGCCACTCGCTTGTCTCCAGCGGGTCGATGTCAATGTGAGGCGTTGAGTCGGCCATGAATAAATCCCTTTGTTAGATGATCTGGCAATGGGGCCAAATCTCTGCTTTGGCTCTCTGATCTAAGACATTAATACGATAGTTATCCATGGCGTCAAAACAATACCACAGCGCAAATTCTTAGACGGGTTTTTGTGGTCTGATGGTCAGGCCAAGACTCTTAAATCAGCGGCTGAGCCCGCTAAGCCCACGTGGGCGAGCAGCAATACCAATGCTTAAGACACAATTAATGTGTCTGTATTCCTCATTTATTCTATTTCTATGAGTGTGATGATAAGTTCGAATCCCGTAAAGGCTGTCATAAACAAAAATATCTTTTTATTTTTCTGATTTTAAAACTTCAGGTTTCTTTATAAGTGATTCGACAACTCTTTCACCACTACGATCTGCACCATGTACAGTGGCAAATTGTGAAGCTGTTGCTTCTCCTGCAAAGAAGATTTTATTTCCTACTGGTCTTTTTAAAAAAGCTCTTAAATGTGCTTTACCAGGTTTTGCACCTGAATAAGATCCAATAATGTAAGGATTACTGCTCCAGTCTGTAACATGAGCTTTTATAAAATATTTATCAAAATCAGAACCGAATGTTGAACGAAGATCATTTAATATAAAATCTATTGAAGCTTGCTCACCTTCGTTTTCTAAATCTTTTGCAAATTGCCCCTTGGTATTAAAAAATGAGATGTTTGTTCCACCAACTCTGAGTAAACCATTTGCAGTTTTTGGTGATTTCGAATTTTTAGTGTTAACTTTAGTGTATAAGTAATTGTCAGGGTTTATTTTATATTTTTTGTAAAAACTTTCTTTTAGTTGTAAAGTTATTCGATAGTAATTACCCATACTAATTCCATCAAAAGCTTCGTATTTTTTTTCCGGTAAATTTGGTGTAAATTTGATTTTGCCGCTATTTAACACTCCAGTAGAAACAGTCACAATACAGGCTTTAGCAGTAATTGTTCCATTATTTGTTTCAACTTTTACGTTTTTGCCATCCCATTTTATTTCATTAGCTACAGTATTTAATTTAACTGGAACATCTTTTCTATAATGGGCAAGTAAAGTACCGTATCCTTCTTTAACAAATCCATCGCCTTTACCTCCAGAAATCCAATTTACATTATCATCATAAGGCGAGAAATTATCAAAATCTCTTGACGTGCCTATTTTTTGAACAGTATCAAACCACTCATTATTTCTTAAGGATTCGGGAATAAAATCAATAAAAGGGCGATCTTCTTCAGTATGCCATTTAATCTTATTTATTTTTTTCAATAAGGGCCATGCGTCACTCCAGTCGTCAATTTTATTTCCATCATATAAGAGATCATCCTCGTATGAATCATCATAAATATTAAATTTATTATCTTTCCCATATTTGGCTATTTGATTGTAATAACCATTAAATCCATGAAGACTATGAAGCCAATGTGCTCCGGTGTCATAAGGAACTCCAAATATAGAGTTATCAGTAAAACATCTTCCACCAATACGGTTCATTGCTTCTATACAAATAACAGATTTACCATTTTTTAGTAATTTAGCTGTAGCTGACAAGCCTGCTGATCCAGCACCTATTACAATAACGTCAGGGTTTGACTGGGCTAGAGATATTTGTGGAAGGGCAGATAGAGCAACACCATATGCTGAAGATTTTAAGAATTCTCTTCTTCGGAAATTTGTAAGCAGCATGTTTTTAATACAATTGAATTACCTAAAAAATTATGTCGTATTATGATTTCAAATCAAACTTTTTGCCAAGCAATGCCTGGAGAAACTGGCCGGTATAGGATTTTTCGACCAGGGCAACCTGTTCGGGCGAACCGGCTGCCACCAGTTGACCGCCGCGTTGACCACCCTCTGGACCAAGATCAATAATCCAGTCGGCGGTCTTAATGACATCAAGGTTGTGTTCAATGACCACCACGGTGTTCCCGTGGTCACGTAGGCGGTGCAGTACTGTCAGTAACTGGCGAATATCATGAAAATGCAGGCCGGTAGTGGGCTCATCAAGGATGTAAAGGGTACGCCCGGTGTCACGCTTGGATAATTCGCGCGCTAGTTTTATCCGTTGCGCCTCACCTCCAGACAACGTGATTGCGCTTTGCCCTAGGCCGATATATCCCAGGCCGACATCGAGCAAGGTATCCAGTTTGCGTTTGATGACCGGAATCGCGGAGAAGAATTCTACAGCCTCGACTACCGTCATTCCAAGTACCTGGTCGATGCTGCGGTCCTTGTAGCGGATGTCCAGGGTCTCGCGGTTGTAGCGTTTCCCTTGACAGGTATCGCAAGGGACATAGATATCGGGCAGAAAATGCATTTCAACTTTGATTAGGCCATCACCTTGACAGGCTTCGCAGCGGCCACCGCGTACATTGAAGGAAAAGCGCCCAACCTTGTAGCCTCGCGCCCGTGACTCAGGTGTTCCGGCAAAGAGTTCCCGAATCGGTGTGAAAAGACCCGTGTAGGTCGCTGGATTCGAGCGGGGGGTGCGGCCAATCGGGCTTTGATCAATATCAATCACTTTGTCAAAGTGATCCAGCCCTTCAATGCTGGCGTGCGCCGCTGCCTGGTGGCGACCTTCGTGTAAGTGCCGAGCCATGGCAGGGTAAAGCGTATTATTAATCAGTGTCGATTTTCCTGAACCTGATACGCCAGTGACACAGGTAAAAAGTCCGACGGGAATAGACACGGTAAGGTTGTCGAGGTTGTTGCCGCTGGCCTCGCGAATTTGCAGGTTCCTTTTTGCGTCAGGCTGCGCGCGCTTGGCAGGAATTGCTATGGCTTTGCTACCTGATAGATATTGCCCGGTGACTGATTCGGGGCATCGGAGAATTTCATCGACAGAACCTTGAGCGACAATGTGCCCACCGTGAACGCCAGCGCCTGGCCCAATATCAATAATATGGTCGGCACTACGAATGGCTTCCTCATCGTGCTCAACCATGATCACCGTATTACCCAGATCACGTAGGTGAAACAAGGTTTCGATCAAGCGCTGATTGTCGCGCTGGTGTAGCCCAATTGATGGTTCATCCAGGACGTACATCACACCAACCAGACCAGATCCGATCTGGGATGCGAGGCGGATGCGTTGTGCCTCACCCCCGGAAAGGGTTTCGGCCGTTCGATCCAAGGTGAGATACTCCAGACCAACATTAACCAGGAATCGAAGGCGTTCGCCAACCTCACGCACAATACGCGTCGCGATCTCTCCTTGCTGCCCGGGTAGTGAGAGCGATTCAAAAAAAGCCAGTGATCTTTCGATCGGCATGGCAGTCACATGATGTATCGGTTGCTTCTCAATAAAAACATTACGTGCTTGGGTGCGAAGCCTGCTGCCGGAGCAGCTGTCGCAGGCCTGGGTATTGCGATAGCGCGCGAGCTCTTCACGAATGGTATTGGATTCCGAATCCCGGTATCTACGCTCCATATTGGGGATGACCCCCTCGAAAGTATGATTCCGTTTGCGCGGGCGCCGGCCATGGGAGCGCAGGTAAGCAAACGGAATCTTTTCCTTGCCGCTGCCGTAAAGAATGACCTCGCGGGTTTTCTTGGGCAGCTGATTGAATGGCTTGTCGATATCAAAGTCGTAATGTTCCGCCAGACAACTCAGCATCTGGAAGTAGAAGGCATTGCGTCGGTCCCAACCGGCGATTGCACCCGCTGCGAGGCTCAGGCTATCATCATGAATGACACGATCTGGATCGAAAAACTGACGCGCGCCAAGGCCGTCACAATCCGGGCAGGCACCAGCCGGGTTATTGAAAGAGAAAAGGCGCGGCTCCAGTTCAGTCAGGTTGTAGCCACAGTGTGGGCAGGCATAGCGTGCTGAAAACAGCAGGTCGACACCTCGGTCGTGCCCCTCGTCTGGCAGCACTTCAATCAGGGCGAGGCCGTCGGCCACGGCGAGTGCTGTCTCGAAGGATTCAGCCAACCGCTGGGCATCGCTGGACTGAACGACAATCCGATCGACTACAACCTCGATGCTGTGTTTGCGTTTGCGATCGAGATCTGGAGGTGTATCCAGCTCACAAACAGCGCCATCGATACGGGCCCGGATGAATCCCTGCGCAAGCAGGCCGCGTAACAATTGCTGGTATTCCCCCTTACGATCCTGCACCACAGGTGCCAGTAGCAGGATGCGGGTACCCTCAGGCAAGCCCAACACTCGATCAACCATTTCGCTTACAGTGCTGGCAGCGAGTGTTACCCCGTGGTCTGGGCAACGTGGCTCTCCAACCCGAGCGTACAACAGCCTGAGGTAATCGTAGATTTCAGTAACTGTGCCCACGGTAGAGCGGGGGTTATGGGAGGCCGCTTTTTGCTCAATACTGATCGCGGGTGATAGCCCTTCGATCAGGTCCACATCGGGTTTTTCCATCAGCGACAGGAATTGACGGGCATAGGTCGACAGTGACTCGACATAGCGGCGTTGCCCTTCGGCATAAATCGTATCGAAAGCGAGTGAAGATTTACCCGAGCCCGACAGCCCGGTAATGACGATTAATCGGTCGCGCGGCAGGTCTAGGTCGACACTTTGCAGATTGTGCGTTCGAGCGCCACGGATTTTGATGGTACGCATAGGTAGGTCGCGAAAAAGTAAACTGTTAATATTACGTGTCTTGAGCGCCTGTATTCAAAGTCTTTGTTCTTTATTTTCGTTAGACAGGCGTATGGTCGGTTTCAGCCCACTGCTGGGGTTTCGCTTGATTGTGCGGGCGGTCTGGCCGAATTGCCTTTGTAAATAGAGCGCTTTTGGAGTCAAAACTGAATCGTGACCCTATGAATAGATCGGAACGCCGTGCGGTAACTGCTCTCGCCGCGGTGTTTGGCCTGCGTATGTTCGGGTTATTTCTGGTGCTGCCCGTCATGGCTTTATATGCGAGTGCCTTGGATGGGGCAACACCGCTGATGGTTGGCATGGCATTGGGTGCTTACGGCCTGACCCAGGCTTTGTTCCAGATACCGTTCGGCATGCTCTCTGACCGCTTTGGCCGAAAGCCACTGATCGTGATAGGACTTGCGATCTTTGCTCTGGGCAGCGTGGTGGCCGCGATGGCTGATACCATTACCGGGGTAGTGCTCGGTCGGGCCTTGCAGGGCAGTGGGGCGATTGCTGCCGTGGTACTGGCCCTTCTGGCAGATCTCACCCGTGAGCAGCAGCGGACTAAAGCTATGGCGCTGGTTGGGATGAGTATTGGCGCCTCTTTTCTAATTGCGCTGATGGCCGGGCCGGTAGTGGACCGGTGGGTAGGCGTCAGCGGCCTGTTCTGGCTAACCATGGCGTTTGCGATCGCAGCAGCAGCAGTTGTTATCTGGGTGGTCCCAGCACCACAACACATGGTTCGTGATCCAGGTGTGCAGCCGAGCCGTGCACGTTTCCGGGAGGCCTTCTTTGATCCTCAGTTATTGCGTATGGATATTGGTATTTTCATTTTGCATATGGTATTGACCGCATTGTTTGTGGCGGTCCCTTTCGAACTGATCAGTATTTTGGGTCTGGCACGCGATGCCCATTGGCAGGTGTACGTTCCAGTGCTCGTCGCCTCGGTGGTATTGATGGCACCTTTACTGATTCTTGGAATGCGCCGGGGTTGGACTTTTGTGATTTTTCGGCTGGCAATTGCGATCCTGTTGGTGGCGCAAGCACTCCTTTTTGGCTGGTCTGCCGAAACGGTACCGCTGGTGGTAGGCCTTGGACTATTTTTTGTCGGGTTCAATCTTCTAGAAGCAATGCTGCCGTCGATGATGAGTCGTTTGGCCCCTGGCTATGCCAAAGGAACCGCAATGGGCATCTACAATACCTTCGAATTTTCCGGGGTTTTTGTCGGTGGCGCGCTGGGTGGCGTGGCGTATGGGGCGTGGGGAGCAGGCGGTGTGTTTGGTTTGTGCGCTACGGTCACCGCGCTGTGGCTGGTGGTTGCCTGGACTGGTCGAACACCGCCATTGCGCAATAGCATTACGATACAGCTTGAAGACGAGTCAGAGCTTGATCTACAGGAACTTGAGCATCATCTGCGGGCAATCACCGGTGTGCATGATGTGACCGTGCTGCCAGCGGACCGGGTTGCTTATATCAAGGTCGACGACGAGCATTTTGAATCAAGCCAGGTTTATGCGCTCAGAGGTGTTCTGCCGGCCTCATAATCAACGTCGTTCTCGAAAGGGCCGGTCAGGATTGGAATTGCGTTGCGATACATTCAAAAGTTTCGATCGATTCCATCTCCACAGATTCGCTAAGTGGGTCGAGCTGGGAAGATAGCTTGACAATGGTGATGTTGCGCCTGGGGTCGATATACAGCCACTGGCCGTGAATGCCGATAGCACATATCGCATCGGCCTGCCCCCAGTTAGGTACCACTGGTTGCGATAGTTGCCTTGGGGGAGCAAATGCACAAATTCACTGTTTCGCCACGCCTGTTGATTGCCGGCGGTTAAGGTATCGTCAATCCATCGATATAGAATAACCCCGTTACCCTTGCCTGAAGCCGCGACACTGATTGCCTGGCCGAGCCTGGCGAGGTCGTGGGGATGCACACACACCTCCGGCCGAGCGAGCAGTGCCCACGCTATCCACTGTGACATACCCGTCGTGCTCAAAGCCTAGTGGTTGCCATAGATATTTCGAAAGCAGGTCCGCATAGCGCTTTCCAGTTGCCCACTCCAGGATGATTCCGAGCAAATCAGAGTTTGGAGAAAGGTAGCGAAAAGTTTCGCCATGAGGCTTGTCGCTGGCTTGTAATATCATTAGGAACTCCGCCAGCCCCTCGGTAGGCGTTACTCCGGTCTGCGGTGGATTCCATCCTGTTGCCACTCGGTAGCGGGCAAACTGCCCAGTCTGGTCGAGGTAATCTTCGTCAAAGGCAATTGCCGCCTGCATGTCCAGTAACTGTTGAACTGTACACTCGCCGTAGCCAAAAGCAGCGGCTTTCGGAAGGTAATCCATTACCCTGGCCGCCGGGTCGAATATACCGCTGGCGTTGAGGATGCCAGCCAGGACGCCGGTTACGGATTTGCTGATTGAAAACAGAATATGAGGCTCGAC
>Ga0302122_10000287_pt1 | contig 30001 bp, 16 predicted proteins | sample CB21_SCM_MG_FD_203115 | JGI IMG/M metagenome (GOLD analysis project Ga0302122, IMG submission 203115) | Marine microbial communities from Western Arctic Ocean, Canada - CB21_SCM | ecosystem: Environmental > Aquatic > Marine > Oceanic | place: Canada: Western Arctic Ocean | collected 2017-09-28 | reverse complement strand
GCGGGGGGGGGCGGGGGGGGTCCGACGTAATTGCCCGCGCCCCGAACCCTAGCTCAGCGTGCGTTCCTTTTATTTCAATCATCGGCCATCGCTTATTCAGACAAATCGCGCGCGATTGAGCGACGAGAATCAACGCCACCCAGTGAGAGACCTCACACCCTACACAGGATCACGCGGCGGCGCCGCGCGCGCATTGAGGGGCGCTAGCGGCGCCGCGGGGAGAGAAAAAGTACCTGAGGTTCCATGCTTCCTCTGCTTAGTTCCCCCCTCCGCCCATCACGCGCCGCTGGCCGCACGACCGGTCCGCCCCAAATAACGCCGCCAACCCGAGAGCTCGGATGGGACGTCGCCGACCGACTCGCCGGCGAGTCGCCGCGCGAGCTTGCGAACACCAACCTCATGTTACACAGGCAAAAATCATGTGCGCTGTACTTCTCTCCATGGCTCTTACCGGCGGCGCCTACGGCATCGGTGGCTACGAAGCGGCGACTACGGAAGCGCCTACGGAAGCGCCACCGCCGGCGTGCAGCGACTCGGATTATGTGATTAGCGGCTCTGTAAGCGGGGCTTGTGTGGCGGGGAATACATGCCTGTTGGTTGACGTGCCCGTCGACGTCACGGCATCGCCGGTGGTATTCCAGAACCTTGGAGGTATATGTGGCCAGACCGGTGGATGTGGCTGCTGCACCCTTAGTGGCGGCGGAATCGGTGGAGATCAGCCTGGATCCGGAGCTTATGATGGCGTCTCCCTCCCCGAGTGCCTCGTTGTCGTCGTCTAATTGCCCAGGCGCCACCACCCGCGCGTGGCCGGCCCTCTCAAGAACCTCGCGCGAGCGAGGGGCTGCTGTAGCAAGATTCAGCCGCCAAAATATTGATTGAGCCGAGAGATACGTTCCCGCGCCTTAGCCCCCCCGCCTAGAACGCGTCGGTCTTCGAGTCCGTGTAGAGCGCGTCGCCCTTGGAGTCGTGCGGCGAGTAGGTCAGCGCCACGGCCTTCTCCAGCGCCAAGACTGCGCGGATGGCCTCGGCCACGGCGCGCTGCGCCGCCTCGTCCCCCCTGTTCTTCGTCCAGACGCCGAGGCGCAGGCCCCCGCCCTTCTTTAACGAAAGAGAACAGCCGCAGACCTCGTCTAAATCAGCGTCGTCGCCCGGAGGCGTCAGCTGGCCCCCGATGGCGGCCAAACATAAGCGCTTCCACACCTCATCTAGGTCCGCACTTCTCTCTAGCGGCACATGCCACTCGCCTCCTTGCGCATTAGCGGCGTCCTCCCACGTCGGCTCCGTGTCGTTCCTAAACAACTGGTAGGTCGCGCCGCTGCCTAGGGTCGAGGGCTTCTCCAGGGCCGCGTGCAAACGGAAGAACGCTTCCGCGGTCCTTATTTTATGTAAGGGTTCGGAAGCCCAGGCGTTCTTCGATCCTCTCTCAGTAGGTCGTTGCCCTCGTCCCCAAAAGGTCCAGTGGTCCGAATCCAGGGCGGTCTCGGTAGAGGGGTCGCCGTCGACGGCGACGGGCAGCGCGCGGTCGGCGGTGGCGTCACTCAAAGGGCCCGTGCTCGTTTGCCTCCGCAGGGTGCTCGGGCCCAGGCGGCGGCGCGGCGTCGCGGCGGCGGCCATTTGTGTCGTGCTCGCTTGCAGCGCGTGCGCTGGATTGCAAGTGCTGCTTTTGTGCTCAATTGCAGTGAGTGTATCACTGCTGGTCCGCAGTTCTAAATACTACTCGGCCCGTTTGATAACTGGGGTCTGGAGCGAACGTCTGCAGTCGCACGGCACCGATAGATGCCACAGGGCCTCGTGAGCTGCGTTTGAGTGAGCCTCGCCTGATCAGCTGATCAAACTCAGCCCCATCATCGAAATCCGCCTTTTGCTTTTTGGCTTCCCCCACGAGTCCTGTCGGGTCCTTGGACCTCGTACGTGTGATGGAGACGAGTTTTCACGTGTATGCGAAGGCGTACGGGTTTCAGGACATGTGCCAACGAGTAGCTGCCGCGAGCACGACCGTGGGTCGCCGCAGCACGGACGACGGCCTAGAGAGAGCAGTGCTGTTGTGCCGGCTGCAAGCTGTGTGGGCCAAAAGCGCCGGTCGCACAAGTGGCTGGAGCTGAGAAGCAGCACACAAGCTTATAACTACTGGCACGCCGAGCCGCCGCGTCGACGCGAGCCAGAAGAGCTGCTGCAGCGTCGCAGCCGTCACAACGCCACCAGTAAGCACCTAGCCGTAAACAACGCCAAGCTATGGCCGACGCGCCGCCGCCGCCGCCCGAGGACTCGGAGTCCTACGCCGCCGCGCATGCCCTCGAGTATAAAAATCGAGGCAACGAAAAGTTCAAGGCCAAGGACTACCTGGGCGCGGTCCAGGCCTTCAGCGAGGCTATTGCGCTGGACCCGAGCAACGCCGTGCTTTACTCGAATAGATCTGGGGCCTACCTGGCCATGTCGCATGTGTCAAAGGCGTTCAAGGACGCGGAGGAGGCGTGTAGATTAGACCCGACGTGGCCCAAGGCCCTCGCGCGGCGCGCGACCGCGGAACATGCTTTGACGCGCTTCGCCACGGCGCAAGCGTCGTGGCGGCGAGCTCTACAGCTCGATCCTGGCAACGAAGCCTACGAAAAGTCCCTCCAGGCCGCGAAGGACGGCGAAGCACTACAGACGAAAGATCGGATCGAGGACGAGAAACGCATCGAGCGAGAAGCCGAGGAGAAGCGACGAAGGGACGCGGCGACGGAGGCGCAAAAAAGGGAAGCGGCGCGCAACGAGGAGGAATTAAAAGATTTCTTCGGCGTTTTAGAAGATGACAAGGCCCAGCGAAGCCGCCAGAAGAAGGGCGAGACGAACCCCGTCACCAAAAAATACCAAAAACAGAAGCTGGGCAAAGGCCTTGATCATGTCCAGCGGCTAACAGATAAACATGCCAATTTCAAGAACCTGGATCCCTTCCGGGTCCTGGTCCTCGACACGGACGCCACGCCCGACGACATTAAGAACCGGTACAAGAAGATGAGCGTTTTATGTCATCCGGATAAGAACGGCGGCAGCGACCAAGCGAAGACGGCCTTCGAGGCCGTCAAGGACGCCTACGCCACACTAAGTGACCCGAAGCTGCGGGACCGCTGTATTCTAGTGATTGAGGGCGCTAGAGACCGGTGCCGAAGTGAACGCAGGTTCAAGGTCTCGAAAGGTGTGGACGAACGGACCTTGCCTCCTTTAGAGGACGCGCTCCAAAAAGAAGTGGCCAAGACCTTCGCGCAGAACGAGATGAAAAGAAGGGACGTCGACGACCACACTCGCGTGCAGCAGCAGCGGGAAAGAGATCAAGCGCAAGAGGCCGAGGCGAAGGAGACTTCGGAAAAGACGTTTGAGAAGCAGTGGAACACGGACGATCGCAGAGGCGCGCGCGTGGGCATGTGGCAGGACTTTCAAGATGATAAGAAGCGCGCGGGCAACGTGAAGCGCCAGCGGACGGCGGTCAACTTCAAGCGGGAGGAGGCGGAGCCGACGAAAAAGAAGCACGGCGAGTGGGAGAAGGAGAGCTGGAAGCGGGACTGGAAGTAAGTATTTGTGTATGATTCGCGGCGGCGTATATACGGGTATTTGAGACAACGAGGCCTACTCGGCAAAGCATAGATAGGATGATACTCTACACGCGACGGACGGGGGAAGGGGAACAAGTGGGGAACCACCGCGTAGAACCGACGACTCTAGGCGAAGCCCGCGCCGTTGCGCTTGGAGATCTCGTCCTCGACCATCTGGTCGAAGTGCGTGTCCTGCGTCGCCATCGTCATGGCGTCGTCGCCGCCGTACGCGGGGGGCGCCGCGCTCGCCATGGTCATGTCGTCGCCGTAGGTGACGCCCGAGGCCATGGTCATGTCGTCACCATAAGCCGCCGCCGCCGCGCCTCCGCCGACGGCGCCCGTGGCGAAGCTCATGTTGTCGTCATCATAATGCTCCTCCTGGCCCGGCGAGAACAGGGGCGACGCGTCCTGCTGCTGCACGTTCTGGCCCTGCTCCACGGGCCACTGGCCGTCCTGGTCCGTCCCGTGGCGCGACTCCTCCTCGTAGCCCGAGCGCTGGGGCGTCACGTCTCTCTCGTCGTCCGCGCGGAAGGGGTCCTCGTCCGCGTAGAGGGCCCGCTTGTGCGCCTCGCGCTCGTCGTCTCGATTCACAAAGAAGTACGCGAGCGCAGCGCACATGCCCAGGCCGAGCAAGACGAGGAAGAGGATCAGGACGATGGCGCCTGCGTCGTCCATGCCGCCGATGATCTCCGAGCCGGACTTCTTCGACTTCTTCGAGCCGCCGCCGGGCCCGTCCGTGGGTTGTTGTGTAGGGCGCGCGACCGGGCGCGTGGGTAAGCGCGTCGGAGTGTTGTCCACGGGCTGCGTAGGCGGGCTAATCGGCATGCGCGTGGGCTCGCGCGTGGGCCGGCGCGTCTCCGCGCCCACGACGAGGGTGTCGCCGTCGGCGCCCAGGTCCGTGCCGCCCACATCCAAGGCCGCGGCCAGCGGCGCGCTGGCCTCGGCGAGCGAGTCCTTGAGGGGCGGGACGCCGTCGCCGTTCACCGCGGCCTTGAGCCGCCTCGCAATCGTCCGCGACACGTCGCTCTGCTCGTTAGTGGACAGCGTGTTCATGGGCACCTTAATGCGCACGCGCGCCGGCAGACTGGCGTAGGTGTCGAGGCGCCGCCGCATGTCGTCGTCGTCCGAACTCCCTTCGTCCATGAACTCCTGGGCCAGCCACTCGACCCCATCGATGCCGCCCGCGACGCTCACGCCCGACGCCACGAGGGCACTGATTAACGCTTCCTTCGACGCGGGGTCCGAGGCGTAGTCCGGGTACTCCACGTTCATGACCTCGGGCATAAAACGGACCGTGGTGTCGACATCAATAAGATCTCCCGCCGGCTCGACCACGACATAAATGTCGCTGTCGGCCTTAGGGCCAACTCGCGAGTCCGCAGACGGCCTCGAGGTCTTCGAGGGCGCACGCTCTGAAATCGTCGAGGCCGTCGACGGTCGCGCGGACGGCCGCGCGGCGCGCCGGGTTTTCTATGGTGGCCGCGAGCCAGGTGTCCAGGGTGAGCTCCGTCGGGGTGGTGGCGCTCATTGCCTGCGCCATCTCGTCTTTTTAGCGGTTATGCGTCGGTCACGTGTCGTGTACAAGAGTATCGTGCAAAAGCGGCGAGAGAGAAGTTACTGCGTCTATGTCGTTTTGGTTATTAGCGGCTCTGAAAGCTCTGAGATTGAGCTCGGGTCCTGTCCGCCTGAAGGTGACCGGCGCCTTCTTAAGCGCGAGCCCAAGGCTAGCCACAACAAGCTTACACAGAACAACACCTAGATCGACCCGCTCCCACGAGTAATCAGCCCCTCGAGCACGGCCGCGTATGCCGGATCCCCGTACCGCGCCGGAAGGAACGCCGGCGCGTAGGACGGCAGCGTACTCCCGACGACATGAGCAGCACACAGCTTGCCGGCCACCTCGGCCGCCATGAGGCCGAAGCCGGCAAAGGCTCCATTGATATAATACCCAGGCACGCCTCCAGGTCCGATGAGTGGCCGATTCTCTGGGGTCTGCGTGTAGTACCCGCCGTCGATGAGCGGCCGTTCGCCACCATCCCCGTCGGTATACTCCCTTAAACCCGGTAGAAAGCCCGACAGCCCTCGCAAGCACACTTCCGGGTAGAGGTCCGTGTCAAACTCCGGCACGTCAACGGGCGGCGCTCCCATGTCCACGTCAGAATGCCAGTAGTCCCACAGGAGTAACAGATGCTCGTTGCCCCAAGGGCGCAAATGAACACCACTGGGCGCCACCCGCGAAAGCTTCGCCGCCGTCGCCGCCCCGAACACGTCCTCCAGCCCGGCGCCGTCCTCGAGGATTCGCGCGGGGTCGAGGGAGATGAGCATCGGTGCATCGCGAGGCACCTTGCCAAGTACATCTCGGAATACGACCTTCGCGTGGACCTCGTTCGCGACCGGCAGCTCCGGCGCTGCGACCATGGCATGAACGTCCTTCAGGTAGGGTCCCGCGCAATTTACCACCGCGGACGCTTTCACGAAGCTTCCATCGACCTGGACACCCGAAACCTCCCCCCCTTCACACTCGACGCCTTCGACGCCGCCCTGGAGAAAAGTGACGCCCCGCGCCTTCGCTCTGCTCACGAGTTCGTTCGCGTACCGCCCGAGTCGACCCAGCCCGCCCGCCGCGCGTGCAAGACACCCACGACGTCCTCGCCCAGTGCCGGGAACGCCTCACGCGCGGCATCCCCGTGCAGCACGTCGAAGCCCGTGGGGAGCGCGTCGACGGCGTCGAGGACCCCGGTCGGGGAAGCCTGGTACGCGTCGAGCGTGGTATGGTGTCTAACAGGTTGACCGCACTCGGCCACGGCCTTCGCCAAATTCTCCGGATCGCGAGCGCAGTAGGCGTAGCCGCGCCGCGTTATGCCGACGGAGTCGCTCGCTCCTGTTGCCGTTTGCTCCATCAGGTCTATAGAACGCGACGTCAGAGCGGACATCTCGAGGCTCGGCCAGAAGTCGCGGTAGCACTCCGTGGAGACGGCTGACGTGTAGGAGCAGGGCGGATGTTGGGTCACGCAGAGCACGCGCAGGCCGGCGGCCGCGAGATTGAACGCCGTGCTGACGCCGACGAGGCCCGCGCCGACGACGATCGCATCGACATGGTGTGGCGTTGTGGACGCGTGACGTATGTGGCGCGCAGTCGCGGCGGCGCGGCGGAGCATGTCTCGGTGCTGTTGTGGCTGCAGTGGTTTGACGATGTCGAGCAGTGTCGACACAGCTTTAAAATTTTAGTGTGGATTTATTGTGTGGACTAAGCGAGGCAGTAGCGATGGAATTTTCAGCTGTCCAGCGGTTGACGCGGTTGAAGCGCTGCCGGCAGAAGTTTCTGCCGCACGCGAGCGCCAGTGCCGCCCCTGGGAGGCGGAACACACGGCACGAGTCGAGACTCCGAGTAAACCCGAACGATCCGTGGTCGCCTCGCGCCCCTGCACCATAACAACCCAGAGTGATATGTTTAGTTTACAAGGACGGTGTACTTATCATCATGAATACAGGGGGGGAGGAAGAGAGGAGCGGAGGACTGACTCAGACGTCGTACTCGACGAAGAAGAACTGGCGCCGCTTGTAGCAGTAGTCGTCGTTCCACTGGCCCGACGAGTACATCGTGACGCAGTCCTCCTCGCCGTCCTCGTCGGGCTCGCCCTCGGCGAAGTTGGAGTATTTGCCGTTGACCGGCGCGCCGTCCCGGTAAAAGACCTCGGAGCCCATGAAGCCGTCGAGCCACTGGAAGGAGCCCTCGTTGGTCATGTCGTTCGCGCCGATCCAGGCCGCGTTGCCCGAGGCGAAGCCCTGGTGCGACAGCATCTTGCCCAGCAAAAAGGCGTTTTCCGCGGCGTCGTCGACGGTGGCGAGGTAGCCGGGCACGCCGCCGAAGCAGCGGCCCCAGGCGTCCATCTCGGCCTGGCGCCAAGTGATCTGGGCCCAGTTGCCGCCGATGATCTGGTAGTGGTGGCCTTCGTACGAGAACACGGGATCTCCATACAGAGCCTCGCCCATGTACGCGCACCTATCCATCCAGTGGGAGTTCTTGCCGCCGCCGATGCCCCGCTGTTGCTTCTTGGGGTCGGGCACGTGGCTGGTCGGTCGGTTCGCCAGCCCGTTTACCTTGCCCATGGCCGAGCACGCGATCACAAAGCCGACGAAGGACATGACGTAGAGCACCAGGACGTGCTGGGAGACGAAGCTCGCGATGAAGGGGAGCTTCTGCCGCGCCGGCTGGAGCTGCGGCGAGTAGCCCTGCGGCGCGTAGTCTCCCTGCGGCGCGTAGCCGCCCGACCTCGGCTCATCGGGCGGGAGGTCGTCTATGAGAGCGGTGCCGAGGGGGTTCTTAGTAGCCATCGTTGTGGTGGAGGAGTCTGCTATTTGAGTCTCTCCTGTGGATTACCCTGGAAACCGCCGGCGGTTAACGAGCAAAAGGGCGCAGCGCTCAAATAGCTGTCAGCAGGCTCTCGAAGCTGTCTCGACTCTCTAACACGTCGGTGCGACAGGATTAGCGCGGGTCAAAGCTTAGACCGAATATCGAAACCCGATTTGAAAGAATTTAGCCGAGATTCTAAGCGCCACAGGATGAAATCGAGCGCCAGGCGGAGACCTCCGAGACCCCGAGACGCGTGGCGCAGGGCGTGTGCAACTTGACCACTCACTGGTTTCACTTGGGTACTGGCTTGGGCAGCCTCGCAGCACACCTGTGAGCGCTCAAGTGCGCAGCCAGCGCATCGGACGATTCGCGAGCGCTGCGACGTCTAGGAGTGCTCGGGCAACACTCGTCGCGCGGGAGCAGCACACCACACCAGAGGTTCCCACAAAGAAAGGCATTCTCACGTGCGTTGACAACGGCAGCGGCACACGTCACAGTGCGGAAGCGTAAAAGCGATTCCATATAAGCTCGACATGGACGCCGCCTCTGAGTTAGCGGCCAACGGCCGCACCCAACGCAAGATCACGCCGGTCCTGAGCACGCGTCGCCCTGGCGTCGGGGAGGTGGCCGACGACGTGCGGAGCCAGACCGCCGTCGCTGCCATCGATGCGTTCCGCTCGCCCGACCAAGGAGCGGCGCTCGACCAGCAATTAGCCTTAAGCGAGACGCAGCAGCTCACGATGGGCACCACAAAGGAAGCAGACCCCTTCGCGGCCGGCGAGCGGCGGGGCGCGTACGCCTACGGCACGCTGTACTTCGAGGAGACGCGGCTGCGGAGCCGGTACATGCTGTGCAAGGGCGAGCCGGGCGCGTGCAGCCCCGAGGAAGTGATGACGAATCTTTGCGACGAATTTAAGTTACCCAACCCCCAGATGGTCTTCTTCGGCCTGGGCGCCAACGGGAGGTGGAAGACGGGATTCGCCACCCTGGACGTCTTCGCCTCGAAGCTCGTCGCCCAGGCGCACACGAGCGGCCCCTTCCGGAGCGAGGAGCTGCTCGGGGCGTGGGCGGACGAGCGCGCGCGGACCGCATTGAACGACTGGGGCGTGCTGTCGGACCTGGACACGACCATTATCGATAACGCATTGATGGCGCACCTCTTAGATACGGACGAGGACCCGCACGCGCCGCGCGTCGACGAATCAGTCGCGGAGGCGCTGCGCCACAAGCGCGACGAGATCACGCAGTTCGGCTTCGCGCTGCGGCGGTACGCCGTCGGAGCCAAGGACGTGCTCCACGAGCTCGAGCGGTTCTCGCTCAAAAAAGGCGAGACGACCGTGCCGCTGACGAACTGCCTCGCGCAGCTCGCGAAAAAGATCTACGCGACCACTTTAAGAAGACAGCCGTGCCTGACGAAGGAGGGGCTGCGGGTCTACGAGGAGTATCTGCACGAGGCGAAGCACCACGGCAAACAGGCGCCCACGACCTCCCGCCAGCTCAAGGAGAGGTATCTGAAAAGTGAGCTCGAGGCCGTCAAGGGGGAGCGAGACAAAAGAAAAAAGCGCGACGCGGTACAGCTTGTGGAAACGATGGCGGCGCACGGGCTGCGGCGCTACACGAGCGCGCTCGAGGGCGACCCGGTAAGAATGGCGCACGGCCTCGCTCACGAGTTCTTTGCGGAGAGCGCCACGGTCAAGGCGGGCGATGCGAAAGGCAACGACGCGCCCCGCGCCGCGCACCATGCACCGGCTGTGCCGAACGACGCGCCGCCCCGGGAGATCGAACGCTTGGTAGTTGAGGCCGAGCGGCTGGTGCGCGAAGCGAAAGGGCCAAACGGGACGCCGACAAAAGAGGCCTCGGCGCTTCTCAAGAGCCTCGAGGCGATGCACCGCGCGTGGAACACGCTCGAGGACGCGTTCAAGGCCGTGGCAGGGGTTATTATGGACGACCAGGAAAACGACGCCGCGAGGGCTAGAACAATGGTACAGGAGCTCGTGGCACGATTTTATTACCGGAGGCAGCGGGAGCGCGCCAAAGCCTTGTATAGGATTCGGCAGAAGAAGTACGAACACGTCAGCAGCGCGTACATGTCGTCCGTGGTCCAGGCGTCCTACGAGTCGCGGGGCTGGCTCGTGTCCGAGCTGTCGAGTCGCTGCGGTTTTAACCAGAGTCCGGTGATGTTCGAGGGCGGGGTGCGGCGCTTCGCGCAGTCCTACTCGATGTCCGATTTGACCTACCTGGGGCTCTACACGACGTCGTACGCCCGGAACAACAAGGTTAATCTGGAGTCCCTCCCGGGCCTGAAGGACCTGAAGGACACCGAGGCGCCGGCGCTGCCCGACGACATGACGGTGCGCTTCGACGACGACGGCGACAGCCCCTTCACGCTCTACACGCCCAAGGGAAACTTTGATCTCGCGCGTCATGCCCGGCCCACGGCGGCGGAGGCGACGGAGCCCGTCGTGTACCCCTACTACCACGCGACGAACCCCGCCAAAACGGTTTCTGATGAAGACCGGCAACGGCGCCGGGTCTGGAAGAGTGTGCAAAAGCTCGAAGAGGCGTGGCCCCCCGTCGACGCCGCGATGACGTTACGAGCCGAGGAAAATTGCCTGCGAGCGTGCGACTCGCGGACCAAGGTCAAGACCCTCAACCGCTATCTACGGGCCGACCTGTCGCCCTACTGCACCCACTTGTTATTCTTCGAGCACGAGAGCGATCGCCAGAACTTTAGGGCGTACCTGCAGCGTTTATTGCCGCACGCCACGACGGTCATGTGCGGCAAGAACCGCAACACCATGGACACGTGCGTGCGGAGGGCGCGGGGCGGCGGTCAGATCATCATATTGAAGAACTCGGGTTTCTGGTGCAACCAGATGGCCCTCAGTGTCGAGGACGCGCAGAGCCGGGGGCAGCTATGGCACAAGCATCGCTCGTGCCTGCGGCTGCCGGCGAACGTCCGGGCCTCGTTCCTCGAGTTCGACGTGCTCCGGGCGTCGGCGTCGCACGTCGCGGACATCATCACGCACCGACTCAGCACGGCGTCGCGGTCGGAGCAGGACATCATCGGCTTCCAGCAGGCGGAAAAGGGTCGTTTATTGTACACGTGGCAGCTCGTGCTGACCTATCGCCGCTCGGCTATCAATTTGTGGTGGCTCGAGTGTATCATTGGCCTGCTCGTCATCGTCGTGGCCCTCGGGACGACGTGCTGCGCGGTCTTTGTGAAGGGAAAAACGCGCGGCCCCATCGCGTCCGGCGTCATGTCCGTCGCCACCGGGTTCCTCATCGCCATGCAGCGCTACTTCGAGTGGGGCGAGAAGGCGGCGGCCTGCGAATTAGCCCGGGAACGCATCACGTCCGAAATTTATTGCTACCGGAGCCGCATGGGCGACTACTCCCAGGGCGGCTCGGCCAATCAGCTCCAGGAGTCGCTGGACGCGTTCAAGAAGTGGCGCGACCGGCGCCGCGACATGCACAAGTACACGCGGGACATCTTCGCCAAGTGGGAGACGGGCGCGCTCGGCCAGACGGCGTTCGCCGAGTCGTCGCGGTTTCAGAAAGCTATGGCCGAAGAGGACGACGAGGAGGTGGAGCACGAGGACGACTCACACGCCACGCAACCGGCCGACTCGCGCAACGTACGCGCCACGCGGTTCCAGGCGGAAGTGCGGGAGATCGAGCGCAATTTGATCGACACGGTCCTCAAGTCGGAGCCGCTCTGGGACGGCATGAAGTTCGACCGATACCGGGAGCGCCACCTGTACCCCATCGAGCGGTGGGCCGAGGCCAAGCGGATGTTGGCGGCGCCGGTCACCAAGACGAGAGATACGTCAAAGCGGTTGTGGGGAGGCGATGCGAGCGAGAAGGTGGCGCCCTCCTGGAGCGAGAGCGACTCCGAGGAGTCCGACACGGAGTACGTCGCCGTGGACCAGCGCTTCCACGTGCGGAACGGCGCGCCGGACAAGGCCGACGAGGCCGAGGACGACGGCATCTCCTTGATCACCGGAAACGCCTTCGAGAAGTTTCGGGTGTCGATGGAATACCAGAGGTTGCAGATGCTGGCGCACCGGTACGGGCGGGCCCAGCAGGGCTTGGAGGTGCTCCGGCTCTCGTTCATCGCGGGGGCGGCGATGGCGTCCCTCGCCGCGCGGCCGGAGTTTGTCATCGTGACCATCGCGCTGGGCACGGCCGTGGCGGCCTTCTCGACGATGATCGGCGGCCCGCAGCGCGTGGCCATGCTGGTGTCGACGTGCTCGGAGCTGCATTGCACGCGGATCTGGTGGTACTCGCTCTCGACCGTGGAAAAGCGACAGCTGCCCCATCGTGAACGTTTAGTTTCAGAGACCGAAGCGGCGCTGGATCGTCTGGCCAGCATGTGGGCCGTGCAGTCCATCAAGAGGGCGAAGGCGCGCATCGAGCGGTACAGTGGTGACGAAATGGACCCCGGCAAAGCGGACAACAGCACGCTCCGCCGGCGGAGCCGCCCGACGGCCGCGGGCGTGCCCGTGGCGGCGGGGCACGAGTAATATTGTTATTGTTTTAATCCCTCTTCGCGCGAGGTCCCGACGAATTGACTGACGCCCCAATGATCTCCCCAAGGGGTCCGATGCAAACTAAACTTCCACTCCTTACTCTTCGCTCGCGCTCCACTCCACGTCGACCATCTCCACCAGTTTTTCCGTCTCCTCGTTGTCCGAGTCCGTGTCCAGGGGCCAGCCCTTCTCGTGGTACTCCCACTCGACGCGAAACAAAGCCCAGACCGTCCGCCGCAGCAGCTCGGCCACCTCGAAGGAGAGCATGCCCATGCCCCGCGTCGAGACGTGGCCGAACACAGCCAGCGCCCACGCGAAGCGCAGCGAAAAGTTGAACAGGACCAAGGAGCCGTACGCCAGGTAGACGAAGGCGTCGTCCCTTTTGGCAAAGACCAGCGACTTGGGGTCCCGCATCGTGTCGCACTCGAACACGCCGCACAAGAACCCGCCCCGCCGTTTTCTAAATAACCCCCAGTCCATGAGTAGGTCCCACGCGAAGGTGGCCGAGGACTGCACGCACGCCGTCAGCACAACAAGACGTCTTGTTTGGTCCGTGGGTGCTAATCTGTCTAGATACCCCGCGTACACCAAAGGAAAGGCCGTCGCGTACTTTAGTGCATTCCAAGCGTTCTTCTGTTCGCCGGTCCGCCGCAAGACACTGAGGCACTGGAACAGGCGGCACCAGAAGGGTAACGCTAGGGCCCAGGCGTTGAGTTCACTCGTCACGCACGCTCCTCTAGTTTCTTCCCAGAAGACGCTGTGCGTCTCCGTTGATAAAAGAGAGTAGGCCGGACTGATCCCCGCGTAATAGGCGACGCACGTCGTGACGTGCACATCCCCCAACGCTTTGGCCATGCTCGTCGCGTAGTCCGCGACGATGACGTGCCAGAACGTGACCGGGGCGAAGGGCGCGCATAAACTTTCTACACATGTTCGTAGCAATGATGCTCTTGAATGCGCAGTTTGTAGTAACCACCCGTGGTCATACCTCTGGTGGGCCTTGCACTTTTCGTTCGTGTAGTTGGATTCGTCGCTCCCGCAGCACGCGGAGGGCGGCGCCGCCAGTAGTAGGAAACAGGCAGCATACGCCACTAAATCAAAAAACAAACACCACCTCCCAAAATGCTCCGTCTCGAAGACCACCTGCGCCACGAAGGGCACCAGCCTACACAACAGGATCACGTCCAGCAGCCCCAGGGCGCTCCGCAGGATCACGCGCGGCGGCAGCACGCCCTCGCCCAGGGCCCGCGACAGTCGGAGCCCCGCGGCGTCGGCCGCTTTTACCACGCCCGCCCAGCCCACCAAGATGACCACCAATAAAATAGGTGGCCGCGCGGACGCCGTGCGCCAGAACAGCCGGCTCAGCACCTCGAACGCGTCGTGCGGGCTCGCCTCCTTGAGCACGAGCGTCGCGAACGCGAGGCTCAAGGCGCCGAGGAGGGCGAGCTCGCCGCGCGCGGCCTGGGCGCCGGTCGCCATTTCTTTTGCCCGCTCGACGCTTTTTGCCGCCTAAGCCGAGCCGAACCGATGCAAGGGGAGATTCACTGTAGTGCGCCGAGGAGCTTACTTAGCTGAAAACCGCTCTGACAAGCAATGCGTGCAGCACTACAGCAGCCCGAGCGCCCAAGCGTGTGCAGCAAGTGCAGTTGTTGCTTTGTTTTTTGCTTTTGCTATTTTTAGCAAAGAGAAACCCGTGCAGCTTACGGTTTTCGTGAGAGGCGACATGCAGCCGTTTGAGTATCGCTCGGTTCGATACTGGTCCAAAGAGATCAATGAGACACTTACTGGGGGGTAGAAAAGGTAACTTTTTTCATTCGCTTTGTTGAACGGTCCACCTGGTCGTGGCTGCTCCGGTGGAATGCGGTCGATTCGTGGTCCAGAGGTCTCCCTGGGGTCGAGTAGGGTCGGTAATAGACGTGCGCAATCGCCTACACCGTATACGCTGGCGCTTGGATGATATCTACCAATTCTCTCAGCAGTCCAGCTCACTCAGGCATGATCAGGCAGTGTTTGAGATCATAGCTTTGAGAGCTATGGGATGCTCAAAGCGCATGCGCATGCGGTGTAGGGGACAACCCAACGTCATACCTAGCCCTAGCGAAGTCCGAGAGTGCTCCCGCATCCCAAAAAAGAGTTTTATTTAGGCTCGGCAGCACCCGCTACCGTCAAATACAGCAATTACTCGAGGGTCCCCAGGACTCGTACTAGCGGTCTCGTTGGACCCCACACTACCCCACCTATAGTGGAAACCAAGTATGCGATATCTACACCACGAGAAGGGTACTTTAGGCTGCCCGCGCTCGGGTCTGAATATTATTAATCTGGACCTCGGACAAGTCGGTCGATTGTAATACAAACGGTCGCGCCAAGGTCCATAGTGATGGCACCAGCCCTGGTAGTCCCAGAACCCGGTCTTGTGCCCGTATCAGCAAGATTGAGGGGTCGCGGGACGGCCGAGCCGCGCCGAGCTTACGGAACAGATAATCCAATGTAGTAACTGTTCAGGTGGTTCGGATGGACCACCGAACTGCCGAAGCGCCTCAAACGCAAATTTATTTTATAACTCACGGGCCTGGGGCCTTTTTGGAGGTCCGCGTACGCACCGTCGTCCGCGGAGAACGGAGGGTGCCGTGGAGCACGTCGGCGGCCTGGAGTAGGCAGAAGCATGGCCACGCGCGGTTGAGCGAGAACGCTACCGACGCGGTCGGCACCGCGAACTGCCAGTCGAAGCAGTGCTTGCCCTTGACCCACAAAATGGCCTCGGGAAAGCACGACGCCGTCTTGTCCAGGTGCATGGGCGACGCGTAGCCGCGCGAGATAAAGTAGGCTGGCGCCGTCAGGGCGTCGCCCAGGGCGTGGGACAGGCCCGGCAGCCCGACGGCCTTGCGCGTCTCGAGGCGGTACCGCGAGAGCCGCGGCGCCACGAATCCTTCCAACGAGCTCACTTTCGCACAATTGAGCACAACGTCCGCTGCGTAGGTCCGGTCCCGCTCCCATCCGGCCTTGTGAGAGAAGGTGTGGAGCGGATGGTGCCCCCCGTTCTTCAAGCCCGTCTGCATGCGCCGCACGCCCTCGCCCCGCATGTCACCTTGGTGACCTTTTACCTTCGCGCGCACCGAGCTGCTTCCGTATCGCACGGCCGCGTCGGCCTGGCGCCGGACGGACCGCTGCTGCTCTGGGCTCCCGAACGCCTCCCGTAAAACGTCCACGCCTTCGTCCAAAAACACGGCGACGATGCGCACCTCGGGCTCGTCGCGTGGTCGCTCCTTATTGAGCCCCCGCCGCCCTATTCGGTCCGAACTCACGACCAGCGTCGCGCCGCTCACGCAGTGCAGACCCATGGCCCGGGCGTCGGACACGGTAAGACATTCGCCCCGGAGCCGGTCCGCGAACCGAGTGTGCGCGCGCCAGTCCTCAATGTCGACGACGTTCAATTCGTTCTCCAGCAGTGGATTCAACTGCGGAAGCGCCGCGATGCGTTCGAGCGCGTCGGCCGAGAGGAGCCCGTCCTGCTCCGGCGGCGGCGGGAGCCATTCGGCCGCTCTGAACAGCTCGCGGGCTCGCGGGGAACGAGCTAAGTGCATGGCGGGCACCGGCGCCTGGTGCCGCCGCCGCTCCTCATCCTTCGCTGCGGCCGCGGCCGCTAGCTTTCGTTGTATCGCTAGGACCGCCTCGAGCTGGCCCGCCGCGGCCTCCGACGTCTCAAATCCCGTCAGTCGGACCTCGCCTAGGTCAAGCCCGTCCTGATAGGCGTACTGCGACAGCGACTGCGCGTCGTGCGGCCGCTGCGACAGGAGCGTGGCGGGGTCCACGTCGAAGGCCCCGAAGAAGGCGGCGGCGGCGTCGGCGTCGTCGGCGTCGGCGTCATCAGGTGCCTCGGACGCGTTCTCGTCCTCGTCGGGCTCGGGCGCGGCTAACAGCTCGTTGAACCGCTCGGTGAGTTGGTCCTCATCACTGTGACACGTGCGTTGGAGACTGACAATCGCAGCCGCGCGCGTCTTGCAGATCTCCAGGAGCCGCTCCGGGGTTACCTTCCCTGCGATGTGATAGAGCACCGGTAAGGCGTTGATCGACGGCCTGGGGCCGGCGTCAGCTGCAGCTTGGATCAGCGCCAGTGCGCGCCGCGCGTCCCCATACGTGATCATATCGCTCGCGCTTGCCACGAGTATATCGGCGGCCTCTTCGTCGTCTTTGACGTCGTCGATGCGCACGGGCGCCGCGTCGTCGCTGTCGTCGTCGCGCGCGGGCACCGCCTCGCGGTCGTCTCGCGGCGGCGCCTCGCGGTCGTCGCGGACCAGCGCCGCGTCGCGGCCGTCGTGGACCGGCACCGCGTCGTCGTCGTCGTCGCGTTCCTGCGTCTCGGCTCGCGTCGGCTGGTTCGTCACGTCCACAAATGGCGCCTGCGACGGCTGCGTCCAAGCGTCGTCCTGGGACCGCTGCGACGCTTGCGTGCCAAACAATGCGCAAGATTTTGCGTACTCGCTGCGTGTGCGGCGCGCCGGTTCCGCATCCTCGGCCTCCGCGCTCGCGGCGGTCGACTGCTGTTCCCGCTTCCGCTGTTTTTTCGCGAGCGCCGCCTGCTTATTTCGCTCGGCGCGCGCCCGCTGCTCCTCCGTCAGTCCGGACTGCTCCATTGTTGTGTTGATGACCGCTTAAGCTCTGAGGCTGTAGAGGCTGCTGGTGCGCTTGCGCTTTACCGCTCGAACAATTCCGCGTGCGGGTGTGCGCGCAGTTGCTGTGACCGCAGGCACCTGACTGACAGTCTCAGTGCCTTAGAGCGTCGAGCCCTGCCCCGCACGATCTCGGATCGTGCGGGTATTGCGCAGTCGAATAGGATGGCTCGGGAAAGCCCTCGGGGTCCGTACTAAACGAGCCCCTCCGTGTCGCGAGATAACGGACCGAGCGACACGCCGCCGAGGCACGAGTATGTAAACTTAGGACCGGGGAAGACACTACGTCGCGTGGAGCCCCGCCATCTGCGTGAACTTCTCGAAGAAGAGGAGCTGCATCGTCGTGGTGGGGGCGATGCCCGACCACATCGGAATGAATCCCCGCCAGAGCGCCATGGGGCTCTCGTCGACCACGAATTTGGTGAAGGTCTGGAAGAGATTGGTATAAATCTTGGGCTTGTCCGCGGGCTGGTTCATGAGGCGCGTCCGGCAGATGTCGAAGGGCGCCACCGTGCAGGTCATGAAAAAGCCGGCCACGAAGGAGGCCAGCGCCTGTAAGGGCACGCCGTCATTGAGGGGCGCCGGGCAGTTGTCCTTGATCAGGTTCTTGGACGTGTCGTAGCAGGCCATCTTCGTCCCGTTGTTCACGATGGCGCGCATGACGTTGGCGTCGATGCCCTTGTAGAATCCTAAAATCCCTTGGTTGGACATAATGGCCGAGGCTTCGGCGCCTAACCCCAAACCCGTTTCGGAAGCCATCATCTTGGTCTTGAGGATGTCGAAGGGGTTTCCTACAATAGACCCTAACGCGCCACTGGCGCCGCCGGCCGCGAACTTCAGAATGAAGGGCGAGTCGGGCTTGTCCGCGCCGAAGGCCTTAGTGTCTTAGTTGCACTTCAACTTTGCCTTCAACAAAAACCAAAACAACGCCGGCTAGCGTTCTGTACGTGTCCCTTGGACGCGGATCGCTCTGTATTTGTGATTCGAAACCTCCCCCAGGGGCGCTCCAATTTTTTTTATGCACTAGGCGCGCGCGAACTTCGAGGAGCGCCTCAGCCACGACTCCCGCCACAAAAACTTCTTGTATTACACCAACAAGGAGTTCGGCAGGAAGCGCGAGCTCTTCCGCCAGATGCTCGACGCCGCCTACGGCGCGCGCCTCCACCCCGACACGCTGGACGCGCTCGAGAAGCACTTCCAGACCGACCACCTCAACTCCCGGCTCTGCGACGACCCCATCAACTTCTACCTCATGTTCCAAAGCGCCAACGGCAAGTTCGGCTTCGAGTCCCTCATGAGCTACAAGAAGAAGCTCACCGGTCCCGCCTGGGCCGGCGTCGTTTATTACGTCAACTGCGCGATCGAGCTGCAGCAGCGCCTCTTCCGCCGCGCCTGAACCCGTGGAGTAACATTCGTATGATTTCTTACTCAAATCCACCCGAAACAAGCCCAGAGTGGCCGGACTTCGGCACTCAACACATCGCCATCGAGAAGCAGGCGCACTGGAGCATCGACGGCGTCGGATCCCGGACCTCCGTGGATAGCCAGAAAACCATAGGTGGCCGCTGCGAACGCAACACAGGTCGCGCCGTACCACAGTTAAGGCTTCAGGAAGAGCATGGCCGTACACCTGAAACGCAACCGCCGCGTCGATGCATTTGATGGTAGGCCGCGCGTCGGAGTCCCTCTTGCTAATAGGTCTGCGCTTAGCCTGTCGCGACGTGCTGTCGTGGGCCGTCCGCGCTTAACAATCCAGCCACGGAACCGACTAGTTGTGTGTGGTCGGGTGGAAGAAGTGGTAGTCGCAGGAGTCGACGCACGAGTGGCACGTGGCGCCGAGAATGCCGAGCATGGCCGTGCGGCCGTTCTGGAGCGCGCGTGAGGGCGCTGTTGGGAGGCGGCTGCTGGGCGCCGGGCGCAACGAAGGCGCAGGCCAGGCGGCAAGGACGGCGAGAGCGAGCACCGTGTTTTCGTGCGTAGGGCGCAAACGGTGCGCGAGGGGCGGTAGCTGCCTTTTTGTTGCCGGAGAGTGCTCTCTGCTGCGGCGCGCGTGGGCACGAACTCTTGCGCGCGGCTGCGTAGCGTGACGTATCAACCAACGTGCTGCAGCGCGATGCTGGCGGACGGCTCGGGTCGCGTTTGCGGCGCGATCTGCCGCACGCCAAATTGGCGCGAAACCCGCACACAAACGCATCCGCCGGGTCCGCCAGGCAGGGCCGCGCCCCGCAGGCGCGTCCCGGGCGCGTCGACAAGGCGGGGGGGGGGGTCGCGGGGAGTAGTGTTACGTAAACATACTTACAACAAACGCTGACGGCGACGCTGTCAGCGGCGACGGCGTAGACGCGCATGAGTGTGGCCCGCGGGCCACACGAGTCACGACCGCGTCGCAGCGGCGTGGGACGGACACCCACACCGAAGACGCGCGACGCCGTCTATAGGTCCGTTTTATTCTCGTCCTTCTTCGTGTCCACGAACTTGTAGTAGGCAGGCGTGCGAGTGCCAGCCAGAAGATGTGTAACATCTTCTGCAAAATACGCCGTCGCGCCCGACCTCCTCGCCTGCTCGTAGAGCGACCGCCACAACGAGTAGCTCTCGAATATATAACACTGTTCGCGCGCGGCGATCGAACAGAACGTGGCTGCCGTACCCGTTAATATGTGTGTCTCGCTGAAACTGTAGTGCAAGACCCTGCGGGGACGCGACCGGTGACGCTCGGTGACGTCGCGGACGGGCCGCACACCCTCCACGCCATCGAGTAGAGGCGGTCACAAGCGTCGCGTCGATGGCATGGAAGTCGATCCGAAGCGAAGGTAACTTCGACGCTGAGTCACGGACGTCACCGGCGCGATGACTATCGACGACTCCAGTACGGCGTCCTGCAGCAAGCTTCCGACCCGATACCACTTCATGACGACGGCCTGGCAATGCGCGGGCCTAACATCGACGCCCACTGCGTCGAAGATCTTCGGGTAGAGGCCGCGCCGCCAGAGGGCCGCGTCCAGTTCGTCTAACACTCGTGCCGGGCCCTCCGAACCGAACCGGTCCATGGTTTCCTTCCAGGCCAACTTCACTTCCGCCCTCAGATCCCTGGGGAGCGCCACGGGCCCGCCCAGCATCAAAGGCCACTGCCTCCTGTCCGCGCCCGGCAGCGAAGCCTGGAGATCGAGGCCCACGTCCCTCAATTGGCGCGTGGCTTCGTCGAGCGACGCCTGCACTAGTGCGAGCGGCGCCTGCATGCCCTTGCGGCCGTTGCGCCCAGGGAGATCTCCTACGCGCCGCACCGCCGCGTCTTCGCCGGCCGTCTTCGCGGCAGCGATCCGGGCGTCGGACTGCCCCAGCACAGCTAAAGACTCCTCCAGGTCCGCCAGCATGGCCTCGTCGCCTTGGATTTGCTTGCGGATTTCGGGGTTCATTTTGGCGAGATCCGCGGCCTGTTTGATGGTGTCGCACGACCTCATATCATTGGGCCCGCAGCAGGCCGTAATCCTGCAGCCGCTCGCGGTTAACGCCACGCTAACACCGGGCGGCCACGTCTTCGTGAACGCCGAGTGGCGCCCGTGTGCCACGTCGCCCTTCCGCCAGTCGACCGGTTTGCCCTGTTGGGAGAGCCGCGCGGCGCACACGACGTCCGACGGCGTGGTCTCGTCGAAGAGCGCCTCCAGGTTCTTGGCGCGCTGTAATACATTAGCGCCGACCTGCAACGTGGCCTTCTTCATAGCAACGCGCACCGTGCCTTGCGAGCCGAACAAATGCTCTTTTATTTGCCCGTCGCAGTTCCCCAGCATGCACGCGGCCATGTGGGCCCCTTTAGCTAAAATCCCGGGCTGATACTTGACCTCTTTGACGTACCGTCCGCAGGCCTCCAAGAAGCCGTCCCAGTCCTTCCTGACCACGAAGGCCTTGAGTTCCGCGTAGGCCCCGTCCCCGTCGCGCCACACACTACTGACCGTGCCTTTCAGCTTTTCGGCAGCGTTTCTGGCGTCCCGCGTTTCTTGGTCCATGGCCGTGAGGTCGAACTGAGACGCGGCGACGACCGGCTCCGCGCCCTGTTTAAACGTGTTAACGTTAATGCCTTTCTTCAACTGGACCTCTTCGCCATTAATACGCACAAAATGCAATGGAAATCGTTTGCCTCGCTTTTGTCGCGTGGTCGTGGCTCGCTTGTACTGCTGGGGCGTGCAGGGAAGCACGACCACAGCACCATTCGCGAGTCCAGCGGGAACAACAGCGCCGGCGGCGCGAAGACTTTGGACCGTCGTCGCCCGCACCGGCGCGGCGCACGCGTGTTCTAGCGGCGGGGGCGCCGACACCGAGTGCCCCCCGACGGTCAGGCGGACACGCAGCTTCGAGGGCAGCAGCACTAAATCGGGCAAGCGTTGAGTATCGGCAAAGCTGAAGGAGACGAAACTGGTGAAGGTCTCCTGCCGCGCCTGCACTTCTTGTTTTTTTACCGCGTCTCGCTCCTCTTTTGCCGCCGCTTGGCACAAGATGCACACGCGTATCGCGGCGTACGATGGCGAGGTCCGCTGCTGCCGGCTCGTGAAAGCATCCAGCGGTTTGTCACCTTTGCATATGATGCAGTGGAGCACTGCTGCCATAGCGCAGCACGGTTCGCGGTTGCGGTTCCAGCGCGGTACTACGATGAAGGTGACCACGTATGCAGCTGCTGCACGTATTTTTGCGCGTGGACTTGCGTTTTTCAAGCGGACCAAAACCCAAAACCAGCGGCCCATTTTTTGGGCGGGTCCTGAAGCATCTCTGCCGCGTCGGGCGGGGCCTGGCAAAGGCCCGGGAGCGGTATTTGGCCCCTACGGCTTGTAAAACCCGTGCGTTGTGCGTTTGACGGGTTTCGCGCGCAACCGAAAAGCACCGTTTATTATTATTATTGCCTTTGCCTAGAACTAGGCTACCCAGCCACGGCCCGCTATTATTATTTGTGGCAGCCTTTGCTCAGCACACAAAGCAGGCAATGCCCGCTTCAGCAACGTAGCGATGCGAGTCCTCCATCGATGGGCAGCCTAACCCTCCTCCTCCTCACGCTTGTCACGGCCGACGCCCGGCGCATGTACCAGATCCGCAAGTTCCAGGAGGAAGAACGGCAACGCCGGGCGCTGCGGCCCTGCAACGGCACGGACCTGAGCGGAGGCCTCCGGGGCGCGTGGCGCCTCTCGCCGTTCGCGCGCGGCGAGGCGTTCGGCGGCGCCAAGGCGAGCGAGCGCCTGCGGGCGGCGGACGCCTCGGAGGCGTACGAGCGGCCCGTGCACGAGTACATGCCTGATCAATGTAGACTGCGGCGCTTCGACGCCCGGGACGCCATTGGAAGGTGTTTTAGGGGGAGGAGAATAGCGTTCCTCGGCGACTCGCTCGCGGAGCAGGTCTCCAAGGCCTTGTTGGGCATGCTCGGCCACGCGGGCTATGGTGCCGCGAAGACGGTTCATGGTGATCTCTTTTCCACGGAGAAGGCATCAAAAGAGTTCGTGGCGCGGCCGAAGAAGCGGCACCCGCGGTACTGGAAGAGCCGCGACATCAGAAGGCGGTTAGACATGGCGGAGGGCATGGAGGTGCTGGAGCGCTTCAAGCTGGGCCGCGTGGACCTGGAGCGGCTGGATCGCATCGACGAAACCGTCGGGTTCGGGCCGGGGGACGTCGTGTTCGTGAGCTTCGGGCCGCACTACAAGAACGCGAGCAGGTATGCGAATGATCTGAGGGGCTTCTGCCGCTGGGTCAATAGCGGGAAGGACCGGCGGCGCGCCGCGTACGTCTGGCGGGAGAACTCCGCGACGCACTTCCCCACGTCCACCGGCACGCACGAGGAGCTCATGCAGCTCACCTACGACGGGGGTTGCCCCGCCTACGGCGGGTGCCTGAAGTGGCCCCTGCGGTGCTCCTCCGCGAGTCTGGTCCACGACGCGTCGCTCCGCGACCAGCGGTGGCGCAACGACGTGCTGCGCGCCGTGCTGGCGGAAACTAGTTGCGGGCGGATCCTGCCGCTCTTCGAACTCGTGCGCCAGGACTGGCGGGCCCATCCTGGTAGTATGGTGCCCATCCAGCGAAACGCGTGCGACGGCGCGGTGACGGCGCGGCTGGCCAAGTGCTGCCGGCGGAAGACGGGGGCCGCGTGTTTATTAGACTGCCTCCACCTCGCGCCGAAGTACAACCACCTCACGGCGCGGCTCCTCTACCACCTGATGTGCTTCTCCGGAGGGTAATGTGTCCTTTGTTACTTCGTGCGTTCCGATATATTTTGCCACCGCGGCGTCGCGGTGGTCGGCGGGAGAGTAGACTCCGGCGCGGGGCACGCCGCCGCTCCGTCGCAGGGGACCCCGCGAGACGCGGCTCGGACCGCGACCGCCGGTCCCAGCCGCCCACCGTACCTATACTCATCCGGGGCTCCTACCTCGGATGGTAGGCATCCCGCGGCTTGAAATCCGGAGGCCGCGCGGAGGAACTGGGTTCGGGTTCGGCCCGCGCACAGTTGACCGGGTCAACTGCGTTGCGAAGCGCAGGAGCTGCCCAAACGGAACACGATGCAACAAAGCTAGCAGCAGAACACCACGACAACGACCCACACACGGTGAGCAGCATACAAACGCACGACGATGCCGCGCGTGGCCAAGGTCGCGCCGGCCGGGTGGGCCCACGTGCGCAGCGCACTACAGGAGCTCGCGGCCGAGGAGCGCCGGGCGGACCCGTCCCACGGGTCGCTGGCGGCGCTCGCGCAGACGCATGAATTGCCGCCGCTGACGCGCGACCCGGTGCACCGCCCCCGCGACTCGCCTGCGCCCTCCGAGGCGTCGACGCCGCGGCCGGCGAGCGTCGCGCGCCACCGGTCCTTCGTCAAAACAATTAAGAAGGAAGCGTCGAAGCGCCGGGAAGCCTACGACGCGACGCGGCGGCACATGCTGGCGAGCACGCCCTCCAAAACCGCCCGGCGCCGCATCGAGGCCGATTTGAAACAGGCCGCGGCCGCGGCCGAGCGCGAGACGCTCGCGACGCTGGCGCACGCGCAGTCCCAGCTCCTGGAAGACCTCGACGCGGAGGCAGGGGCCGTGCGGGCGGAGGACAGCGAGGCAGGCGCCGACGCGCTCCGGGCGCTGAGCGCGCACCGCCAGGAGTGCGTCGAGGGCCTCGAGGCGATGGAGGCATCCGTGCGCCGGCACGACGAGAACAATGAAGAGTGGCCCCTCGCGCCGTCCTCCTCGTCCTCGGACGACGAGGGCGTCCCGACGCCGCGCCACGCCTTCCAGGAGGAGTGCAAGGAGGCGCCGTTCGAAGAGGCCGTGCACGAGCCCTACCGTATTCCATTAGACGGCACGCGGACGCCGGACGAGTACGTGAGGGCACGACATTCAGCAGTATTCCTCCTCTTGACGCTATCGACGGTGCTCGGTGTGCTTGGGGTGCTACTTGGGGCGTCGGCGGCCTGGCGGTATTCAAAAGGCGGTCTGGGCCTGTTCCTCGTCCCCGCATTGTTAGCCGCGGCCCACGTCATCGTGGGCGCGATTGCTGTAGTAGGGTGCCTGCGGGTGGAAAATGATCTAAGGAGGTACTTTGACACAAAGGGCGTCAACAAGGAAGGGAAAGCTATTGAAGCACCAGCGGACACCCCGGGTCAGCGCCTTTTGGAGTGCTGCCTGTATCTTTGGTTGTTCCTGGCGGTTTTAAGTCTGGGCGGCGGCGGCGGTCTGATCGCGAACCGTAGGTTCGGCGACGTGCACGCTGTTACATTAGCGGAGCGGCGGCCCGGGCGCTTCGCACAGTCCTTTCAGAACGTTGAGGAAGCGGGCCGGGAGCTGCGGTCCTGGCTTTTGGGCCACGGTCTCTGTTTACTAGCGCTCTCAGTTCTAGGGCTCCTCCCCCTGAAACCGACACAGAAGATCATAACCTTCTACGAGAGCGTCCAGAGCGGTCTGGAGTGGGGCGGCGCGGGCCTCACGAGTGTGGCGCTCGCCGTCGCTGCCGGCAGCTCATCAATCCTGCGGCTGAAGGACGCGACCAGCGGTATGGGGCCCTCGGACGGCGCGTTCTGGGCCGCCATAGTCGTATCTTCATTATCAGCCGTCGCCGGGTCGCTGGCGTGGCGAGGGGGTTGTACGGAGGACGTGTGGTTATTAGGTATGGTAGAGGGGCTGGGCGTGGTGCTGATCCCCGCATGTCTCGTCGTCTTCAGCCTCATGCTGGCCGCGGTTGCCTCATTACCGGCCCTGATCGACCGGCGCTGCGACGACGTTGTACAGTTATTAGGCGAAGCCTGGTGGGACGCCACGTTGGGCTGCCGGAAGTACGCGTCCGACGCCCAGCGCTTCGATAAAAGTGTGAGAGGGGCCGGCGAGGGCTGGTCCGTTTCCTGCAAAGATCAATCGTTAAATGTCTACGCGTGGGAGTACGACGGCGAACGAACGGGTATGGACTACTACGGCTGTCTCAACGCCCGCCCGTGCTGCGCCGCCCTCAAAGTCCTCGTGGAGACGAACTGGTGGTTTCTTGTGTATGGCGGAGTGGTCGTCCTGTGCTTACTGGTTGGTTTGGTGAGAGGGGCGCGCTACGTGCGGACGAAGGTTGCGGAGGACTGGTGCCACAAAAAGCGGCGCCGGAGTCCAGTGTCCGGCGCGCTGGCGCTCGCCTCGTCTCTGGCGCTCCTTATGATTGGTCTCTCGTGGCTCCTTGCCAAGAGGGGCTTGCGGGTGCCGCCCCACGAAGCGCGGGGCGTGCGGACGTGCGTGTACGAGCCCTTCGACAACGCCACGTTGAGCGATCGGCTGCCGCCCGCCGATCTCATTGTTGACGGGAATCGCGTGCTCCTGGAGCCGCCGTCCGAGTTCTGGCCCTACCCTTCGGCGGCGCCCAGTGCCTCGCCCTACCCGACGACGGCCGAACCGTCCTTTGCACCTTCCTTTATACCGTCATCCGTGCCGTCTCATATACCGTCTACGTCGCGGCCGTCGTCGTCCATGCCGTCATCCATGCCGTCGTCGACGCCATCACAACAACCGACGACATCCATGCCCTCGCATACACCGTCATCAATGCCCGCCGCCGCTCCAACGAGGCTGCCCTCGCGCGCACCGAGCCCCGGACCGACTTCAGTGCCCTCTCTAGTACCGGTTTCAGTACCGACGCCGCGTCCCTCTACCGCAACGCCGTCCGCTTTACCAACATCAATGCCGACGCGGCCGCCCTCGCCCGCGACGGCCGCGCCGTCCTACGGCCCGACGCCGGTGCCGACGTCGGTGCCGACGACGAGTGCGCCGAGCTACCTTCCGACGGCGGTCCCGACCTCAAAACCCACTCTCACACCTTCTGAAGTCCCGACGACGGCCGTGCCGACAGCGGTGCCGACGTCTGTACCCACGGCGGCGCCTTCGCATTTCAAGCCGTCCGCCGCACCAGTTAGTGCGCCCACGACGACGCCCACGAGCGTGCCCACGGCGCATCCTTCGGGTACGCCTACCCATGCGCCCACCCGAGTGCCGACAACGACGCCCACGGCGACCCCGACGGCCGAGCCTTCATCAATGCCGTCGCCCAAGCCGACGCCCGCGCCCACGACGTCAACGCCGTCCTCAATGCCGTCTGCAACACCGTCGGGCCGATCGACGACGAGCGCGCCCTCGACCGGGTGCGTGCTGGCGCTCCACCAGTTCCTGCAACCGGCGCCGTGCGACGGCTGCGCGCACTGGCTCGGGGACCCAGGAGCTGACAACTGCCGGCGGGAGCTGGACGGCGTGGGGACGTGCGCGGCCCGGGCCGCGAGCTGCCCCGCGGGCTGGACGAGTTGTACAGCAACAGCCGTCGCGGACGTCGCCGCGACCTCGGGCGCGTGCAAGAGCTACGAGAACGTCGTGGTGCTCCAGAGCGACGCACTCAGTGCGGGGTGCGACGTGACGGTGCGCGCGTCCGTGGACGGGTTCGCCGCCCTCACCTTTGCGAACACCTCGGCGTCAATTACTGTTCAGCACTTCCCGAACGGCACCGCCACCTACGTATTACGGGGCGCAGCTGCAGAAGTGGGGCGCGCGGTACAGGCCTTCGAGTTCTGCCCCGGCTGCGTCGACGAGACGTATGCGTTGGCGTTTGCGCTCGACGACGTGGCGTGCGGTATCAGCACGGGGCAGGGTGTCGATCATATGTTTCAAATCCAAGCGACGACCGTTTTGAAACACGTGTTCCATGGGCGCGTGGTCAAGGCGGGCTGCGGGACGGACTGCTGGGGCGCCGGCGTCGAAAACGCGGTCGTCACCGCGGCGGCGCCCGGGTGCGCCTACGCTCACGCGGTCGCCACGGCCACCGACGGCGCCTACGCCTTGGAAGTGCCCTACGACGTGCGCCAGCACGGTGCTGACGCCTCGATCTTCTACGCCAAGGACGGCTATTCGACGTACGCCAAAACGGTCGTGCTAGGCGCCACCTCGCTGGAGCCGTCCGCGGGCTACTACTGGGCCTCGTCCGCGAACGAAAGTATCGGGGACAGTTGCACGGACGCCGCAACATTGAAACCTGTCTCTGCCTTGTACTGCGCGGCGCACGGCGTCGACCTCTGCGCCATCCACGCCGCGAAGCACGCGCCCTTCCACCAGAGCACGTGCCAGTGCTGGACCGGCGCGCGCATTTATGGTGGGTACGGCACCTGCGCCGGCCTCGCCACCACGTGCGAGGAGCTCCGCATCGCGGACTACGCGTGCGCGGGCGTGCCGTGCGCGTGCGACCAGCCGGCGTCGGCGCACGTCGTGGGCGCCGCGTACCTCACGCCGGAGACACGCCCCCCGTCCACGGCGCCGCCGACGACGGCCGCCCCGACGTCATCAATGCCGTCGTCCACGCCAACGCCGCGGCCGTCTCCCGCGCCGACGCCGGCGCCCACCGCGTTCCCGACGCCGCGGCCGACGCCGGCCCCGACCCCCGCGCCGTCTCCTGCGCCGACCGTGCCGCCGACGCGCGCGCCGACGCACGTGCCTACCTCGACCCCGACGCGCGCGCCGACGCGCGCGCCGGCGTCATCGGCGCCGACGGGCGCGCCCTCGCTCGAGCCGTCGTACGCGCCCTCCTACGTGCCGACGACGGCCGCGCCCACAACCGCGCCGACGATGGCCGCGCCGACGCCTGCCCTGCCGACGCGCGCGCCGTCGCCGCTCCCCTCGGCCGCGCCCTCGCGCCTGCCGTCGAGCGCGCCGACGCGCGCGCCGTCGCCCGGCTCGACCCAGGCGCCGTCGCGGCAGCCGTCCCGGACGCCGACGAGCGCGCCGACGCCCGCACCGACGGCGCGCCCATCGCCGGCACCGACGACGGCCGCGCCCTCATCGCTGCCGACGGTCGCGCCGACGCGCGTGCCGTCGTCGCTGCCGACGGCCCCACCGTCACGGGCGCCGACCCTGTCCCTGCCGCCGACCACGGCGCGCCCGACCTTTCCGCGGCCGACGACGACGCCGACGCGCGCGCCGACGACGCCGGTCGCGTCCGCGACGGCCGCCGTCACATGCCTGGCCGCCGGCGCGCGCAAGGGGTGCCTCGAGGCCATCGGCGGGACGTGCAGCATCGACCTCATGAATGGTGGCGACGTGCTGCGCGCGGCTATAATTGATGCGCCGCTCGCCGTCGGCGCGGGCACCACTGAAGTATCGTTCTTCGGTGCAATTCCGGACGGCGCCCGCGTCGAAGCGACGTGCGGGGGCGCGTGCGCCGGGGCCACGGAGGCGACGCTCGCGCACCCCGGCTCTGCATTATTACCTGTGACCGGCCGGCTCGCGGACGACGAAGTCGTTATTGCGCTGGTCTGGGCCGGAGCGGGCACGGACCTCGACCTGCGCCTGAGCTTCCGGGCGGACGATACTGAGCGGTGCCTGGTGAGCGCGGGGCGGTCCAGGTGCGGCGACGCGACGCACGTCATTGTAAATGGCGCGGCGAGCGACGCTCACGGCGTCGAGTTCGTTGCCATAAAACCCTTCCGCGCCACGGACTACCACGTCTGGGTCCACGCGATGACTGGGAACGTGGAAAATGCCGACGCGTGGGTCTACGTCTTCGATAGGAACGGCCTCGTCTCCGTCAAGGCCGCGGCGCCGCCCAGTTGCGGCGCGACGAACGGGGGGGGCGACGCCATTTCGCAATGCGTCCATTACGATGACCCGTCCTTTGGGCACCCCGAAGATGGAAAAGCGATCTGGGCCGCGCCGGAGGCAAATCGTAAACTGGGCGAGCACACCGAGGCGCTGTGCCTCGAGGGCCTGGGGGGTTTAGGGAGCGTCGCGTCGCTCGTCGTGGAGCGGCAGCGGCACTACACCGCGGAGGCCTTCGGGAACGCATTACTCGTCGACGGCTGCGACGCGCCGCGCGAGTGCGACGCCGTGGACGACGCACACTGGCACTGCTCAAGTATAGTCGAGCGCGGCATCTTCCGGTGCCCCGGCGCGATGCGGCACATGGTCTTCTGCGACGCCGGCGACGCGTGCGATTCGAGTACGGAGCTCGGTGAGGACGTGCGCGGGCCGTGGCCGATTGATCCAGACGCCGTGCGCGCGGCCATGTGCGTCGGCCCCCCGACGCCCGCGCCGACGGCGCGGCCCATTCTTGGTCTTGACGTCTGAGTAAGAATTATGTGTTGACATCTCCGAGGAGGAGCCCGTGGCCCTTGCCAGTGAACAAGGTTTATGTGTCACGGTTGGTTTAAATGTCATGGCGTTTAAAACTTCGGGTCAGTAGCCTCGCGGCGGCGGCGGGCCCGGCGGCGGCGGGGGCATATGCCCCAGGAAGCCGGACATGGGGTAGTGCGGCGGCGGCGGGATGGAGCCCGGCGGCGGGGGGAAGCCCGGCGGCGGCCGCGGCATACCCATTGAAGGGGGGTTGCCCGGGGGGCGCGGCGGCGGCGGGATGCTGCCCATC
>Ga0302122_10000286_pt1 | contig 30013 bp, 28 predicted proteins | sample CB21_SCM_MG_FD_203115 | JGI IMG/M metagenome (GOLD analysis project Ga0302122, IMG submission 203115) | Marine microbial communities from Western Arctic Ocean, Canada - CB21_SCM | ecosystem: Environmental > Aquatic > Marine > Oceanic | place: Canada: Western Arctic Ocean | collected 2017-09-28 | reverse complement strand
TTGTAATGAATTCATCCATCAAGCAATCCTACGGGTCTTGCTCTGGATAGCCCGGCGACGATAGAGAAATTCAAAGAGATTTCCTTCGTGCGGCTGCTCCCACTGTACCCAGTTCGTTGGCACGGAACCGAGATTCAGACGATCGATATCAGGACTCGCCATCAAATCGCTCATCCACTCTTCGTTTTCCGTCACTGCTGAAACGACTAACGTCGAACCAATTGCAGCCAGCATCTCTGACTGCGGACGTTCAACGACACTTACAAATGGAAACATATACTCCGTATTCGCCAATGGGTGATCAGGATCCGAACAAGCAATCAAGGTTGGACACAAAAACGTCTGACCATGCTTCTCAACCAAGCGCGGTCCGCTGCGATACTTCGCCGTCAAGTCGACAGCTCCAGGTGTCTTAAGCGCGTCATCAATCGCCTCATTCATTGATTTAGCGAAATCAGCATTGGCGAATCCGCAAATCAACGCATCTTCATCAGCCCGAGCACGAGGCTCGATCGCGGCCAGTTTTTTCGCCATAGCATTCGAAATCTCATCGAAATGCGAAGGCACCATCACCGAAGAAGCGTTAACACAGCTGCGTCCTCCGTTTGCGGATACGGACTCGACCATTATATCCAAATGACTTTCCCAATCATTCGCCATATCGTCGCCGATCAGAACCTTGCTGCGTCCCGATCCATGAACCTGGATATTGTCGTAGCCAGAGTATTTCTTAACAGTCGCGTCACTCCCGAATACGATACCACGTCCGCAGGAAAGCAAAAGAGCATCGCCCCCATCATGCGTCGTTGGATAAAAGCCAAAAGCCTCCTTAGGGAATCCCGCCGCAATCATCGCTTGGATGATACGATACGGCGTCAATGGATCCTCGCGACCTGGCTTGAGAAAGACGGGCGTCTTCATAACCAACGCCGGCAACCAAAGCGAATTTACTCCCGGCGAATTGCTAGGCAAGGTCACGCCCAGGCTATCGGCGATCGGATAGAAATTCATATCGATGTCGCCCAAGCGAGCGCATCCTTTATCGAACAATTCCGGCGGCAAACCGCGCGTTAGCCCTGAGATAACTGCACGAATATTCTTCAGAGCTGCCGCAACTTTGAACATATTCGAGCGACATAGCGAATGCGGCAACCCAGTCAGTTCAGACAAGGCTGTCACGTAATCCGCAACCGATTGCTTCTCGCCATCCATACCGAACGGCAATTCGGCATCAAGGTACAAGTCGGCAGCCTTCTCTGCATAATCGAACAAAGTATCGGCAGGAATCGCTCGCAATGCTTCGCGACCCTTTTCAATCGATAGCTTATCGCGACGAATAATTCCTGCATTGGCCACGCTCACCTCCAAGCGAGCGCCCGACTTCAGGACATTACCCAAATCATTCGTATCCAAACTTCTATACGCTTCGCCAAAACGCAAGACCGGTATATGTGAAATTTTTTCTTCCATCTCTAATAATTCTTCCTGTAGGAGCGGCTTTATGCCGCGATGTTCTCAATATTATCGCGGGGTAAACCCGTTCCTACAATTTTTATCCTCCTAATACACTCCTTCGATTACCTTCTTGGTAGTCGATTCGAACGGCCGGACATCTCCGACGCCATCCCATGGAAAACGCTCGCACGGTTGACGGCGAATCGCCTCGTCACGTTCGAGAAAACGCGGCATGAAAAATTCCTTGGTCATGGTTGTCAGTTCAACACGGCCATACTCGTCATACCCCACGCCTCGCGTCGAATCCTTCGGATTCACGATTCGCAAAATCGCGCGCGGTTGCGGAGCGTAGTACGTTAGACTGTAGTTGTCCTCTACTGACAGAGGACGACTAATCGCCAAACCCATAAGGGTATTGCCATAAGTTGGAGCGAAATTAACTTTTCCTTCCAAGACTTCCTCCGTCAAGAAACGCACGTATTGAGGCGTCATCGTAGTGCCGCCGACAAATACGCCTTTGATACCCGCCCCAGGAATCGAGATGCGCTCTGCCAAGCTTTCCAAAATAGTCGGTGTCGTAAACATGCAGCCGATCTTCCTGCCTTTCATGATCGTGATCGCTTGTTCGACAACATGCTCCTTATACTTGCGGGCCATATCGTATTCGCCATCGCGAATAAGGCGCTTCACCCAACGCGGATCCAAATCGATAAAGTAACAAGCTCCACCACGCCGATTAGCCAAATGCTCAATCGCAAGTCGCAGACGTCGAGGACCCGTTGGTCCAACCATCAACCAATTTTCTCCCTTAGGAAAGAAGTCGTCAGAGTAATAATCACTGAATTCAGAGTAATCGACTTTATAGTCTTCCCAGCCGATACGTTGCTTCGGCATTCCGGTCGTACCACCGGTTTCGAATATATTGTAAGGACGATCACCAAAGGTAGCCGGAATAAAACGAGCAGGATCGGTATCACGTAAAACTTCATCGTCGAAGTTCTCAAAACGCATCAAGTCCTCGAAAGCCTTGACTTCCTCCGACGGATTCCAGCCCGCTTCCTTTGCCCAATCGAGCCAATACGGACTACCTGTTTCCGAAGAGAAATGCCACTGAACCATCTCCCGGGTATAACGATCTAGTTCTTCCTTTGCGGCATCCACCGCGCTTGTGATATCCATTGTCTGAGTCATTGAAAATGTGTTTTTTAGCCCACGAATCGATCGAATTGTCACTAATGACAAAGCATTTTTCAGATTCGTGGGCAGTTATTAAGCTTTTTTGGTAAAGAATTTATCGAGGGTTGATTGCGACGGAGCCGATGTAAAGAGCGACACTACGATAAGTGAAATCGCGCAGGTAAAGAAAATCGGCACAACCGGCATCGTGCCGCCAATGCTATATTCCTTGTCCGCTCCAAAGCCCGACGCTTGAAACAAAACAATCCACATTAACGTGCCGCCAATTATGCCAGCATAAGCGCCAGCCTTGGTCGCCCGCTTCCAGTAAATCGCAGCGAACACCAAAGGAAAGAGTCCGGCGAATCCGCTAAAGCACCAGATGCCTAACGAAAAGACCTGTCGAGGTTCAGCTAGAGTAAACAGGTATGTCACCAAAACGATGAGACAAATAAACCCGCGAGCCAGCATCACCAACTGCTTTTCGGAGAAACGTTTCGCTCCAAAGCTATGAACCACGATATCCTTGGTGAACATCGTGCCGACCGCCACGAATTGCGAATCGAGCGAAGACATAACCGCAGCGAGAATGCCAGCGGTTACCAATCCGCCGATTATCGGAGTGGTCAATTTTCCAACCATCATACCCAATACCGCATTCGGACTAGCTCCTTCTGGAATCACTGGTGTAATGCCATCAGGCATAACCGCTCCAGTTGCCCATAAACCAATAAGAATACACGGTATCCAAGTAAGCATGATCGCGATCGGATGAGCAATCAAAGTGAGCTTAAACGATTTAGCCGACTTAGCAGTTAAGCAGTTCTGGAATAGATGCGGAAACATCCCCACCGACAATGGAATCAAGCAATAGGAAAAGAATTGAAGCTCCGTGATGTTACCTGATCTTATCGTCTTAGCCGTATCCGCCATTTTGGACGCCACTTCCATGCCACCGAGTTTGGATGAAATCGTCACAAAGGCGATGAATCCCATAATTATGAATACGACCGTCTGAAACGTATTCGCCCAGGCAGCGCTTCGAACACCACCTGCGAATATGTAATAGAGAACAACTCCTGAAATAACCAAAGCAGTCAGCCAGGGTGGAACCGCTCCACCGGTACTTGTAAACAGTTCGGGAAAGGCTCCCCGCGTCACGCCTTGCATGACAGAGCCAGCTCCCATTAATCCGACCAAAAGGTAAGGAATAATCAAACCGACCAGAATAGGAAATAGGAGGTACCCCATTTTACTGCTCTCGAAACGCGAACGGAAGAACTCGATCTGCGTATGAAAACCATTGCGTTTGCCAAGGGCCCACAGCGGAAGGCCGATCATGAAAAAGCACGCCGAATGAATCAGAGCAGACGAAGAAGCGATTTTTCCGTATGTCGCAATACCGACGCGAAACGACTCGCCCGTACTGCCTACCATAGCGAATGCCGTCATGGTCGTGCCGAAAATCGACATGAAAAGAACCACCGGTCCGATTGATCGGCTCGCTACGAAAAAGTCATTTGAATTCCCGCGAAAAAGCCGACCGCTTAAATAGCCGAGTCCAAGCAATAGGAAGAGATATATGATAACGATAATTGTCTGGGTCATGATTCGACACCCTCCTCTTCATCGTCTTCCGAAAAATGAGGCCAGGCGAACCGGACCATAAAATACCACCCAATAGCGGCCAAAAAGGTAAACGCCATATGATAAGCCAGGCTTGCTGGGAGAATCCCCATGACGAGCGTACCGTTATCCTTCAACCAGAAATCCTGGTGAAGCACGAACAGTACAAACATGAATGCGATCGCTAACGACTTCATTTACCACCCTTCTTCATCGCATACAAATGCGTTTGAGTCGCGACGTACAAAACGTCTTTAGCGACAACTGGGCTGCTGTAAATTGGCGTGTAGAACTCCATAGTGCCGAGCTCTTCTTTTTCCTTAGTAGCGGCAAGCACGACCACTTGGCCATCCTCGTTCGGCAAGTAAACTTTTCCATCGGCAACCAAGGTCGATCCCCAGATACGGCTATCGGTAGCGTGTACCCAATGAACCTTGCCGGTCTCTGCATCCAAACAATGGATATCGCCATCATACTCTGCGATAAAGATCATACCGTTGTAAACGCTTGGCGTCGAAACCGTGCGGCCGATATCCTGGTACGTCCAATCTGGCTTGCCCGTGACCGCGTTAAGCGCGCTCAACATTCCTACGCCGTCGCCGTGTTCCGGATCTTGGCCGATTAACGCGTAAGCTCGATCGCCGTTTACGACTACCGTGCTGATAACTTCACTCGGTCCGGGATAAGTCGCGTACTTGATGGGCTTGTCACCCTTCGCGCGATACTCTGGCGGGTTGCAATCGTAGCGCCAAAGCTCCTTGAGGATTTCGTATCCATCAGGACCAACGACTGGTGTTGGTTCGTATGCGTAGCAATAACCGTCTCCGCCGCCCCAGATGATTTGATCCTTGCCGCCGACATTGCCGAAAGCAGGAGAACTCCAACTCGCATGCAATACGCGCTCGGATACTTGAGATGCTTCTTCGCCGAGCAATGCACCGGTCGATTTGTCTAGCGCCACGAGAGCTGGTGAAAAAGGAGCAGGAATGTTGTTGTGCGACCAATCGACACCATTGGAAGTGGATACGAAAAGCATGTCGCCAACTACAAGTGGTGAACAACTGGATACGTTGTGCGGGAAGATGCCCAGCTCCTCACGCATATCGAACACCCAAAGGATGTCCGCGTGCTGATCGCTAAGTTCGACTGGTTTTCCGTCGGCCGACATGTAGGTCGCTTCATCCTGAAAATCTCCATCGTTGCCATTCGCAAGTCCGTTCGCATCGAGACACATCGCTTCGCCACGATTGGTAACGATATAAACCTTATCGCCATCCACTGCGGGAGAAGAGCAAAGTCCAACGTATTCCCAGTCGCTTACCTTACCCGCTCCGAGCTTAGGGATGAGCAACTGCCATTCGAAATCGCCGTTCTCTTCGTTGAACGCCATGAGTACTCCGCGATCGCCTTGCTGCTTTGGGTCGCGAGGCGACTCGTTATTCGTACCGACGTATACACGACCACCCGCGACCGTTACGTTTCCGTAGGCCTGAGATCCGGCCTTGGCTACCCAAAGCACGTTCTCCGTAGTGGATATGTCGATATCGTCGCTGTCTTTAAGACGTTTTCCCGGTTCGACCGCGACCGGTAAGTTTTTGGCTTCGGCCACCATGTTTCGGTTTGGAGAACCACCCCACATGGGCCAATCGGAACCATGGCTTTCGTGATGATTCGCCTGAAGGGTCGCGCTCAGCGCGATTGCGGCAATTGCTGTGCTGATTAGATTTCGATGACTCATGGTTCCTTAGTTATTTGGAGTGATTTTAAGATTGTCTAGATACACGCGTTTTAGAGCTTGCGGCGATAAGGCGTAAATTGCCGGCGCTCCCTTTTTATGCAATTTGTCTACTGGCACTTCGATTGTCCAAGCGTCCGGCTCCGCTTCGCCGCGGACCCAGGCTTTCGCCATTACCACGCCAGACCCGTCGCCGTTATCCTTCACTTTGGTTTTCAAAGTGTACCAAGTGTTCGCTTTCACGTTGAAAGGAACGCTTTGCTTGAGACGGTCGTGGTTACTCGAAACTTCCAAAATTCGCCAATTCCCGACGAGCGCGATGAGGTAGCGCTGATTTACCAGGCCAATTGAAGAAAGGATGCGGCGATTTCCATCCGTCAGCACATCGGCCGTGAAGGTGTAATCGCTCATATCGTGATGGCCCACGAAATTAGTCGTGCGTTGCTTGATCACAATATCCAGAACGTTGGTGATAACCTTTTCGCCTTCGCGTTCGACAACGCTCCACTTGACGCGAGCTCCGAGCCAGGTCGATGGAGGGAACGAAACGGCTTCGCCGAGGTGATTTTTATTGGTCAGCTCAAAGCCTTCGAAGTCTTCGCTGTAGCTTGGCCCCGCTACGATGCGAGCGCGGATAGCGGTCGTTAGGCCGTTGGCCGAAGCTTTAATCATTCCCGCGGCGTGCTTAGCGTCCTTGGCGACCGTTAGAGAATTGCCTTTCAGGCTCGCCCCCAGGCTTCCCGTGTCCCAAGACGCGCCGGAAATCCGCTTCACGCGTTGACCTACTGCGTTCAATCCCCAGACGGTGAAATAAACCGATTGGCCCTGCATGAGAGCAATCTCGGCAGGCACTACTTGTAGAGCGGCGATCTTCTTGTCCTTAACCTTCGCGACAGAGGTCTTAACTCCAAGGAACTTGCCTTGCTCGGTGCCGAAACAATGCAAGGCTCCCCTGGTTTGGATATAAACTTTACCTTCGTAAGCCGATGGAGCCGCTAAACATACTGCGCCCATTTCGGCTTCGCTGATGATCTCACCGTGATCGTCGTGCAGCTTGACTACGAAAACATTCCCTTCGGCCATCGGCACGTAAAGCTTTCCGTCTGCATAAAGCGGTGACGCGTGCAGCTGGTCCGGTCCGAGCTTGAGACTCCAGAGCGTCTTGCCAGTATCCGCATCCACGCAAAGCAGGTTACCTGTCGCAATTGTAGTATAGATACGTCCGTCATGCAGAGTCGGAGAACTGCTGAATGACACGTGATCATCGTTGCGCCACACTTCGTCGGCCTTTCCTAGAATAACGGGTTTATCGCCTGTCGGATATTCGGAAGGCATTCGATAACACACCAAACGTCCCTTAGTAGTGGAATCGACGTTCTCCTTGCCGTGAATTGCAATAACCTTGTCGTCACCGTAAAGCAGTACCGAAGCGTTGACGCCGCCCGAAGATATTGTCGTCCGCCATACCGGTTCACCCGTGCGGGCATTCGAACAAACAATGCTGCCCGAACCTGTTCCGGCGATGAAGACGCGTCGTCCATCGATATCGGTAAAGGTGGGGGTGGAATTCGAGCTATCGACCGGCTTGATGTCCGGAGCAGACCACCAGGCCAACTCGCCCGTCTGCTTTTCGAAACCGTAGAAACGGTCGCCCGGAGGGCCGCTCGATCCCCAATTTGCGGTGATTCCGCGAAAAATCACGAAATCGCCATCGACCACTGGACCGCCCGTGCGGCCATTCGGAAACGTAAGACGCCAGAATTCCTCCAGCATCGAGTGCTCCCAAAGCTTTTTCCCGTCGCGGTCAAACGCCAGAACGAGACCGGAAGTGACCATTACGTAGACATTGCCCGTATCGGGATCCACGCACGGAGAGCCGATTCCGTAGCGATTGTAGACATTGTCGCTTAGGAAGTCTCGCGAACGGTATTCCCAGATCTTCTTGCCCGATTTCGCGTCGAGGCAAAGCAGCGTTTCTTCAACCAGCTTGCCCTCATTCTCTTCATAGTAGCCGAAAACGTAAGCGCGCCCGTCTGCGATAACCGGTGCGCCACCGCCTTTGATCGGATAGCTCCAGAGGTGATCCTCGCCATCGAGCTCAAGCGAGTCTGGCAAATTCTTCTCAAGCGATACGCCCGACTGAAGCGGTCCACGCCATGAAAGCCAGCCGTCGACCGACTTGGCCGAAAGGACCGACATAAGCGTTAGACTAGCTGTTGCGAGCACCGCTAACAGCAAAGCCTTGTTTCTACGGGGGTAAGTATTCGTGGATGTAGACGAAACGCCTATTTTATTTCCATGCATAGCGATCAGGTATTGAAAAATATAACGATTGGTTTTCTTCCGAGGCTTCCCTCTTTGGAAATTTAATAGTGACAGCAATTAAAGCCAAACAAGCAACTCTTGCAGAAAACAAGGGGAAGGTGACAGGCATTGAAGCGATTAGAACGCATTGACTAAGAAAGGCGATTTCAAGCGAAATTAGTACGAACACGTATCATAATGTCAATCCGTTTATAATGCCTTTAATAGTTAGATTGATTGAAACACTATCTAAACTTCAGAATAGATCAGTTCGCAGTAGACAAGCAGAGGTGAATTTACTATGCATACGTATTAATAGTCCGGAATGAACCGATCATCACACAGTCCCGAAAGCCAGGCCACCCGCCCGCAAAAACGCTTCCCACTCTTGCTGCGTTCCGCTTGGTTTGGCCTGAACCAGAGTTTCCGTATTTATTTGAAGCCATTCGGGCTGACGCCTGACCAATTCACCGTGCTGCGCTGGTTGTATGAAAAGAAAGGCGAGTGCATCCGCCCAACCGATTTAGCGAAATTAATGTCGAGTGATAACAACACCATAACCTCTATCATTAACCGCATGGAAACAAACGGCTGGGTCAAGCGCTCACCCCACATCCACGACCAAAGAGCCAAGCAACTCGTCATCCAGGAAGCCGGGGAAGCACTATACTTCAAAGGCCAGGCAGTCGCCCACACACTTGAAGATGAAATCATGAATAGCCTAAGCGAAGCGGAACGCTTGATGTATTTGGAGTTCATGCACAAAGTCTCACGAGCCTGTCTCGATTCCCGCGACGCTAGCCGGACCGCTTAGGAGCCGCAAGGGAAGAGGTAAAAGTACGTATCACCTTTGAGGAGGGATGCCTTAGCCACTTCGATTTCACTGTTTTACTTCAGGAAATCGAGCGAATGCCGGTCGAAGCCTACGCTGTAAATTTTTCCCAAAGGATCCGAAGCTCTCTTCACGCTTGCAGATACATTCATCCTAGGAATAGAGCATTTCCAATAAATAAAATTGCCCGCCTGGCTTTAAAACACGGACGAATTGTTCGATGGTCAAAGTCTCCTTCTGGAGACCAAAGTTACAAGTTCATGCGCTTCCCCCTTGCCTCCCCATTCCTTTACAAAGAAAGTCTCCGTCCCCAGTGTTCGAGCAATCTGCTGCAAGAAATTAACGCTACCCTTTCGGAACCTTTCCGCTAGATGTAGTACTGCTTCAACATTCCCCAAAAAACTAAAGTCACTACTATACCCAAATGAACTATTCATTAGACTCATTCACTTCAAACCGGCGCTCGTTTCTCAAAACGGGCGCCCTCGCAGCAGGAGGGCTCGCTCTCCCCAATATCCTGAGAAGCGCTCACCACGAAAACAGCTCCCATAACGGGACCTTGAACATCGCCTGTATCGGCATCGGAGGCAAAGGTTCGTCCGACTCCGCCGCCGCCGCCAAGTATGGCAACATCGTCGCCGTCTGCGACATCGACCTCGAAGGCCGCGCCGCCAAGTCGCTCGAAAATTATCCCAAAGCGAAGCGCTTCACCGACTATCGAGTCATGTTCGACAAGATGGCCAAGGAGATCGACGCAGTCACGATTTCCGTCCCCGACCACTCTCACTTCCCAGCCGCCATGTACGCCATGGCTCTCGGCAAGCACGTATTCGTACAGAAACCGCTCGCCAACACGATCTGGGAATGTCGCCAGCTCCTCCTCGCTGCCCGCAAATACGGCGTCACCACGCAAATGGGCATCCAAGGGCACACCTTCGAAGGACAGCGTCTTCTTAAAGAATGGACCGAAGCCGGCGTCATCGGCCGCCCCGAGTCCGTGCGCTACTGGACGAATCGCCCTATCTGGCCACAAGACGAAAAGCTAAAATTCAAGACTGCAAAAAAACCTGACGCCATCAACTGGAACGTCTGGAAAGGCACCACCGCCAGAGAGCAGCCCTACAGCCCTTCCCTTCATCCCTTCGCATGGCGCGCGTCCTGGGATTATGGATGCGGAGCGATGGGTGACATTGGTTGCCACCTCATCGATGCAGCATTCTGGGCATTCGACCTCGATATTCCAAATCGCGTGGAAGCCGAAATGAACACGCCGTTCAGCGACACCGTCGCGCCTAGCAACGCGGTCATTCGCTACCAATTCGACTCGGCAAACGGCAAGAAGCTCAAAAAACCTTTCGAATTCCTTTGGTCCGACGGCGGTCTCAAGCCTAAACGTCCAGACGGCCTGCCTGAAGGACAAGAGCTCGATCGCCAATTCGGACAGCTCATCTACGGCACAAAAGGACAAATTTATTCTGCTGGCGGCTACTGCGAATCGCTCCGCCTCTTCCCAGAATCGGAAATGCAACGCGTACGCGATGCTAAACCTGAAAAAAAATACGCCCGCGTCAAAGGCGGTCCCGTCAAGGAATGGATCGACTGCATCCACGCTGGAACTCAGCCCGGAGCGAATTTCGAGTACGCCTCGCGTCTCACGGAAGTGGTACTTCTCGGCAACTTGGCCGTCCGTCTTGGCAAACCGATCGAATGGGACTCCAAAAACCTCAAGGTTAAAGGCATCCCGGAAGCCGATGCCATGATCAAGCGCGAGTACCGCAAAGGCTGGGAGTTCGAAGAAATCAAAGCCTAAACCAACTCGCTATTTCTCATTTTCAAGCAGCCGCGCTTCTGCAGGGCTTCTTTTTCATAGGAACCGCTCTTGTCCAATAAACCCTTTATCGCTCTGCCCCCAATCTGTAGGAGCGGGTTTATCCCGCGATTTTTCCTGCAATGATTTATCTAACTTCTACCCCACCAAGGAATCCCCACAACACACTCAATCTACAAAATGAAACGCTTCACCAACGCTCTCGCTGCGCTCGCCCTATTTCTAACCCCATTCGTATCCGCAAAACCTGACAAACCCAACTTCGTAGTCTTTCTCGTCGACGACATGGGCTGGGGAGATGTCGCCGCCTACGACAGCATCTACCACGAAACCCCAAACATCGATCAGCTGGCATCCGAAGGCATGAAGTTCAACCAAGCCTACGCTGCTTGCGCCGTATGCTCGCCAAGTCGAGCTGCCATCCTAACAGGCCAATACCCGGCTCGCTTAAAACTCACCGACTGGATCCCCGGCCACAAAAACCCGAAAGGAAAGCTCAAGGTCCCCGACTGGACCATGCGCATCGAACATGAAAGAGTCACTCTCGCCGAAGCCTTAGGCGAAGCCGGCTACCAAACCCAATTCATCGGCAAATGGCACCTCCTGCCCGTTCCTGATCCCGACGATTGGGTCAATCACTACCCCAACAAACACGGCTTCGATAGCAACATCGGCGGTCGCGAATGGGGCCAGCCCAAGGGACCCGGAAAGTACTTTCACCCTTTCGGCATGCCAAACCTCGAAGGCAAAGCAGGCGACTACCTCACCGACGCCCTCACTGACGCCGCGGTCGACTTCATAGAAAACGCCGACAAAGAAGATCCCTTTTTACTCTACTTCGCCTACTACACCGTACACGGCCCCATCATCGCCAAAGAGGACCTAACGGCAAAGTACGCCGCCAAAAAGCAATTCAACGAAAACGACAAGACCGACTATCCAGCTGCAGACAAATACGCCGCCATGGTGCAGTCGCTAGACGAAAGCGTCGGCCGCGTCACCGCCGCGCTCGAAGCCCAAGGCCTCGACAAAAATACCGTCATCGTATTCACCTCCGACAACGGCGGCGTCTACGCCCGTGGCAATAACGGCCCTTTCCGCGACGGTAAAGCCACTCCCTACGAAGGCGGCATCCGCGAACCGCTCATCATCAAATGGCCAGGAGCCATCAAAGCTGGATCCGAAAACGAAACCCCTGTTATCGGAACCGACATCTACCCGACTATGCTCGACATTGCCGGACTTCCGCTCAAGCCGAAAGAACATCGCGACGGCCTAAGCCTCGTCCCCTTGCTCACTCAAAAAGGCGAGCTCGATCGCGACGCCCTTTACTGGCACTACCCCCACTACCACAAAGCCAACCCTTACAGCGCAATGCGTGCCGGCGACCTAAAGCTCATCGAATACTTCGAAGACGGAAGTCTCGAACTCTACGACCTAGCGAGCGATCCAACCGAATCAAACGACCTAGCCAAAGAGCGCCCCGAACTAGCCAAACGTCTCCAAAAAAAGCTGACACGATGGCGTGCAAGCGTAGACGCTCAGATGATGTCACCAAATCTCGACTACGATCCCGACGCCCCTTGGCGCCGCCCTCAGGGATAAGCGAAACCGAGCGCTTGCCACCCCTTTCAGAAACGCCGAGAACCCGGCGCAAAACGTATTCCAAAATTACGGAATACTCCCATCACTTCGAAACTTCCCTTAAGGTACGCCATCTAAGGAAGAATCTTATTGAGCTCACAGGATAGGAATCTCCTGGAATCCTTCGTATCCAGTCGACTAAGACTGATGCAGTAACTTCAGATCGCAGACACGACCGCTGCGCCAAGGATCAAACTCGTAAGGCTAGTCAAAGCATGGCGACAATTCGAAACCGGATACATTCCTCATTTCGCGGTAGTCAACGGCGCCAAAGATTGCTGGACTTAGCCGGTGACAATCGAGAATCATGCCAATGCCTCCAGCCCCATTTGCATTATGAAACCATTCAATTTCAAATCCAGAGTCTGCCGCGTCGAAGGTGCGATGAACCCGCATGGAGTTCCAGTACTCGACTACGTTTCCAAGCCTCTAAGAGAGGCAGGAATAAAGCGCCTAATTGTCAGGATAAACGAATACGAAATGAAACGCTGACTGCAAGGAAGCGTCGAATTCAGAAGTCATCTTGTCGTTGGATTCTCGCTTTTGAAAGAGGCGGGCGGTGCGCTTGATGACCCAATTTCCGTCACCATCGAACCTGACTCCGAACCCAATGCTATCGATGTTTGCGATGAATTCCTCATCGCTTTGGAGCAAGATCCCGATGCAATGACGCGCTGGGAAGAGCTAACCCCAGGAAAGCAGAGAAGCATCGCCCACCATGTTTCATCCGCAAAGCGCGAAGAGACGAGCGCTCGATTTAGCTATGAAATTCAGAACGCTAACTTTGCACGGGGGCTGAACCGATTTTTCCGCGACTGGTAAATCAAAGACCGTGCCTTGACGGTCAAAGTTGGACTGCCTAGGTTCCGCGACGTGAGAGAATCCGACAATTCGACTACACCCTCCGAACAACCCTCTTTAGCCAAACCGATTTCAAAAGTTCGCTGGTGGGCGCATCTAGTATTGCTCGCGAGCTATCCTCTGGCGATCGGGTTGATGAGTTTTTACGCAGCGGATTCAACAGAGGTATCCGAGGCCGCTTTGTCCGCCGACCCGTTGGATCTGCTAGTTCAGATAGCAGAGCAGTTGGGCTTCTTCTTTGTATTGTTCGGTTTAGCTTGGCTCGCATCGCGGGCGACTGGAAAGCAACTGCTTCTCGGATGGAAAGGCGGTATCGGACCAATTTGGCGAGGACTAGCCTATTCGGTCGGCTTGCGTCTTGCGATTGGAATCCTAGCAGTCTGCGCCGTTGTCGTTGGTATGATGCTAGGCGGGCTCGACGAGGAAACCATCCAAGAACTTCGTCCGAAAGTGGAGCACACCATTGATATTGAAGCAATCGAGAATAGCCCGCTCTACCTGTTCATCAATGTCACCTTGGTCAGCTTTGTATTTGCTGGGCTAAGAGAAGAACTTTGGCGAGCCGGTGTTTTGGCGGGCTTAGCCGCGTTGTTCCCACGGCTCTTTGAATCCGTGATGGGCAAACTCGCCGCCGTGGCAATGGTCGCCATCATATTCGGCCTCGGACATTTCTCTCAAGGCTGGGGCGGGGTCGCCCTGACGACTGGGCTTGGCGTCGGACTGGGGGCTATCATGGTCTTCCACAGATCGATTTGGGATGCTGTCTTAGCCCACGGATTCTTCAACGCGTCCTCGTTTATCCTGATGCATCTGCTGGTGAAGTTCTTCCCAGAGTACAGTCCGTTTTAGATAACAAAAAGACCCGCCTAACGACGGGTCTTCTTTTCTATAAACTGGAACGGAACTACTGGCTCCATGGTGGAACCACGCCACTTGAACGCGCATAAGCGATCAACTGGCCCAAGTGCTCATATGCATGACCGCCGAGAACCAACACGGCGCCCATGCGGTTAGAGTCACTGCCGAATAGCTTAATTGACTCGGCCAAGGCAGCGTCATCGAGAGCGCCGACCGCTTCCTTGACGAACTGAATTGAATCCTTGAGGACCACGATCGCTTCTTCTCTGGTTTTGACCGTCTTGCCTAATTCACGCGGATTAAGCCCTTCCGGCAACGCCTTCCCAAGGAATCGGCTTCCGATCCCGTAATTAGCGGTAGCCACGTGCAAAACCGCTTCGTGCACCGATCGAATTCCCTCCGCCGGTCGCCACTCGAATCCTTTTTCAGAAAATTCCTCTACCAAACTCACCAGCTTATCGGTTTCGGCACTGTAAGATCCAAGAAATGTCGCCTGAAAAACCGACTGCTCCCCTTTTTTGTGATGGTCCGCGATTGCCGACCCGATCAGCCCCCAAGCGAGGAAAGCTGCTATCAATACTTTTATTGTTTTCATAATGATTGTTTTTGAGAATAATTAGATAATGCGTCAGAGTGATAAAACGCTGCGCCTCAAACCTTGTCAATCCAGGCCCTATAAATCTAAGCCTAACCGCCCCATGCATCCGCTCTACTATGCTCTTCCCCTACTCGCCATAGTACATTGTCTTGGCGATGAATCCGCCCTCGTTTCGGAACAATCCTGGTCTCGTCACATCATCGACGACAGTTCGAAAGGCGCCGATGGCGTAAAGCTAGGAGACCTGAACAATGACGGACTCCCCGACATAGTTACAGGCTGGGAAGAAGGTTTTAGCACGCGTATCTACCTCCATCCTGGAAAAACGAACGTAACTCAAAAATGGCCATCCGCTAACATCGGCGTGACCCCTTCTGCCGAAGATGCCGTGTTCGTCGACCTCAACGGCGATGATTACCTCGACGTCGTCGTAAGCTGCGAAGGAAAGGATCAAGCCATGTATCTCATTTTCGCCCCCGAAAACGGAGAAGTCCTCGATTCGAAACGATGGACTCAAATTCTCCTCCCTGGCTCCAAAGACATGACCAAATGGATGTTCGCCGAACCAGCCGAACTGTCTTTCGGCTCAGAAACCGTCCGCTTGATTTTCGCCGCTAGCAAAAATCCAAACGGAACGATCGGCTACTGGGAATTACCTGACAACCCGGAGAAACACAAAGGCAACTGGAAGTGGCGAGCTCTCTCCGAAACCGGCTGGGTCATGTCCATCTTCATCGAAGACATGGACGGCGACAACGACCTCGACTTATTCTACGTCGATCGAAAAGGCGATTCCCGCGGCGCCTACTGGATCGAAAATCCCGGCGCGCTCAACGCTCCTTGGCCTAAACATCTAATAGGAGGTGCCGACATTGAACAGCTCTTCGGCAAAATAGCGGACCTCGACCAAGATGGACTCAAAGACGTGCTGCTTGTCGCCAAGGATCGACAAGTTGTTTGGTGGCGACGCCTCGACCCGACCGGCCAATCCTGGGAAAAACGCGTCCTAGAATATCCCGAAAATACTGGCCACGCAAAAGCCGTTGCAGTGGGCGATCTCGACCTCGACGGATTACCCGATCTGGTGATTACCTGCGAAGGAGCTAATCCACCACACCAAGGTGTTTTTTGGATCAAACAATCGACAGATCGAAACTTCGAGAATTGGCAGTCATTCGGAATGTCCGGTCCAGGTGGCATAAAATTCGATCGAATCGAATTGCTCGACCTCGACCTCGACGGCGACCTCGACGTTCTTACTTGCGAGGAACACCACATAAACGTGGAGCGCAACGAGAAAACGGGTCTCGGTGTTTTCTGGTACGAGAACCCCATACAGTAGCAATTTGCCTCTCGAAAACGAGGCGCCTCCGTCCCCATCAGAGATAAAAGTGAAACCCTGCCGCACTTGCTAGCGTTGGTAGAACACACGCAATCGCCACAAAGTGACGATTGCTCACGAAAATCCAGACACGAAAAAACCACTATGAAAATTCGAACTATTGCGCTTTTATCCAGCTTGCTCGTAGCCGGCAGCTCCACCCTTTTCGCCCAAGACGCTGAACGAGAACGTCCACAACGAGGACAAGGAGGCGACCGCGAACGGCCAGACCAGTTCGCCATGGCTGACAAAGACAAAAGCGGTGGCGTAACCCTAGAAGAGCTCGTCAATAGCCGGGTAGAACAAATGTCACGTCGCGGAGGCGGCGGACAACGCCCTGGAGGCGAAAGCAACCCTCAAGGCGGTGGCGGACAAGGTGGCCAACGCGGCGGTGGCGGAGATCCAGAAGCCATGAAAGAGCAAATGACAGAACGCATGGCAGCTGTATTCAAGAAGGCCGACACGGATGAAAGCGGCGAACTTTCAAAAGAAGAATTCGGTAAAATGGCCCAAGGCCTAGGTGGGAACCGAGGTCGTGGCGGCGCCGGAGGACAAGGCAGGCAGCGCGGACCACGTGGAGGCGGAGACGCTTAAGCTCCCAGAATAAAAAAAATCAAAGGCTGCTATTCAATTGAATCGCAGCTTTTTTTGCGTCTGAATAGAATATCACCCCATCGCCAAGAGAGTTTTTATAAGTTCGTACTAGTGCTTCAATGTACAGTTTTCGCAATAGTAGCACAGGCATCTTGCCTGTGAAGAAACAGGCTGAAAACCTGTGCTACCTTTCATTCGAAAGCTCCCGCCTCCTACAATTCCTTCTCTGGCGAAACATCTTCCAACAGTTCGTTTTCCGCTGCCATGACTTCCGTCTCCGCTTCGAAAACCAGTATCGATTCCATCATCTGCTTTGCCTGAGGGTGCTCTTCATCCCAAGCCAGCGTATATACGAACTCGCTCTTAGCCGCCTCGTAATCCTGACGGAAATAATGAAAGTAGCCTAGAACGAAATGCGCTTTGTAGTCCCTCGGGTACTCGCCGACCCATTTGTTCAAATTATCATAATGCTCCTGGAACCAATCGGGATTTCCGTAAATCTCAGCCAAGTTTAATTCGACCTCCGACCACTCGGGCACCATTTCCAAGCCAATAATTAAATCGTCGTAAGCCGACCGGTAATCCCGAATCGCTACCTGAGCCTGCGCTCGCGCTATATACAATATCCCGTTCTCAGGATCTTCCTCGATCGCTTGGTTGAACGCTATCACCGACTCGTAGAACTTACCTGCATTGAAGGCCGCATAGGCTCGACTCAGAGCGTCTTCATCATTGAAGATGTCCACCGGTTCATTTCCGTAATCAAGCGACTCTTCGTAAACATGCGTCGATACATTGCGACGTCTGAAATCTCCAAGATCTACGAAAAAGTAGAAGCTGTCATGGCGGTGACGCGTGTAGTACCCCCTCGGATACGAATTCCAACGTCGCTCGTAGTAATGGTGACCGCAGTTTGCGCCATGAATATGCCCCTGGTTACCATGCGCGTACCAACTCAAACCATCGTACAAATGACCGCAGCTTGACGAGTGAATATGCGCCACCGGAAAATCATACCAGCGACTGCTGTGATAATAGTGACCGCAACCATCGAAATGAGAATGCAATCGAGGATAATTCCACCAGAGGCTACTATAGTAATAATGACCGCAACTCACTCCATGAACGTGGTGATGCCCCAAATGAGACAACCAGCGGCCGCCTTCGTGGAAGTGACCGCAACCAATGCCGTGCCGATGCCCTATCGAAAAGGAAATCCATGCGCCCCCGGAAAAATGGTGCCCGCAGCTGGATCCATGGCGGTGGGCGCGAGGATAGTCGTGCCAACGACCACCGTAGTTATGGTGACCGCAACTCGCTCCATGAACATGCTTATGCTTCAAATCGAAATGAGCGATTCGTGCAGGACCTCTACTATCCCCATGTTTCGAGCGATGTTGAATTTGAGGAGCAACGGTCGAAGTTTGTGGCGACACGATCGAATTTTGTGGCGGCACGGTCGAAGTTTGTGGCGACACGATCGAGGTTTGCGGCGATACAATCGAGGTTTGCGGCTGAATGCGGTTCCCGGTGCCTGGACGATTATTCGCTACACTCGCTACGAGCGTATTTCGCTCAATCTCACGGCGCTCCGTTGAACGCTGATTAAGCTCTCTCCGCGAATTGCGATAGACGTCCTGTGAAAGCGTCCGACTTTTCCCATAAATTCCAGCCGCGCTTGAAACTTCTGCACTCAAATCCTTGGGGCCCACAACCAATGGATTTGATCGCGCGTTACTTCGCCGAATCGATGACGGCGATCGAGCAAGGCTATTGGCACTTGTATCCACATTTCGCGACGATGATCGCGTACCAATACTCGGCGATACGGAGGGTCGACTCGGAGCGCGACTCGGAGCTATCTGAGTATTTACGCTCGAAGAACGAGAACGGGAAGTCCATGCGCTCGACGAGGGTTGCGAAACCGTTGTTCTCGAAGAATTATCAGTAGAACGAATCGTCGAAGACGATCTCGACCTAGAAGGAGAATTCGATGGGCGAGTCACATTACTCGATTCAGACGAACTCCGCGGAGACGCGACTTCAGCTCTCGGAGTAACACGAGGACGAACAGGCGAAACCGATGGCCTCGTCGAACTCGATCGAGTTGAAGGTTGGCTAGAGGAGCGCGAACGAGAATAGCTGGGAGCGGGTTGAGCCCGCGAGCTTGAGCTTGGCGAAACGCTCGACCTACTACGTGAGCTATTCGACGAAGATGATGATCGCGACGAAGGTGAAACTGTTGATGACGAACGCGACGGACGGCTCGACGATGGCGAAACGCTAGGAGCCCTCGAAGGAGATGAACGTTGGGTCGGCGAAACGCTGGAAGAGCGACTCGACGAGCGTGAAGAAGAAGCTGAAGGAGATCGCGGGGCTGGCGACGAACGAGACGAGCGGGACGAAGATGAGACTGAAGAAGATCGCGGAGATGGTGATGGGCGCGAGGTTCGACTAGGTGCCGGCGTTGAGGGCCTAGATGCGGATGGAGGGCTGCTTCTCTGCCTCGACGTAGATTGAGTGCTCGAGGAGGAAGAAGATTCGTTCGCAGTGGAACTCGGCGCCGGAGAACGGCTACGCGTGGCGGCCGATAAAAGAGGTTCCCCAACAATCGAGAATACATAAACCAAACACATCGATCCAAGCTTCAACATTCCCTTCGTTTCATATCTTTGGCGTGAATATTTCATAGTATTCCCTTTCGATTTTATTTTAAGCGCTGCGACGCATAAAGACCTGATCCAGATGCAATATAAGCGCTTTCCAGGCCTTCAGACGAAGCAAAAATGAACTCTATTCAGAATCATTTTCGGGAAACACCAATTTAATTAGCTCGCCTACTCGCCCAAAGAAATACCCCCAGGAAAAGAGAATGATCCTACCAATACTCCAATAAGAACATCTAATAGAAAATTCCCGCCAATCCTAGGAAATGACTTTCGAAATGCGAATTTGGTTAGCGGTTTACTTCGAAAACCTAAAAAACGAGCCTAAACCAGCTCTCGCCGACCACCATTGGCCAGCGAACGGTAAATCGCATCGATCACCCTCATATCTCGCATTCCTTCTTCGCCAGGCACGATCGAAGGAGTACCGCTCTTAACGCTTTGAGCAAACCCATCCATCTGTCTGGCTTGCTGGTTGATTGGCTGAACATCGAGTACCCGTTTCTGGATCGTACCCTTAATGCCTGTGTACTTCGTTGCTGGCTCGAGCTGAGCCGCTCCCTTTTTGTAGCTGACGTAGAGGCGATTCGCTCGGGCGTTGTACGAAGTCGTTGAATTAGAATAAGCTCCGCTCGGAAACTCCAATTGCCAAGAAACGGTTTCATCCACGTCTTTGAACTTCACATTGTCAGTCTTGAACTCCTGAGCTCGAACCGCGACAGGTTCTTCGCCAGTAGCGTAGCGTGCAGCCTGTATGCAATAGATGCCTACATCCATCATTGCTCCGCCTCCAGCCATCGTTTTTTTCAAACGCCATTGAGTCGGATCTCCAATCGTAAACCCAACCTCTGATTGAACGTATTGAACATTCCCGTACGGCTTTTCCGCCGCCACCTTCATGATCTCCCGCGTATTCGGATCGAAATGCAGCCGATAGCCAATCGAGAGCATAACATTGCGCTTCTCGCAGGCATCGATCATCGTTTGCCCTTCTTTCGCAGTCAGAGCCATCGGCTTTTCGCAAATAACATGCTTGCCTGCTTTTGCCGCGCGAATCGTGTACTCCGCGTGCATCGAATTCGGCAACACGACGTAAACGATATCGATGTCCTTGTTCGAGGCGATCGAATCGAAATTTTCGTAATTGTAGATATTCTCCTTCTTAATCCCGTACTTCTCTTTCCATACGGCCTCCTTTTCCTTCGTGCCCGTTACGATACCCGCCAAATAGCAATCCTTCGCCTGTTCGATAGCAGGAGCCAATTGCTTGGTCGCGTAATTGCCGAGGCCGATGAACGCGATGCCCAGCTTTCCCGATTTCCTAACGGACGCAGTCGCCGAAAGGCTCGGCAGGACGCTTGCTAGAGAAAATGCTCCGATTCCGGCTGACACGCGTGTCACGAAATTGCGGCGAGACGAAGTACGATTGAGATGATTCATATTTAGGATAGGATAAATAAATGCCCAGAATTACAGAATGATTCCTACTAGATGCCCCTTCAAAAACGGAGTAAACTCAAAAAAACATCATTGAAATCCGATCTTGCCTCTGAGGTAACCAACACCTATCTTCTTTGAATCCTACAGACCGATTGTCGGTCTTTTCACCCCGAAAACCAAACGTCGTTATGAAAAAGCTACTCGTTATCGTCGCAAGTCTTGCGCTCTCATTGTCTTTATTCTCCGCAGAAGAGGGAAAGACCGTCACATTGAAAGGCACCGGACTTTGTGCCAAGTGCTCGCTTCAAGAAACGAAATCCTGCACCAACGCCCTGCAAGTGACCAACAAGAAAACCGGAAAAGTGCGCACCTATCTGATGACCGAAAACATGGAGCACGGCAAATTCTTCTGCAAAGGCAAAACCGAGAATCTCCTCGTTACCGGCGTCGTCAAAAGAGAAGACGGCAAACTAATGCTCACCCCATCATCGGTTAAGCAAAAAGAAGGTTGATCCACTAACCGACAGAACAAGCATTTTACTTTCCAGCCCGTTTCGCTCGCGCGAAACGGGCTTTTTTACACTCTAAACTACTGGAGTGCGAATGGCATCAATTCATCATACAATTCCTGACATTCGTCTAAGAGCGGCTGCAGTCTCTTCGGAAACGCCTCGGCCTTTGACTTGTAAGCAACAAATCCAGTCGAGAGATGGGCATTCTGGTACCAATGCGGAGCCCAAACGCCCTCATCAGCCTTTGAACCTGCCTCCCATGACAACATGCAATCCTCAAACTCAATCCCGACGCGATCGCATAATTGACGCAAAATCAATTCTGGTGATTCCAACAAACGCTTCGAGTCGATGACAACCGGCTCTTGCCCTTTAGCGACAATCTCATCGGCAAGCTGTTTCAGCTTATCATAGCCGGTATCTGCGAGTCCAAAATCAGGGATAGTCTTCGAATAGGAATGCAGCATATCTCGCGGCGGGCGAGTCAGCAAAACATTGGTCATGCCATCCAGGAAGCTCCAATCCAGATCCACGAGATGATGGGCCATATTCTTGAAAAAAAGTACCTGCGGCCCATGATCCGCCATCAAAGTGTTTTCAACAACGCGGCGGCCGTCATTCTCTTGAGCATCTAGAATTTTTTGCTCGCCGGGGTGTTCCGGTCGATCCGCAATCGAAGACAGATAATGAGCATACAGAGGCTCATCAAAAACCTGCGTATCCGCGCGCTGAGCAAACGAATACATCAAAGCCGTTGAAATATTTCGTGGCCCCGACCAAACGGAAATACGCTTAACCGATTGCTCGCTCATTATCGGTGACAAGCTACAATATTCCGAATCTCGAGATCATACCAATCGCTGAGTCGCCTTGTCATTGGTCCAGGCAATGAATCGCCGGGCAGCTTCCGATGATCGATCTCCGACACAGGCGTCAACCCGCCGAAAGTCCCCGTCACGAATGCCTCGTCCGCGCCATAAACGTCCAACAGCGAAAAGTCCTTCTGTCGCACCGTAATCTCGTTTTTTTCGCACACTTCGATAACCTTCGCCCGCGTGATCCCATTCATGCAATAACTACCCGTCGACGTCCATACCTCGCCTTTTCGAACGATAAAGAAATTCGTCGCATTACAGGTCGATACGAATCCGTGAATATCCAGCATCAATGCTTCATCCGCCCCAGCATGAAAAGCCTGCGTTAGTGCGATGACCTCGTGCAATTTACTATGGCAATTTAGCCGCGGATCCAAGTAGTCAGGCGAACCGCGCCGAATAGCCGAAGTAAACAAGCGAACACCCGTCTTCTTCATCTCTGGATTCGCCTCTTTGTATTCAGCTATAATGACGATATTTGGCGGCGTAACCGTCAATCGAGGATCCTGGGAAGGCGTTTTCTTGTTACCGCGAGTCACCATCAAACGAACATGCGCTCCATCGTTCATCCCATTCGCCTCAACCGTCTTTATCAACGCTGCCTTCAATTCCTCGCGACTCTTTCCTATATCCAAGAATATCATACGAGCTCCTTCGAATAGGCGATCCAAGTGGTCATCCAAAAACACGAACACTCCCTTGTGCAGTCGCAAACCTTCCCAAATACCATCGCCTACCAAATAACCGCTGTCGAATACAGAGATCTTCGCCTCATTCCTAGGCAACATCTCTCCATTTATATAAATCAAAATCGAATCATTCCGATCGTCCGCTACGCTATCATGAGTGCCTCTAGCCATCCCGACAAGCTCTAGCCAATCGCCTCAGGTGTCAACAAAACGCACGCGCCTCAAGAGTCGTAGTCGATCCACTACACAAACGATCGGCGCTTCGACACCATTGCGTTCAAAAAGATCACTGCCACCACGATTGCCGCACCCGCGTAAAACCCGCCCGACATCGTTTCGCTTTCCGGCCAAATCAAAACAGCGAGAATCATCGCGTATATCGGTTCCAAGTTTATCGCCATAACGAACGTGTACGGCGTCAATCGCTTTACTAATTGAACGCTAAGGGAAAACGAGAACGCAGTCCCCACCGTACCCAGAATTAGCAACCAGCCAAAGTCGCTCCAAGAAATCGCCATTTCCTCAGCCCTAAATCCGCCCGTGACCAAAAGTAAAACCGTCAACGATCCCAACGCCCCCAGCAACTCGTACAAGGTAATCGTCTTCGCATCCGTCTCCCGTACCAACAGTGCATTTAAAACAGTGAACCACGCCGCAAACAATGCTGACACTATGCCCAGAATCATGCCATCGAGATACTCGAATTCAAAGCTAAAAACGCAATAGAGCCCCACGATGATGCAAAGCCCAAAGAACGGCTCATGCCAAGCCATCCTTCGCCGGTAATACAGCGGCTCCAATATCGACGTAAAAAAGGCGGAGCTCGAAAGACAAACCAAAGCAACAGAGACGTTCGATCGCTTGATTGCCTCGAAAAACGTAATCCAATGGACTACCAGGATAACGCCTGTCCCCAAAATCTTAATCAATGGTCGACGGCCTATTAGCATCCCACTCTTGCCAAAATACAAGATCGCAAAAAACGCGGTTACGGCGATGACCAAGCGATACCAAACCAAATGAAACGAATCCAAGGAAATCAATTTCCCCAATATCCCCGTTGTCCCGAATATAAAAACCGCTATGTGCAGCCAGATTTGGTATTTATATTTCTCGTACATTTACTAGCTGGACATACCCCTTTTGCCCAGCTAGCGAGTTTCGGCCAAAACGTCTTCCTGCGATTCCAATTCTTTGCTGGGGGCATTTACCTGCCAACGCCAGTAAGCCCTAAACCCCTTTTTTAAATCATCTAGAATCAAGGAATTCACCGGTACGAGAAACAACGTTATTACCGTTGCGAAAACGACTCCCCAACCCAAGGAAATCGCCATTGGGATCATGAATTTCGACTGAGGGCTTTGGGCGAACATCAACGGAAGCAATCCAACAAACGTCGTTAAGGACGTAAGTAAGATCGGTCGAAATCGCCGAACCCCAGCCTCCTTCACAGCGTCGCCAATCGATTCGCCCCGTTTTACCGCCTCACTAATAAAATGGACCATAATAAGACTATCGTTCACCACAACCCCAGACAAAGCGAGGAACCCCAGGCGAGACATAATGTTGACCGTCACCCCGTCGCCCCAAAACGCGATAAGCAACCAGTCCATAATCACATGACCTAAGATAGCCCCGACAATTCCAAAAGGGATCACCGTCATAACGACAAGCGGCTTCAGATAACTTCTAAATGGAATCGCCAATAACACGTATACGCCGATAATCACCAGTATCGTATTGAAACGAATATTACGCGCGTCCTCTTCGGCCTGAAGCGCATTGCCGGATTTCACATAGCTCATCCCCACATACTGCCCTACAAGATTCGGCAGAAAATCCTGCTCAAGCTCCAATACGATTGCATCTACATCGAGTTCATCCGACTCCGCGTTCGCCGTAACGCTTAGCTGCCGTTTCCGATCGATACGGTAAATTGACGGCAAACTTTTCCCTGGTTTAATTTCAGCGACAGTATCGAAAGGAACTTCGGTTCCATTTGGGGTTCGAATCATCATCGAATCCAACGTCGCGAGCGATTTGCGCTGAGCTTCTGGATAACGAATCATAACGCGTACATCATCTCTACCGCGCTGAATCCGTTGAGCCTCCGTTCCGAAAAAGGCTTGTCGAACTTGGCGAGCCAAATTAGTAGCCGTGATGCCAAGGTACTCCGCTTGAGGTTTTAGCAGAAGTTCGAACTCCGACTTAGCGCTTTCGAAGGAATCGGTGATTTCGTTTAGGCCCTGATACTCCTTGAGCTTCGCTTGCAACAGAGTAGACGCCGCCTTCAGATCGTCGAAACTCGGGCTTGTCATGCGCAGGTAGACCCCCGATCCGCCCCCATGCAAATAGCCCAAAGTCAATTGCTCCGCATCCGGAATCTCGCCGATCGCGCTGCGAAGGTAGGCAGTCGCCTCGGAACTCCCAAAAGATTCTCCATGCACCTCCTGCGGAGCCAGTTCAATCACAATCTCGCCAAGTTCAGCAACCCCGACCGCGCGAGTGCCATAACTTCGGTACATAGGCTGTCCACCAGCCGTTGCGAAAACATTTGTAATGATTTCCTTACCATATTTCGCATTCACCTGATCCTTATATGCCAGAGCAATCTTCTCCATCCGACGGATATGTCCATCGGTAACTTCAAACGGCGTTCCCGAAGGCATCGTCATACGAATAGTAACCTGGTCGCTTGGGATCCGAGGATAGAAACTCGACTTGATTCGATTGGTTTCCACCAAGCTGAATACAATTCCCAATACTCCGATAAATACGGTAAGCGTAACGTATCGGTGCCTTAAACACCGTTCTAGCATCGGACGATAGAATCGTTCAATACCACGCTCCAGCCCATCGGCGATGGATCGCTGGACTCTCAGCAATGGGTTCAACTTTTTGCGATTACTACCCCCTCGCCCAATCCTTGCGCAATGCTTCAAGTGGGAAGGTAAAATCAATTTCGATTCGACCAACGAGAACAGAAGAACCGGAATCACCACAAAGGAAATCTGCTTCAGGTTATTCCCCATAAAGCCTGTCATCGCTTGTAGTGGATAAAACGCTACGATCGTAGTCAAAACGCCAAACACAACAGGAATCGCCACTTCCTGTGTTCCCTTAATCGAGGCCTCAAGAGGATCCGCCCCTTTTTGCATCCACAGAAAAACGTTTTCTCCGGTAACGATCGCATCATCCACCACTATTCCCAAAACGAGGATAAACGCGAAAAGCGTACTTAGATTTAGAGACACATCCCAAAGGTAGAGCAATATGAACGCTCCGGAAAACGCGACCGGGATGCCAAGGCTTACCCAAAACGCCAATGACGGGCGCAAAAACAAAGACAATACGATCAAAACCAGAAAGAAGCCCATCAATGCGCTCGACGACAAGGTCGAAAGGCGCTGCTTCACCCGTTCCGAATCATCGCTCCAATAGCTCAGTTCTACTCCTTCGGGCAAAGTCTTCTGGCGCTCCTTGAGGTAGCGTTTCACCTCGTCGGCCAAGACGAGCAAGTTTTGATCGCCCGAACGATACACATCCAAGACGACGCATCGCTTTCCGTTATAATTTGAAATCAAAGGGGTCTCGTCGAATCCATCATTCACCGTCGCGATATCCGCTAAGGTCAGACGCGTTCCATCTGATCGGGTGAACACAACGATTTTTGAAAAACCTTCATAGTTGTAAGCCTGGTTCGTCGTGCGAAGAAGGATATCGCCGCCCTCTGTTCGAACGCTTCCCGCCGACAAATTAATCGACGAGCTTCGAACCGCCGATACGATCTGATCGAAGGTCAATCCATAGCGCTTCAACGTTTCTTCGGACACCTCGATTCCGATTTCGTACGGTCGAGCCACCTTCAAATTCACCATCGTTATATTCGGCAAACTAGTAAGGTCGTCGCGCACATTTTCGCCCAGGCGTTTTAAGTCGCGTTCATTCAGGTTTCCTGAAATAACGACGGCTATCAAGCGTTCCGTAAACGTATCCAAATTTACCCGTGGACGCTCCGCTTCAACGGGAAATGTATTAATGCCATCGACTCGGTCTTTCACCTGATCTAGCACTTCGCCCATATCGTAACCGTCTTCGATCAAAAGCGTTACTCGTCCCGAATCTTCGCCTGCGCGGCTTTCCATTTCCTTGATGCCCGCCACGTCGAACACCGCTTCCTCGAGTCGCATAACGATCGACTCCTCGACTTCCGCCGGCGTTGAACCGCGATAGGTTACCGATATTTCAATCTCGCGCTGCAGGTAATCAGGCCATTCGCGCAAAACCACTTTTTCGAAAGCCATGTATCCACCCGTCAGCAGGATTGCAAGCATCAGAAGATTCGCGGCAACTCCGTTTCTCGTAAACCATTCAATAACCTTATGCATGTATCCAATCTCCTATGTTAACTGCCGGAACGTTCTTTTCTAGGATCCCCCGAAGAATCATCTTGGGCGACATCGACTCCGTCTTCCTGGATGACTGCGACCTTCATCCCTTCCGAAGGAAAACTCAACGGCGTCAAACACATACGTTGCCCCGCCTTTAATCCTGAGCTGATCACCAAAAACTCTTCATCGCTCCATTCGACTTCGATCTCTCGACGACGAAGCTGGTTCTTCTCGTCGATAATAACGATGTATTCATTTTTTCGATAAAACTTGCGAGGAATGACAAAAACCTCCTTCAAATGCTTTCCCTTTATCTTCGCCTGGACAAACGAACCTACTTTTAGCGGAGGCCGTCCATCAATCCGCTTACCGTATGGATCATCCACTTGAGCCACCATAAACAACTGCCGTGAACGCGTATCGAAAGCGCCTTCCGCCCTTACAATTCGCCCCTTCCACTCAACGGACGCCTTGCCAACTGTAGTGGTCAACAGAACTAGCGGCTGGCTACCCGTTTGATCCGGCTCGCCGCGATAAGACTCGGGCAAATCGATATAGCCTAACTCTTTTTCGCTTAGCGGGAGACGAATCTCCGCGTAGTCGACCGCATAAACCTGAGCCAAAATATTTCCGGTCGAAACGAATTGCCCGATATCAACGTTCGTCGAAAGGATACGTCCCACATAAGGGGCTGCAATGCGGGTTCGCTCAAGATTGAGTTCAGCGTTCGCCAAGCGAGCTTCGGCCGAATCGGCGTTAGCCCGAGCCTCTTCCAATTGGGGTTTACGGCTAACCAGATCCGGCGGATCCTCATTTGGATTCAGGCGCTTCCAATCCACACTCGCTTGCTCCGCGCTGGCTTGCTCTTCTACGAGAGCGAGTTTCGCCCGGGCCAATTCCGCTTTCGATGTGACAACAGCAGTAGCATAGTCCCGGGGATCGATTTCCAACAGAATTTCCCCTTCCTCGAAAAACCCGCCCGCCCGAAAAGAAGGCGATACCGAGATCACCTTGCCGCGGGCCTCGGATATCAATGCGCTTTCGGTCCTCGCTTGAACCGTTCCCTGCGAATCCAACCAAACCTGATACGATTCGGGCTCAAGTCGCTCGATGCTGACCTTCGGCAAAGTCTCGCGCTGAGGGAACTTTCGCGGCTCGGGCTCGGACCAAAAAATCCAATAGCAGATACCGGCAGATACCGCGAGTACACTCAGTGGGGGTAAAACTCTCAAAAAATTCATAAGATTAAAGGCTTTCTCGCCAATACTGACCTAATTCCCTCATTCTACGCTTAGTTGGACCTAGCAACAAGCTTCGTTCTGCCGAAAATCTTGACAAGGCAGAGCGGAGACTGAAAGGAGTAGCACGTTGGCTTCCTCGAAAATCGAGACAACCCGAGTTCGCCATCTAAATCTTCGAATGCCCATTTCACATACGCTTCAATACTGCGCCTTCATTTACAACGCCCAAATCATGCGAATCCTCGCCAGGCGAACGGCCCTTTTTCTAGGAGCATGCATCGGGCAATTCGCTTGGCGCACGGGTATAAGACGTTCCCTCGTCCTTTCGAACCTAAGGCAAGCGATCCTCGAACACCCCGACCAATATCTCTGGTATCACCGCCGCTGGCGCGATTCCGATTCCCCCCTCGAAGCCCAAGCCTCATGAACGATTCCAAGCCCACGCGATCCGACTACTCCGACAACTACAGCGAAACCGGCCTCTGGGATAAGCTTACTCAATTTGCCAAATCCGCCGGTCGAGAAGTCGTCGGGAAAGCACTCATTCTATTCTACGCCGCATCCGATCCCGACACGCCTAAAAGAGCCAAAACCATCATCTTTTCCGCTCTCGGCTATTTCATTCTACCCCTCGACGCGATCCCCGACTTCACCCCGATCCTCGGATTTTCTGACGATCTCGGAGCCATCGCCCTAGCCCTTGCCACAGTAGCCGCCCACATAAAACCCGAGCACCGCCAAGCCGCCAAACGCAAAACCACCGAATGGTTCGGCGAAGCCTAAAACGTCCAGAGCAAACCACCCCCTGCTCAATCGCGCTTTTCGACTTGTTAAATTACAACATTGTAATTTAGAAGGTCGAACCAAAGGGCGCCTCGTTTGGGCTTAGGCGATGCCCAGATAGGTTGGATGGGCTATTTCCACTCCATAGTGACCGGGCAATGATCCGAGCCGAGTACGTCTGGCAATATCTCCGCGCCCTTCAAGCGATCCCGCAAAACCTGAGAGATCACGAAGTAATCGAGGCGCCACCCCACGTTGCGTGCCCGGGCTCCCGCTCGATAGCTCCACCAGGAATAGTGCCCCTTACCCTGTTTGAATTCGCGAAACGTATCGACGAATCCCGCTTCGACGATGCCATCGAAGTCCGCTCGTTCCTGGTCCGAGAATCCAGCATTTTTTCGATTCGTCTTCGGATTCGCCAAATCCTCCTCCGTATGGGCCACATTCAAATCGCCGCAAAACACGACGGGCTTTCTCGCCTCCAGTTCCTTCATCCGTTCCAAGAAAGCGGCATTCCACTCCTG
>Ga0302122_10000284_pt1 | contig 30036 bp, 24 predicted proteins | sample CB21_SCM_MG_FD_203115 | JGI IMG/M metagenome (GOLD analysis project Ga0302122, IMG submission 203115) | Marine microbial communities from Western Arctic Ocean, Canada - CB21_SCM | ecosystem: Environmental > Aquatic > Marine > Oceanic | place: Canada: Western Arctic Ocean | collected 2017-09-28 | reverse complement strand
TGCTTCTGAAGGATTTGAATTTCAGACATCATCTGCTCATCTACATGCAGTCTTCCTGCAGTATCAACAAGAAGAACATCATGAAACTGCGATTGAGCTTGCTTTTTTGCATCTGAAACTATTTTTGTAGGCTTGTCATCTACGGATGAAGGAAAAAAATCAACCCCTATTTGTTCAGCAAGAATTTTCAATTGTTCAATAGCAGCAGGTCTATAAACATCCGCACTTACAACGAGTACTTTCTTTTTTTGTTCTTCTTTTAAATAACGAGCTAATTTAGCAATCGAGGTGGTTTTACCTGAGCCTTGAAGGCCTGCAACCATAACTACCGCTGGAGGTTGAGTTGAAAGGTTTAGTGATTCATTTTGACCACCTATAACATCGGTTAATTCAGCTTCAACTAACTTAATAAATGCCTGAGATGGGTTTAGGCCTTCAGCAACTTTAAGCCCAATTGCTTTGGCTTGAACTCGCTCTATAAAAAACTTAATTACATCAAGCGCAACATCAGCTTCCAGCAGAGATCTTCTGACTTCTCTTATGGCTTCTTTAATGTTTTCATCCGATAGCTTATTTTTACCTTGAATGGCCTTAAAACTATTGGATAGTCGTTCTGTTAAATTATCAAACATTACGTTCTACTTGATTGAATTATCGTATTATATAATCTTTTACAAAGACAAAGCTAGAAATGCCTTTACTTCACGCTCTGCCATTTATTACTTATCTATTAGCTGGTCTTTTGCTAACCAGATATTTTGTTTTAGATTCAGTAACAAATCAACACCGAACAAGTGTCAATTTAATGCTTTTAATAGCATGCTCTTCTCATGGTTATATTTTGTTCGAGTTATGGCAGCACGATGGCGTTTTTTTTGGACTAACAGTCAGCATGTCTTTTGTTGCGTGGGTTGTTGCAACGCTATTATTTCTAACGTCTTTCAGTAAACCCATCCACTCTTTGGGAATACTTGTATACCCTCTAAGCGCTATTGCAGTCATTATTGCATTTTTATTTCCTGGCACACCAGGCAAGCTTCTTTCTATGTCGATTGCAGCTCATGTTTTTCTGTCTATTGGCGCTTACGCTCTTCTTGCTATTGCGGTTGGCCAGTCAGTCTTATTAAGCATCCAAGAGCGTTTTTTACATGAACATAACTTTAATACTTTTGTAGACAAACTTCCAGCACTTCAAACGATGGAAGAGTTCCTTTATCAAACGTTAAAAATGGGGTTCTTGCTTCTGACGTTGTCATTGATCTCAGGTTACTACTATATCGATGATTTTTTTACCCAAAAACTTACCTATAAAACCATCCTTTCTGTCATTGCCTGGTTCGGATTTGCAGGGATTTTATTTGGGCATAAGGTTTTTGGATGGAGAGGGAAACTAATAGCTTTATCAACGCAAATTGCTTTTAGTGTGTTAGTTTTATCTTACTTTGGAACCAAGTTTTTTTAGAGATATTTTCAATATAAAAAAATTATTAGATAAGGTATGTCATTATGAAAATTTATAACAAATTAAATGGGAAATGTTTGTGTGAAAAAGTAGCCTGGGAGATGACTGGTCCATACGAATTTTTTGGAATGTGTCAATGCTCACGCTGCCGAAAAGTAACTGGAACAACCTTTGCCTCGAATCTATTTGTACACTCTGAAAACTTCCTTTGGGTCTCTGGCGAGGACAATGTAAACGAATATGTAATGGATCCACCAAATACTTTTGGAAATTCATTTTGTATAAATTGTGGCTCTCGAACTCCAAGATTTTCACCCGGAAGAGGGGCAATGATGGTGCCACTTGGAAGCACTATGGATTCACCTGAAATAGAGCCTACTTTAGTTTGCTCAGAAGATCATACTGAGTGGTTTACTAATCTTGAAAAATTCTTAAAGCAAAAATAAAAAAAACTCTTTAATCAATATGAAGAACAGCAAGAAAAGCCTCTTGAGGAATGTCTACTCTACCAATTGAGCGCATTCTCTTTTTACCTTTCTTTTGTTTTTCAAGTAATTTCTTTTTTCGAGTTATGTCACCACCATAACACTTTGCAGTAACATTTTTTCTAAGTGCCTTAACATTTGTTCTTGATATTATCTTAACTCCAATACACGCTTGGATTGCAACATCAAACATCTGCCTGGGGATTAGTTCTTTCATTTTTTCAGCTATTTCACGGCCCTTGTAAGTAGAGTTATCACGATGAATAATTAATGCCAAAGCATCCACACTCTCATTATTTATCAATATATCTAAGCGGATCAAATCAGCTGTTTGATAGCGCTCGAAATGATAGTCCATAGAGGCAAATCCTCTTGAAGCAGATTTAAGTTTGTCAAAAAAATCTAGAACCACTTCGTTTAATGGAAGCTCATAAACAATAGAGACTTGTCGGCCCATATAGTTAATACTCTTTTGAACGCCTCTCTTTTCAACACATAGGCTAATTACCGGCCCAACATACTCGCTGGTAACCAGAATATTTGCAGTGATAATTGGCTCTCTAAATTCAGCAATTGTTTGGACGGGTGGAAGTTTTGAGGGGCTATCAATTTTCGATACATTACCTTTAGTATCAAGAATTTCATATATTACAGTCGGTGCAGTCGTGATTAAATCCAAGTCGTACTCTCGCTCAAGACGCTCTTGAACAATCTCCATATGAAGAAGCCCTAAAAAACCAATCCTAAATCCAAATCCAAGTGCATCTGAGTTCTCGGGTTCATACTGCAACGCCGCATCATTTAAGCGAAGCTTAGCTAGAGCATCTCTAAACTTCTCATAATCTTCACCAGAAGTAGGAAAGAGTCCAGCAAAAACTCTAGGCTGGACTGGCTTAAATCCCTCTAGAGCATGCTCAACAGGATTTTTACTGCTAGTTATTGTGTCACCAACTGGCGCTCCATCAATATTTTTAATGCTAGCAATCAAGTAACCTACCTCACCCGCTTTTAAGCTATCGGTCTTAGTTCTTTTAGGCGTAAAAATACCAACTTCATCAACTAAGTGCTCGTTCTTATTAGAGAAGATTTTAATTTTTGTTTTAGCTTTGATTTCTCCATCAATAACCCTGATTAAAGATACAACGCCTAAATAATTATCAAACCATGAATCGATTATGAGCGCTTTAATTGGCGCATCTATCACGCCTTCTGGAGCAGGAATTTTTTCAACAATCTGCTCGAGAATCTCCTCAATCCCAATTCCAGATTTAGCGCTTGCATGCACTGCATCATGAGCTTCTACGCCAATAACATCCTCGATCTCATCTACGACTCTTTCTGGCTCAGCAGCCGGTAAATCAATCTTGTTAAGAACTGCCACAACTTCTAGGCCCTGGTCTAAGGCGGTATAGCAATTAGCTACTGTTTGTGCCTCAACACCTTGAGAAGCATCAACAATCAACAAGGCTCCCTCGCAAGCAGAAAGAGACCTTGATACCTCATACGAAAAATCTACATGTCCCGGAGTATCAATTAAGTTAAATTGATAGGTCTGGCCATCTTTGGCTTTATATTGCAAAGAAACGCTTTGAGATTTAATTGTAATCCCTCGTTCTTTCTCAATATCCATTGAGTCGAGAACTTGAGACGACATCTCACGATCAGTTAGTCCGCCACAATGCTGAATAAAGCGATCAGCGATTGTAGACTTACCATGATCGATATGTGCAATGATAGAAAAATTTCGGATGTTTTGCATATCAATGTTAAAATGAATGCTTTAAAATTAAATCCAAGAGATTATATCGTATATGAATAAAATAAACCCTACTTCATGTGTCGCCACAAGCAATCAAGAAATTCAAATTCCTGACACCCTAGGAAGAAACATTGTTCTTTATTTTTATCCCAAGGATGACACTCCAGGATGCACTATTGAAGGCAATGACTTTACTAGGCTTCACGAGTCTTTTTCAAGCAATAATACTGTTATTTATGGTGTTTCTAGAGATAGCATTAAGTCTCATGAAAAGTTTAGAGAAAAATTTAACTACACAATTGATTTAATCTCAGATGAAGATGAGTCTTTATGCAAACTATTTGACGTAATCAAGCTCAAAAAACTTTATGGTAAGGAGCATATGGGGATTGAAAGATCAACTTTTGTGATTAGCCCTTCTGGAGATGTTCTAAAAGAATGGATTAAAGTTAAAGTTGATGGTCATGCAGAAGAAGTACTTGAATTTGTTAGCGCCCTATGAGTAATGTTGACTATGATGAAGTAGATAAATTTGCAGTATTGGCTGCGCGCTGGTGGGACAAGAATTCGGAATTTAAGCCGCTACATGACATTAACCCTCTTCGACTAAACTACATAAAAGAGCAGTGTGGAGGATCCCTTAAAGGTAAGCGGATTCTTGATATTGGTTGTGGTGGTGGAATTTTAAGTGAATCCTTAGCTCTTGAAGGGGCAGAAGTTGTTGGTATTGATCTTGCTGAAGCGGGTCTTGAGGTTGCGAAACTTCATCTATTAGAATCCGGTCTTGATATAGACTATCAATTCATCTCGGCTGAAGATCTAACTAAAACTGAGTCAGAATCATTTGATGTGATAACCTGCCTTGAGATGTTGGAGCATGTTCCAGACCCTTCGCTAATTATCGAGGCCTGCTCTAAGCTAGTAAAGTCAAACGGAAGAGTTTTTTTCTCGACAATTAATAGAAACCCAAAATCATACTTCTTTGCAATTGTTGGCGCAGAATATGTTCTTAACCTCCTCCCTAAAGGAACTCATAACTATGAGAAGTTTATACGTCCAAGCGAGATAGATGGATGGGCTAGAAATTTTAATTTATCGATTAGCTCGATTATTGGTATGACATACAACCCACTCACTAAGAAATACAAACTAGGTGATGATGTAAGCGTTAATTACATGACTCACTACGAGAAAGGCTAGAAATTAAATACTAGCTAAGAACTGTAGTTAATCTGAATAACAATTGCCTGAGTATTATCTAATATCATTGTGTTATTTATATAGTAGTCAAATTGCAATAAATGATTAGCTTTAAGATTAATACTTGGCTCTAACCCAATTTGAATTTTAATTGGCTTCAAACTGTATACCAACAATTTTTCGGCGTTTATTTGAATTAAAGGTTCACTTTTTTCATTAATAGCAGTGACACTGGACGAGCAAATCGAGCGTAAAGTCATAACATTAAAGTCTTTAATGGGGCCATCATGAAGACTAGCATTAATCAAATCCTCTCCCTTAAAATGGGCACAATCAAGCGGTGAATTAAGCTCTATAGAGCTGCCATTAGGATTATTAAGAGTAATTCCCGTACCTTCGAGTAACAACAAAGTTCGATCATAGCCACTGAAATCTGAAAATGGACCATCGTTAGCAACAGATGCAATACTTAAGCGCCAAGAAAATGCCTCATGGCCCTCTAAGCTTTCCGAAATCAATTCAACCGTTGAACCCAAACCATTTCGCCAAGGTAGTGTCTGAAAGTCCTCAGGCGAGTAAATTTTAAATGGCTTCATAATTATTTCTGCTGGTGCTAGAGCTCTCTTAATTAAAATAAATCACCTTAAGAAAACTTTCATGATAAATCGAATCATATGTTCATGCTTCAGAATTAATTGATGTCATTTACAGTCTGACTAAAATCTTTAATAATTTCGTCATGAATTATATGAATGCCATCCTTAACAAGCCATTCACCACACCTAAGTCGACCATAAAAAGCAGAATTATCAAGCGCGTAGACGATTGTTGCCAACTTACCATCATTTGCGTTTCGGGTCATTAAAGGTGAGCGAGAGTTGATAATTAATGCATCCAGTTCACCACCCACTTGAAAATATTCACTTTTTTTCTCACCGGCAGCCAAATGACCATTATCAAAAACAGTGTCATAAGAAATAGCCGCACTATCACCTGGCTTGTCATTAAGCAGAACATTTCGTTTCTGTTTGCTCATTCGCTGACCATAATCCAATAACCTTAAATCTTCAAAAGGGTTAATACCAATGTGCGAATCAGAGCCAATACACCAACGACCGCCTGCCTCAATATAGTCTGAAATTGGAAAATATCCATCCCCTAAATTACCCTCAGTGCTTGGACAAATAACCACATTAGCTTTTGCTCTAATTATGCTTTGCATTTCATTTTCAGTTATATGGGTACTATGGATTAAATTGGTGTTTTGCCCCATACCCACTTCACTTGCTAACCACTCAACTGGACGAGCGCCAAGATGCTTTAAAGAACCTTCTACTTCCTGAGTTTGCTCTGAAATATGAATATGGCATGGCATTTGCGAACTATAAGCAAAAATTTCTTTAGTCTCCTCAACATTTGCCGCTCGCAAAGAATGTTGTCCATAGCCAATTTTGACTTCAGAATCATCCTGGTATTTGCTTATTAAATCCTCAATCTGAGAGAAATAAGAATCCGTTGACTCATACTGAAAGCGACGCTGCGCTTCAGAAGGCTCCTGATTAAAACCGGCAGTACGATAGTAAACAGGAGTCATTGTAATTTTCATGCCCACTCGTTTTGCAGCACTAATTAATCGCTCAGCCATTTCATTTGGATTATTATAGGTTTGCCCATTTGAATCTTTATTTAAATAGTGAAATTCCACTACGTGGTCGTATCCCAACCTTAGCATTTCAGCGTAAAGCATTGAAGCAATAACTTCCATTTGTTCCGGGTTAACTTGGTCTGCAACTGCATACATTCGCTCACGCCAAGACCAAAAGTTATCTCCCTGATGTCCTTTTGGAATATTCTCAGTCAAGCCAGCCATCACGTACTGAAAGGCATGTGAATGAGCATTAGGAATAGGTGCAATTGCGAAACCATCAACGGATTCATTGACCTCTAAAGAAGATACAGAGTCAATACTTAAAATTTTCCCATTATCATCAGTACTGACATAGGCAGGTGAAATCCACCCCTTCTTAAGATACAATCCTTTAAATTTCCAGTTTTTCATCTAAAAATCCTTTTAATGGTATTACTGTTGATAAATGATATGTCCATTTTTTACTGTCAAACAATTGGCATTAGCTTTAAAATGATACATCCAATGTTCAATTGATGGTGTGTCGATTAGCGCAAAATCTGCGCGCTTTCCTTTCTCTATAGAGCCAATTTTATCAGCCTTATCTAGAGCTTTGGCTGCATAAAGAGTCGCCGCCTTTAGTGTCTCTTTAGGACTCATTCGGTTTAGAGTACATCCCAACATCATAGCTAGTGGCAAGTGATTGCTAGGCGCTGATCCAGGATTAAAATCTGTTGCCAAAGCAACCTCTACCCCAGCATCAATAAGCCTTCTTGCATCAAGAGATTTTTGAAAGGTATAAAGACTCGCTAAAGGAAGGGTAACAGCAATAGTTCCTGATTTTTTTAGTGCTTTGATGCCCTCTTCAGACACATATTCCAAATGATCAGCTGAAAAAGCTCCACAATCAGCAGCAAATTCAGCGCCACCACCTCCACTAAGTTGGTCTACATGCAGTTTTATTTTCAATCCATGTGCTTTTGCTGCCTCTACTATTGGGCGAGCTTCAGCTTGAGAAAAGGCATGATCGTCAATAAAAATATCACAAAATTCCGCTAATTTTTGCGCTGAAATTTTAGGAATCATTTCTTCAATTATCATCCGACAATAATTCGCTCTTGGCGTTTCTTTTGGAACTAAATGCGCACCTAAAAATGTCGAAACTAATGTTAAAGGAGTAATTTTTTTTAGATCATCGTAAACACTTAAAATCTTAAGTTCATCATCAATATTCAGTCCATAGCCACTTTTACATTCAACTGTTGTCACTCCTAAAGCTGCCATTTCTGTTAAAAACCCATTCGCTTTTTCAATCAACTCCTCTTTACTGGCTGCTCGTGTTTCGGCAACTGTTGATGAAATGCCACCACCTCGCTTAGTAATTTCAGCATAAGGAGTGCCAGAAACACGCTCACCAAACTCATCTGCCCGCCAGCCACCAAAAGCCAAATGAGTGTGGCAATCAATCAATCCTGGAACTAAAAAACCCCCATTTTGAAAGACAATGTTGCTCTGTTCATATTTCTCTGGCATCTCTTTTGTTTTTCCAACCCAAATAATGGCGTCTTCTTTCCAGACTACTGTGGCATTTTCAAGCAAATGAACATCAGCTTGAACGCCTTGGTCTAAGCATTGCACTATTGTAATATTTTCAATCCGATTCATTGAAGTTTGCCTATTTGTTTTTCTACCTCTTTAAGAATGTGATTACCTCTAAGCATATCAATACAAGCGTCAATATCATCTCCAAAAAACTCATCTGCATCTTTATGAGATACTCTTTTGCGAATCTCTTGATGCGCTGCTTCAACTCCCCTGCCAGCTTTTAAAGGCTTACGAAAATCAAGTGCTTGAGCTGCAGTAAAAGCTTCAATTGCCAATACCTGCTCAACATTATTTAAAACCTCCAATAACTTAATAGCAGAAATACTCCCCATACTCACATGATCTTCCTGCCCTAAGCATGAGGGTATAGAATCCACTGAGGCCGGGTGGCAAAGAACCTTGTTGTGAGAAACCAATGAGGCTGCTGTATATTGCGGAATCATAAAGCCAGAATTGATGCCAGAATCATTTACTAATACTGTTGGGAGTCCATCAAGACCCCGCAATAATAAATAAATCCGACGCTCTGCAATACTAGCAATCTCAGCTATTGCAATAGCCGCAGAGTCCATCGCAAGAGCTAATGGCTGACCATGAAAATTACCTCCACTGATTATGTCGCCATCACTAAAAACCAAAGGATTGTCCGTTACCGAATTAAGTTCTCGCTCAATTACTCCGGATGCGTACTCTAATAAATCACGAGTAGCCCCATGCACTTGAGGAATACAGCGAAGTGAATAAGGATCTTGCACTTTATCACAATTTTTATGGCTTTCTAATATTGCTGAGTCGGTTAACAGTAGGCGAATATTGGCAGCTACAGCTTTTTGCCCTGGATGAGGTCTTATTGCTTGAATACGCTCATCAAAAGGACGAGCACTTCCCATCAATGCCTCTAAAGAAATAGCCGCTAAAATATCGGCATTTTTTAATAAGCTGTTAGCTCTCTCCAAAATATGGGCACCATAGGCTGTCATCATTTGAGTGCCATTAATAAGAGCAAGACCATCCTTTGCCTTAAGATTAATTGGCTCTAAATTTGCATTTTTAAGGACAGTTTTCGCCCTAAGTTGCTCGTTGTCTTTGGTACTCCAAAAGTAGCCCTTTCCTAATAATGGTAAAGCTAAATGCGCCAAAGGAGCTAAATCTCCCGAAGCACCTAAACTACCTTTGCTAGGTACAACTGGTATCCAGTCATTTTTCAAAAATAGCATGAGACGCTCTACAACCTCAACTGAAACACCTGAATAACCCAAACTAAGAGCAACAATTTTAAGTTGTAACATTAACTTAGTAATATTTTTTGGTATAGAATCCCCAAGACCAACAGCGTGACTTAATAACAAGTTATGCTGTAATTTTTCCAACTGCTCTGCGTCAATTTTTTTATTTGCTAAAAAACCAAACCCAGTATTTATTCCGTAATAACTATTGCCATCATCAAGCACACGATCAACTATAGCGCGTGACTTTTCTAGTGCACTCTTATCATGGTATAGCGAATCAATCGTTCGCTCAAGATCCTCATAAATATTATCTAAAGTAATCAATTTTTCACCCTATCATTGGCAAATCAACGCCTTTGTTTTTAGCAGTTTTAATAGCAACATCATAACCTGCATCTGCATGACGCATCACACCAGTTCCTGGATCTGCTGAAAGAACTCGTGATAATCGGCGGTCAGCCATTGCAGTTCCGTCAGCAACACTTACCATACCAGAATGGATTGAATAACCAATACCTACGCCACCACCATGATGAATAGAAACCCAGCTAGCACCGCAAGCAGTATTAAGCATAGCATTTAGAAGTGGCCAGTCTGCAATTGCATCTGAGCCATCCTTCATGCCTTCTGTTTCACGGTTAGGTGACGCAACTGACCCACAATCCAAATGATCCCTACCAATTACAATTGGCGCAGCAACCTTTCCTTTTTTGACTAGCCAATTAAATTTAAGCCCCATTTCCTCCCGCTCTCCATACTTAAGCCAACAAATTCTGGCGGGAAGGCCTTGAAATTGAACCTGATTTTGTGCTTTGTGAATCCACTTAGCAAGAGATTCATTTTGTGGAAAAGTCTCTAAAATAGCCTTATCGGTCACATGAATGTCTTTAGGGTTACCTGAAAGCGCAGCCCATCTAAAAGGTCCAGAGCCCTCACAAAACAAAGGGCGAATGTAGAGTGGCACAAATCCTTTAATGTTAAAAGCTTCACTCATTCCACGGTGATCAGCGACCTGGCCTCGTATATTGTTGCCATAATCAAAAGTAATAGCGCCTTGTTTTTGCATCTCAAGCATCGCGCCTATATGCACTTGCATTGAATCCAATACAGCTTCTTGGTAACCCTTTGAATCTTTAGTGCGAAATTCTTCAGCCTCTTTAACGCCATACCCTGATGGAAGATAGCCCAATAGCAAGTCATGGGCAGATGTTTGATCTGTCAACACATCTGGAATAATCCCTCGTTTTAGCATTTCTGGCAAAACATCAGCAACATTGGCAACAATAGCTACCGATAAAGGTTGTTTTTGCTCTTTTGCTTTAAGTACTTTTTCTAAGGCTTCGTCTAGGTTGTAGAATATTTCATCTATATATCCTTTCTCTAAACGCTTCTGTGCACGAGTCTCATCCACTTCAATTACAAGGCAAGAAGCGCCATTCATGGTTGCAGCCAGTGGTTGAGCTCCACCCATACCACCAAGACCTGCTGTTACAACTAAACGACCCACTAAATCGCCACCAAAGTTTTGTTTAGCGCACTCGGCAAAAGTCTCATAAGTACCTTGTAAAATACCTTGGGAACCAATATATATCCATGAGCCAGCTGTCATTTGCCCATACATCGTTAAGCCAGCTTGTTCATATTCTCGAAATTTATCCCAAGTCCCCCATCTAGGCACCAGGTGAGAGTTTGCAATAATAACTCGAGGTGATTCTTCATGCGTTCTAAAAACGCCAACAGGCTTACCCGACTGAATTAAAAGTGTTTCATCATTTTCTAGTCGTTGTAATGTCGATATAATTTTATGATAACAATCCCAATTACGAGCAGCCTTTCCGTTGCCTCCATAAACAATAAGATCTTCTGGATGTTCTGCCACATCAGGATCTAAATTATTCATCAGCATTCGCATAGCAGCCTCTTGATGCCAGCCTTTACAACTCAATTTACTTCCATGTGGAGCTTTAATCATTATTTCGCCTTCTATAAAATTAACTATACAACCAAAGTATACTTGTATATACAAGTATAGACAATCATTTTTGAATGAGTTGCGTATAATAGAAATATGCAAGCAAATATTCCCCATTATCAAGCCCTAAAGCGTCATATTATTGATGGCATAAATAGCCAGCAATGGCTTGAACACAGTCAAGTACCTTCTGAAAACAAACTCTGTGAGCAGTTTGGGGTTAGTCGCATGACTGCCAACCGAGCACTAAGGGAGCTTACTGAAGAAGGCGTCTTGTACCGTATTCAAGGATTAGGTACCTTTGTTAACGAAAACAAACCCATTAAATCTGCACTGCAGATTAGAGACATTGCTAAAGAGGTCAAATCTCGTGGCAATAGCTTTCACTCTATAGCCCTTCAACAAAAAGAAATGATTGCCCCATTACAGGCCTGTCATCACCTTAGTCTCAAGTCTGAGTCTCACATATTTTATTCACTAGTTTTGCATTTTGAAAATGACCAGCCTATTCAATTAGAAGAGCGCTATATCAATAAAGAGTCGGCTCCTGGCTATTTAGATATTGACCTTAGTAAAGTAACAGCAAATCACTACTTAAAAAAAATACTGCCTCTGTCTGGAGCTCAGCACATTGTTGAAGCTATTGCTGCAGATAAAATGACTGCAAAATATTTACAGATTGAGCCGCTAATGCCTTGTATTTTAATTTCTAGAGTGACATGGAGCGACAATATACCAGTTACCTATAGCCGATTAACGCATCCAGGTAATCGTTATCGCCTAGAAACTTGATTTTTCTGTAGTAACCAAAGCCTATGGTTTTTTGTATGTATTTATCTAAAAAACTCCTAATCTCCATCTACACTTTAACCTAGTATCTATAATTGACATTATGATAAAAAAATATTTATTTTTATTCTTAAGTAGTCTAATAAGTGTTTCATACGCAAACTCTTTAGATGATTGGACTAATGAGGATCTCTGTAGATGGATGGATGCAGCTTTAATTCCTGAACATATTTCAGAAGAGATGTATACGAGAAAAGTGGTATGTTTTAAAGATTCTGAGGCTATTGAATTAATAACTCAATCGACTTATGATAATGAAAATGGAACTGTTTTCCCTTCACCTAAAACTTCTGCAAAAGTAAAGACGAATAGTGGTTTGAATTTTAGATTCTCCTACAAGATAACTTTATAAAGAAAATTCACCTAATCTTTTTCTAGTCAACTCCTAACCTTCGTTTAGCTCAATCAGAAGCTTCTTTGCTCGAAATAGCTTATGCTCTAGGGCATATACAAATCAGTGTGACTAAGCGTTATGCTCATCTTTGTATAGAGCATAAGTCCAGCTGGTTCTGTTTAATTACAACACATTCTTCGCTGATACTTCAATAGCATGAAGCATTGAGACTCCGAAAGATCGCATTGTTAGAAGAACATAAGAGTCATCATCATCTCTATAAATTATGGTTCCTATATGCTCCATAATAGTTCTAGAGACATTACCAACAGAAAATACATTTTTACTAATATCGATTGGGCAAATTCGCTCCAAAACATCCCTACTTCTTGGTCCACTAACTCTTATCATCGCCCATGTATCAGATTGATCAGTATAGTAAGCAGGGGCATTTAATCTGTTTGCAATATTTACTTCTGCATCATTCCCTTCATAAGAGAAATAAGCTAGAACTTGGTTTTTCTGTAAGCGCCAAAGCGTTATTGAAGAATCATTAGATTGAGTTGAATGTTCCATTTCAGGCAACACTAAGCCACAAGACTTTGTCATTGAAGACTCAATCTCTTTAAATTTCGGCCTTGGCAATGCAACCATAACCAATGATTTACCAACAACTTCTGAGACAGTTACTCCCTCAAATTCATGCTCAGCACCATTAAGTGCAGACTCTACTACTAATTCATAATCAGACACGTAAACGTTCTCCTTCTGGATCAACAAAGTGAGGGCTGCATATCTCAACCTCAATATCATTGCCTCTCACTAAATCAACTGCTCGGACGAATTCGCCTTTACGACTATGTCCGCTCTTAATAAAACCTATACCAATATAGTGACCTAATATTGGTGAATAAATGCAAGACGAAATCCAGCCTTGATCTGTTTCAGTAGATGGCTTATCTCTTAAATTAAGAAGATGAGATCCAGCTTGGAGAAGATCTTGAGCATTAACTGGCTTAAAGCCAACCATCTGCATTCGATCATCACGAAGAAGATCTTCACGTAATCCAAGTTTATAGCCGATAAAATCTTTCTTCCCAGAAACCATACCACCCATTCCTAGGTCATATGCACTAGTTTGTCCGTTAAGCTCCGGGCCAGCAGCGTGTCCTTTTTCAATTCGCATTACGCCTAAAGCCTCAGTTCCGTAAGGCACAACATTAAACTCTTCACCCGCTTCCATTAGGACTCTCATGAGTGAATCGCCATAGCGAGTTTGAACTGCAATTTCATACGCCAACTCACCTGAAAATGAAATTCTAAACAGCCTTGCAGGTATTCCGCCGCAAAGTGTAATCTCACCTGCAGCCATATAAGGAAAAGCTTCATTTGAAATATCACAATCAGAATCAATAACTTTTTGAAGTAATTTACGAGAGTTCGGGCCAGCAACTGCATACTGTGCAAACTGCTCAGTAACTGAGATCATATGAACGTCAAGATCGGGCCATAAACATTGATGACAAAACTGTAAATGACGGTAAACGTTTACAGCATTTGCAGTAGTAGTAGTCATTACAAAATGATTTTCAGAGAGCCTTGCAGTTGTTCCGTCATCCATTACCATGCCATCTTCACGCAGCATTAATCCGTATCGCGTTTTACCAACCGGTACTTTTGCAAAAGCATTTACATAGACCTTATTTAAAAACTCTGAAACGTCGGAACCTTTAATATCAATCTTACCTAGTGTTGTAACATCACAAATACCTACCGATGCTCTTGTTTGTTTTACTTCACGATCAACAGATTCACGCCAATGAGTCTCACCTGGAAGTGGAAACCATTGTGAGCGATACCACATTCCTACCTCTACAAAAATAGCATTCTGCTCGACAGACCATTTATGACTTGGAGTATATCGCGTTGGATAAAATTCCATACCTCGCCTTCTTCCAGCAAATGCTCCAATAGCAACAGGTGAATATGGAGGCCTGAATATTGTAGTTCCAGTCTCTTCCATAGTTTGGCCCATGTTATCGGCCATAATACCAATTCCAAGAACGTTGGCAGTTTTACCTTGGTCTGTTGCCATGCCTAAGGTTGTATAGCGCTTAACGTGCTCAACTGATTTAAATCCTTCTTGGTTTGCTAGTTTAATATCTTTTGCAGTGACGTCGTTTTGAAGGTCAACCCAAGCGCGATTTTTGCCACTTGGAACGCCCCAGTTTGCTGTTACGCTATATGAAACGCTAGGAGTTTCAGATGGGTCTGATTTTTTGACTTTGTAGCCAAGATCTGAAGCAACAGATGCGCCTTCATTGTGGCCTTCAATAATTGCATCAGAAAGAACCATTGTTCCTTTTGCGCGACCCGCAACTGTCATACCAGGAGGGTTTGCTTTATCTGGAATAAAAGAAGCAATCTCACCATTCCACTTTGGAATTCCGCGGTGATGACAAGTTAAATGTAAGTTTGGATTCCATCCACCCGAGACAGCTAGGCAATCCGTATCTATTGTTTTTCCATTAGAAAGCTTTATTGATTTAAGTGCTCTTCGCCCCTTAGTGTCAACAACGTCTGTGCCCATAAAAATTTCAGCACCTGGCACTCTTAATACAGGACTAATCGAACGCGAATCAATTACAGCGACAACTCTAATATTTTTTAAAACTAGATCTCTTGCAGTAGCCCAACCATCATCATTATTAGTATAGACTGAAACTTTATCACCTGTTGCAACTGCAAATCTATTTGCATAAGATCTAACGGCGCTTGCAAGCATTATGCCGGGACGATCATTATTACCAAAAGCTATTGATCTTTCAATTGCTCCGGCACAAAGAATTGAGCGTTTGGCATAAATTCTCCAATTAACCTGGCGAGGCTTATCTTTATCCTCTCGAGCTTCTGAAGACCTATTTTCAATTGCACCATATATACCGTGATCATAAACACCAAAAATAGTCGTATCTGACATCAATGTAACGTTTTCCATAGCGCTCAATGCGGCAACCGTATTTTTAGCCCACTTACTTCCAGAGCCACCATCAATTTTCATAGATTCAGTGTTTAGCCTTCCGCCCATTAAAAAGTCTTCGTCGGCAAGAATCACTTTTGCGCCAGAACTGGCAGCTGTAATGGCCGCAGACAAGCCTGTTGCTCCAGCACCAATAATTAGAATATCACAATAGCGAAAACCTTTGTCGTAAGTGTCAGGATCTGCCTCAGTTGAAAGAGTTCCTAGTCCAGCAGCATTTCGAATTGCAGGCTCATAAAACTTTTCCCAAAAGGCTTTAGGCCACATAAAAGTTTTGTAATAAAAACCAGCACCAAGAAGTGGGGATAAAAAATCTGTGATAGCCATAAGATCAAAGCCTAATGGACCTCTATGGTTTTGACTGTTTGCCTCTAATCCATTATATAGCTGCGTAATAGTTGCCTTAGTGTTTGGTTCTTTATAGGCACCATTTCCAATCTCCATGATTGCATTTGGCTCCTCAGAGCCGGCAGTAACTATGCCGCGTGGACGATGGTATTTAAAAGAGCGACCAACCAGTTTTTTATTATTTGCGAGTAAGGCTGATGCAAGCGTATCACCTTCAAAACCAGTCAGTATTTGACCGTTAAAAGTAAAGCTTATAGATTTTTTTTGATTTACTAAGCCACCCTTTATTCTATTAAGTTGACTCATTTGCCTCTACCTATTCCTCTTGAGACATCTTGAGCTAACTCAACATTAATAATCTCATGTGATAAAGTGTTTCTAGTGACAACTAGCCAAGACTGATCACCCTGCTCGTGGTACCAGAGCTCACGATGATCACCAGCAATATTTTCTCGAATATACTGGTATTGGTAAAAGTCTTCAGCGGATGCATCTTGCTCCCAATTATTCGGGCGATTTATAAGGTCAGCAGCGCCTAAGTAAACAAATTCTTCAGAATCACGAGGACCAAGTAATGGGTGATTTATTATCATATTATGCCCTCCTAATGCAGATTTGGTTGAGCGCCAACACCTTTCTCATCAATCATTGCGCCACGCCTAAATCGATCAAGTTTGTATGCTGTTGCTACTTCATGCGGGGAATTGGTTGCTAGTAAGTGTGCATAGCAGTAGCCACTAGCAGGTGTCGCTTTAAAGCCACCATAACACCATCCACCATTAAAAAATAATTCATCAATTTCAGTACTGTCTATAAATGGAGAGCCGTCCATTGACATGTCCATAACCCCTCCCCACATTCTAAGCAATCTAGCGCGTCCTATCATTGGCATAATAGCCATTCCACCAGAGCAAACATCCTCTACAACAGGTAAATTTCCTCGCTGAGCATAGGTGTTATAACCATCAATATCACCGCCAAAGACAAGACCACCTTTGTCAGACTGAGAGCAGTAAAAGTGTCCGGCACCAAAAGTAATTACATTATCCATTACTGGTTTAAGGCCTTCAGTTACAAAAGCCTGAAGGACATGACTTTCAATAGGTAATTTAATTCCAGCTTTCGCCATAACCCTTCCCGATGAGCCTGCAACACAAACACCAACTCTACCAGCCTTAATTTCACCTTTAGTTGTTTGAACGCCCAAACATTTTCCATTTTCAATATTAAAACCTGTAACTTCGCAATTTTGAATAATATCTACTCCAAGATCACTTGCGCCTCTTGCGTATCCCCAAGCGACAGCATCATGACGAACAGTGCCTCCGCGAGGTTGTGCTAAAGCAGCTTTAATTGGAAACCTTGGATTATCCATATCTAAAAATGGGTATCTCTCTTTTACTTCTTTTGCCTCTATAAACTCACAGCCTGCATCAGCAAACAACATGCCGTTACCTCTTCTGATAAATGCATCACGCTGAGCATCCGAATGAATTAGATTCATAATACCGCGCTGTGAAACCATAGCGTTATAGTTTAAATCTTGCTCAAGATTTTCCCAAAGCTTCATTGAGAACTCATAAAAAGGCTCGTTACCTGGTAGCAAATAATTTGATCTAATAATGGTCGTATTTCTTCCCACATTACCGCCGCCTATCCAGCCTTTTTCAACAACAGCAACATTGGTAATGCCATGATTTTTTGCTAAATAATAAGCAGTCGCTAAACCGTGACCGCCGCCGCCGACAATGACAACATCATAGCCATCAGCTTTTGGTTCAGCATCACGCCAAGTTGGCTCCCAACCTTTATGGCCAGTTAGCGCCTCTTTGAGTACCTTAAAGCCAGAATAACGTGTTTTACTCACTTTTTAGCTCCAAGGATAAGGACTATTAGAAACTGGATGTAACTTGCCCGCTTTAAAGCGGCTAAACCTAAATGGCTCTAGGAGTTCTTGTTTTTCACCTAATAACTCTTCAGCTACTAGACAGCCAACTCCTAACATTTTATATCCATGATTACTATCTGCAATTATCGTTACATTTTCATTATAAGTATCAATAACAGGAAAGCTGTCAGGAGTAAAGCAACCAATACCACCCGATGGCTCTTTATGGTAATATGGCATCATACCTTCGAATCTTTTATGGCAATGTGCAAGAGCAGAAACCCACATTTCAGGAAAATCTTTACTTGCAGTAAATTCTTTACTTTCAGGACCATAAGGATCAATAGCAACTTCATTTACAGGCGTATCAACTGTATAAGGTGAAGCGCCACCCTGAATACCGCCAAAGCTCCAGTCAGGCTTATAATAGATTCCCCATAGTTCATCAGTAATAAGTGAGCCGTCAACAGTTGAGTATAAAGGCGCATCAGTATCAATATGAAGAACCGGCGGAATCTTACCATCATTGGTAACTAAGGTTTCAGGATCAATTTCTAAAACACCCTCTTCTAGCTGCCAAAAACGCCACATATCAATATCTTGATGAACTTCACCTTTAAGATCCTTCAGTTCAATTTGGGTAGGAAGTCCAAGCATATTCCAAAAATCACGAACCCAAGGACCCGCTCCAATAATTAAGTTGTCACATGCAATTGTGCCTTTATCTGTCTCAACAGCAGTAACTCTTTGGCCACCACCTTCAGAAACAAAACCAGTTATTTCAGTTTCAAGAACTACAGTAACACCTAAATCTAGTACCTTTTTAGAAAGGCCTTCCATCGCTTTAACGTTGTTGGCATAGCCACCTGGTTTTTCATGAAGAACTGAAGTAATTCCTTGCGCCTGCCAATCGTCAAACATACTTAGCATGTAGTCACGCGACTCTTTCTCACCCTCAATAAAAACACTTTCATAGCCAATTGCAGCTTGCTCAGCATGGATTTGTTTAACATCCTCACGCATTTTTTCACATGAAATTTGCATATATCCGTTTGGATGATAACTAAAAGCATCTGGATCGCTTTCCCAAATACTAACTGAATGGGCCATCAATTTTCTCATAGCGGGTTGAAAATAATTATTACGAACAACGCCACAAGCAATACCAGTTGCTCCAGCTGCCACTCGATCTGCTTTATCAATAATTACTATTCGACCATTAACGCTTTCACCATTTTCAGTTAAACGCTCAGCCAATCTCCATGCGGTTGACAATCCATGAATTCCTGCACCAGCAATAACGTATTCGGCTTGACTTGGTAAAGACATACTAAACTCCTTGTATTTTTTTGTTAATAGAAATGTAAAGTTTAAATTTAAATAAAATCTAGTTTTTAGTTATCATTATTATCTTTAAATTGAAAGCACTAAGTAGTTAAAAAATTCAAACTAAAGTGAAAATAATTCTATAGCTTAATATAAAAAAATAATATACTTGCTTTAAGTTTTTTTTAACAGCATTTACTTTGACTATATTTTAAATATATTTAGCTAATTGTCCAATATAACGGGCTAAATAGACCTTGAAAAAAACACGCAGTAAATAGTATTAGTTATATTTAATTATCTATATTTGCTCTAATATAGTTAAAAAAGGTCTATTATTAAGACTATTTATTCAAAAAGTAAGTATACTTGGATTCAACATTTAGGAAACAATTATGTCTCGTAGATACTATAAATTACCTCCTTTAACCTCTCTCGCAACCTTTGAGACTGCTGCCCGTCATAGAAGTTTTAAGGGCGCAGCTGAAGAGCTTGGAGTTACTCCAGGCGCTGTAAGTCATCAGATTAAGTTTTTAGAAACTGAGCTTGGGCTTTCATTATTCGACAGGAAGCATCATGGAAATAATTTAACCGATCATGGAGAGTCTTTATTTGCTGTTCTTCAAAGTAGCTTTACAGCAATCTCCTCCACCCTTGCTAATCTTAGACGCTCTGCAACAGACAAAGAGGTAATTATAAGTGCCACTACTGCTATTTCTTTTATGTGGCTCCCACCTCGTTTAGCCGAATTTTGGAAGCAGCATCCCGAAATTCCTGTCAATCAACACGTAACTGACAACCCAGACTCTCAAGGAGTTGCAGTTGACTTAAAAATTTGTTACGGTTTTGTCGAAAATGAATCAAATCAAAAACACACACTCTTTCAAGATCAGCTTGTCCCATTATGTAGTCCTAGCTTTGCCAAAGAGTTTGCAAGCGCTTCTATTGAAGATTTAGCACAGGCTCCTCTTATTCACCTTAGAGCTAAAGATAAAAATTGGTCCAACTGGTTTTCTTGGTTTAATGCTCTTGGCTATAAAGGTAAAATTTCACCGGGAACCCATGTTAATAATTATATGATAGCTCTGCAGGCTGCTACTGATGGAATGGGAATTGTTTTAGGATGGAAACATTTATGTAAAGCTAAAATTGATAGTGGTGAGCTTGTTATTCTTGGTGATACATCAATCCCAGCTCCCTCAGCAGTATACATTATGAGTGAAAAGGAAGATCTGCTTCCAGAAAATGTAAAAATTCTTAGAGACTTTTTAATCTCTAAATCATAATATCTAGAGATACTATGAAAAAAATTCCTCTACTCCTTAATTAATTGAAATATATTCAATTTTTTATGTGAATTTTATTGAAAAAAATTATCTTTGACTGATAGTATCATATCATTTTTTATACTATTTCTTCAATGTCTTCAATCCCCCTTAGTAACTTAGATTCAGTTCTAACATCAACCAATAAAGCAAAAGGCTTACCTAATGAACATTACGTAAGTGAAAGTGTTTTTGAAGAAGAAAAAAAAGCAGTTTTGTTTGATAATTGGTCGGCAATTGGTACTGGCATAGACATCCCTAACCTGGGTGATGTAAAGCCAATGAACTTTGTAGGCATGCCTTTAATATTAGTTCGTGATACGAATGGAGATATTAATGTATTTCAAAATACTTGTCGCCATAGGGGAATGATTTTAATTGATGAGCCTACGAATATAAAAGGTGTTATAAGTTGTCCATACCATAGCTGGTGTTACGACCTTAATGGAGATTTGTGTGCAACTCCAATGGTTGGAGGCACTGATATAAATACCCATGAATCGATTAAAAATGAAGAACTAGGTCTTTTTAAAATTCGCTCAGCAGTATGGCAAGACATCATTTTTGTGAATATATCTAATAATGCTAAAGAGTTTAAAGACTATGCTTCAAAAGCAATTAAGAGGTGGTCTGAGTTTGATAAGCCTCTTTATCATGGTGGTGAGAGCTCTTCATTTACGCTCAACCTTAAAACTAACTGGAAACTTGCAGTTGAGAACTACTGTGAAAGCTATCACTTGCCTTGGGTTCACCCTGAACTCAATGTTACATCAAGTATCGAGGATCACTTCCATATTGAAGAGATGGGCCATTTCTCTGGCCAAGGCTCTTATGTGTACAATCAAATTAAAAATGAAAATGACAATGTATTTCCAGACTTTGAAGGCTTGTCAGAACAATGGAACACCAAAAGTGAGTACATTGCTTTATATCCAAATGTACTTTTAGGAGTTCACAGGGATCACTTTTTTTCAATCATTATAGAGCCAATCTCCACCAATAAAACAATTGAGCATGTCTCACTATATTATGCAAAAGACCCTTCTGAAATGCCAGAACATAAAACACTCATAGATTCTAACGCCTCTTTTTGGAAAACTGTATTTAGTGAAGATATTGGAGTTGTAGAGGGAATGCAGCGCGGAAGAAATGGATTAATGTTTGATGGAGGAAAATTCTCACCAGTTATGGACAGCGCTACCCACTGCTTTCATAAGTGGGTAGCTAAACTTTTAAAAGATTTTAGGCTAAAGCAGTAAGTTAATTTATTGTCTTGCTTTGTAGGCTGTTAATGTATTTTCAAGTAACACTGCAATAGTCATTGGACCAACTCCACCAGGAACAGGTGAAATAGCAGAAACTATCCCTTTTACTGATTCATAATCTACATCGCCAGTTAAAGATCCATTTTCAAGTCTATTAATACCAACATCAATAATAATGGCGCCTTCTTTTATCCAGTCAGCATTAACTAAGTTTGCAACTCCAGCAGCAGCAACAACAACATCCGCTGACTTAGTTTTAAGTTTTATATCTTTTGTCTCTTTGTGGCAAACTTGAACTGTAGCGCCAGCATTAAGAAACTCCATCGCCATTGGTCTTCCAACGATATTTGATGCGCCTATGATTACGCAATCCTTACCCCTTAAGTCACATTTGATAGATGCTAACATTTTCATCACGCCTCTTGGAGTACAAGGGCTAATGAACGGTTTATTTAAACTTAACTTACCAATATTTTCACTACTAAAACCATCAACATCTTTTTCGGGAACAATCGACTCAATTATCACATTCGCATCAATGTGAGCAGGCAAAGGAAGTTGAACTAAAATTCCATCGATAGTACTATTTTCATTAAGTCTTTGAACTTCCGAGAGGAGCTCTTCTTGAGTAATATTTGCGGATTTATGAATCTGATCAGAATAAAAGCCAACCTGGACGCAAGCTTTAGACTTGTTTCTTACATAAACCTTTGAAGCCTCATCATCACCAACTAAAATGACTGCTAGTCCAGGAGGTCTAGAATACTGCTTAACCTCATTAGCAATATTTTTTCTGAGATTTTCAGCAAGAACTTTGCCATCAATAATCTTCATTTTTTTTACTCCCCCCTTTGAGTCTCTCAACAATGTAGATATTATCGTAGTAAAAAAAAAGAAAATTATTAATTAATTTCACTTAGATTTGAATTTAAAAGGGTTCTATTAGAAATGGATAGAATCTAGTCAATACCCAGCAACTTTCTTCTCTTAGTTGCCCAAGTCTGGATTAAATGATCCACTGCAAGACCGATAAACGCCACGCATAAACCAAGCATTAGACCACTTCCAATATTGCCTCCAGAAAAAAGTTGTTGCATTATTTCTTGGCCTAAATCTGTAGTACCAATAAACGCACCTATAATAATCATAAACAATGCAAAAACAACGCACTGATTGACGCCCAGCATAATATGTGGGAAAGCTAATGGGAACTCGATTTTAAACAAACGCTGAAGTTTTGTTGCGCCCGACATATCCCCCGCTTCAAGCAAAGATTCTGGTACATTTCTCAGGCCTTCTACGGTGTAGCGAGTAGGCGGAATAACAGCGTAGACAATGACCGCAATTAACACTGAAGTGTCAGTCACACCAAAGAGCATAATCACCGGAATAAGATAAATGAACGACGGAAAAGTTTGAAAAGTGTCACAAACCAAAAGAATGAATTTGGTTGCCCTCTTATTTTGCACACAGATTGCACCAACAATCGTACCAATAACAACAGAAACAATGACTGCAAACGTCAGCATATACATAGTTATCAAGGCTCTTTCCCACCAGGGTGTTAGAGCAATAAACAACATAAACGAACCAATGACAATCGCAGAACGAATGCCACCGATAATGTAACCAACACCCATTGTTAGAACAAAAGTTGCTATTGCTGGCATGGCCAGATAAGACGCTTTCATTGGCATCAACACTTCCACCAGTAACCACTTGTTAAATATTTTAATATCCGCTCTCCAAGTTGAAACCATGAAGTCAACGCCTGCCTGCCAAAATGGCTCAGTGGTAATACCTTTGTTGTGGGGTATCGTGTAAAAATAGTTAATACCTTTTGCAGTATCAGCAAACATCCAGTTACCAAACCAAGCAAACAAAAGAGCGGCAAAGAAAACTGCAACAAACAAAAGAGCTGTTTTATTTCTCTCAACAAAAGAAAGGTCGGCAAAGTAGTCGGTTTGCTTATTGGCCCAAGCTAAAGATAATTTATCTAACACTACAGCAATCAGGACAATACATACTCCTAATTCTAGCGCTTGACCTACCCTTAGTTGGTTTAGAGCGAGTAATAAGTTAAAACCCAGGCCCTTAGCTCCAATAAAAGAAGCAATCACTACCATAGCCAAGCACTGCATAATTACCTGGTTGACGCCAATTAAAATGTCGCGCCTTGCAGTAGGTATCAAAACTTTAAACATCAGTTGATAATTATGGCAACCACTCATCATGCCTGCATCTAAAACCTCTGGAGAGACTCTTTTGAGACCTAGCAAGGTGAGTCGAATCATCGGAGGTGTTGCAAAAATTATTGTTGCAATCGCACCCGCATGGTCACCAATACCAAAGAACACAAGTACTGGTATCAAATACGAGAAATGTGGCATCGTTTGTGCAACGAGGAGCAATGGCGTTATTACTCTCTCAACCGTTCTACTCTTGTAGGCAAGCACACCCCAGATAACACCTAATAAAACAGAGACCGGCGCAGCAACCAACACCAAAGAGAGTGTCTCCATTGCGGGTTCCCATTGGCCGAATACAGCCAAGTAAATACAACTAAAACCAGCCAATATAGAAAGACCCACACCTTTAAGTTTATAACCCAAAATAAAAGCACCGGCAGTTAATACTGTCCAAGGAATAGCAGGGATACTGGAGTACCACTTATCCTTATTTTCACCGAGCCAATCCCAGCCGGATTGATCACTAAAAACATTGGCAAGTGAAACGACTGTCTCAAAACCACCAATCAATAATTCCCGAATTAAAGTAATTAAAAACAATAAAGAGGCGCCAATAGCTCGGGTAAATAATCGAACTCGACCATAGTCTTCATAGTCATCAATTTCTGGGTCGTAAACTGGTGTCACCCAAAATTCAAACATGAGGTACTCAGAAAAATCTTGCAACATTGTTGGTATTTCCCAAAACGTACTTCTTGTCACCTCACCAAAAAACCAGTTATACAAAGTAGGTATTAACAGAAGACCCACAATAATGCCAACAAAGCCCTTGCTAATAATTTGAAACCAATTGACACTTAACCACTGTGATTTATTGACACTCTCTGCAAAGCTTTTGTATAAGAGCCCAGCAGTTACCAATAAAGCTATTAGAACATAGGTGGCGGAAGTGTTAATGACAGGGTGATAAAAAGTCAGCTCAGGAATTCTAACGAGTTGAGGAGGAAGTTGCCAATTCAGAATCATTGACATGGATTCAGCAAAACCAGCCGAAGATTGTATTTCTCCCTTAACAATAGACTTGGTAAATAAATGACGCTCTACTATCAAATCATGGTACTGACCTGTCATTGACATGAGAATAAAAAACACAATGAGGACAATGCCCAATTGCGTCAGTTTAGGGCGTTCAGATAAATAATTGATAAAGTTCATGGTGCTAACCTTCAACGTTACTCTCTAGTGTTGAATTTTCACCAAATAACACATGAATTACTTTAGATGAATGGACAACACCAACAATATCATCATTTGCATTGAGTACGGGAACTGATTTAGGGTCGCCGAGCACAGCTTCGGCAACAGTTTCAATAAGGGCATCTTCGGAGACCCTTAAATCACTAAAGTCTGTTTCATCGCCAACAGGCTCCATCACTGATTTAATTTTAAGAACCTTCTCCCTTGGAACATCCTCTGTAAACTTGCGCACGTATTCGGTGGCAGGGTTAAGGACAATATTGGCTGGTGTATCCAATTGCTCGATAATGCCATCTTTCATAATAGCCACACGATCAGCAAGCCGAATGGCTTCATCAAAATCATGAGTAACAAACAAAATAGTTTTGTTCAATACTGCTTGAAGACGCAAGAATTCATCCTGCATCTCTTTACGAATTAGCGGATCTAGCGCCGAAAAAGGCTCATCCAAGAACCAAATATCGGGCTCAACCGCTAATGAGCGTGCGATTCCAACTCGTTGCTGCTGACCACCTGAGAGCTCTCTAGGAAAATAATTTTCACGGCCTGTAAGACCAACAAGGTCAACCATCTCCATGGCTCTTGAAATACTATCTTTTGTACTACTACCTTTAACCTGTAAAGGAAACGCTATATTCTCTAAAACCGTTTTATGTGGAAGTAATGCGAAACTCTGGAATACCATACCCATCTTGTTTCGTCTAAGCTCGATAAGCTCTTTACTGTTTAAAGCCAATAAGTCCTCGCCCTCAATATAAATATTCCCTGCAGTGGCATCGGTTAGTCTTGAAATACAACGAAGCAAGGTCGACTTGCCCGAGCCTGAAAGACCCATAACCACAAGCATCTCACCCTTATTAACCTCGAAAGAGGCATTATTAACTCCGACTACACAGCCAGCTTTTTGAAATTCTTCAGCAACAACCTTGCCATTTGCATTTTGAAGCATTTTTTCGGCATTTTTGCCAAATATTTTATAAACGGAATCGCATTTAATTACAGGTTGCTGATCAGACATAATATCTTCCTAAATTCTTTGAAACAAATAAAACACTTCAAGTATATATAAAAATACCCCTACCCCCTCTTTATTATTAATTGAGAGGGCAAGGGTATTTGACAAACATCCTTTATTCTATTTGAATAAAGAGTGCTCTTGATTAAAGGATTACTTTGTGAAAGCCCCCCAAACATCCCCGTTATCTGCAAGCCACTTAGCTGCAGCATCTTCATGAGACATCTTATCAATATCAACTAGAGCAGCCATCTGACCGATCATTCCAGTCGAGAAGTCCATCTTAGTGTAGGCTGTATACGCACTTGGATGAGTCTTAGGGAACTTATAGTTCGCCGCCTTCTTCAGCCAGCCTCTAGGAGATCCACAAGCCCCGTCGCCACCTTCTGTTTCACGGCAACCCTTGAAGTATGGAGGAAACTCTATGAAGTAAAAACCATCACTATCCGTAAAGTTAGGTGTCCAGTTAAATATAATTACACCTTCTCCAGCAGCTTCTGCAGAATCAATAGCGGCCCAAAGAGCGTCTGCACTACCAGTTTGTTTATAAGTGTATTCATCATCTAAACCAAGAGCTCCAATACGATCTTCAAATAGATTCTTTCCGGTATCCGCATCAACGTGCCAAGGACCGTCTAAGAAAACACCTTTACCACCAGAATCGGCAGTGGCAAAAACTGATCCACAACCTTTAAGAGCTTCCCAATTTGGAAGTCCAGGACATAGATTTTGCTCTATTACGAAGTTAGGAACGCCCATATCTTCAATAGTCAAGGCAGAATGGGTACCAGCTTCTATTAGACCGCCCTTCTCCATGGCTGTATAGTAAGCGTTGCCAAAGGCTCCTTCCCAAACTTCGTGAGATATAGTAACGTCTCCAAGACGAACCGATTCATATACACCTGACGAGTCAGCAGGAACGTAAGATACGTTGTTACCCATAGACTCAAAAATACCACCAATAACGTAGGACATAACCACTTGGCTTGACCAGTTGTGAATTGGTATAACGATTGGCTTTGAAGAGTCTGCCGCAAGTGCTTGACCTGAAACAGAAGCTAAAGTCATCGTTAAAGCAGCAGCAGCTACTTTACTTGTAAACTTATTCATTTATTTCTCCTTTTATTGTTTAATCAAATCTATTTAAGAAAATTATAAAAAAATCTCAAAAAATTCAACTTTAAAATGATTTTTTTAACAAATACTGCCTTAAAAACCATACTTACAGCTTTAGACTTAATTACCAATCTAAAGCATTCTTTTGCCTGAAAATAACTACATTCTTACTCGAGTTTTTTCAGGATCATAAAACGGAAAACGTACAATTTTTGCTGATAGACGTTTTTGGTGTCCATCTAATTTTCCTACTTCAACCTCGTTGCCAATTTCTGACTCTGAAACTGAAATCCTACACAGCGCAATGTTCTTCTTTAATATAGGAGAGCGTGTTGCACTTGTAATTACTCCTACTTGTTGCTTACCAATATACACCCCATCACCATGGAGCGCAAGCTCATTTGAACCTAATTCTAACCCAACTAGAACTCTCTGTGGAGAATTCTTACGAAGAATTAATGATTCCTTACCAGAAAAATCTTCTTCTTTAGTTTTCAAAGGGACCGTAAACGCAATGCCCGCTTCAAATGGGTCTGTTTGATCACAGAATTCATAACCTGCAAAAATTAAACCTGCCTCTATTCTTAGCATATCAAGAGCATTTAATCCTAAAGGACATATACCAAATTCTTTGCCTGCCTCTGCAATAGCATCCCAAACGGCTTCACAATCATTAGGGTGTGCAAACACTTCATAACCTAGCTCACCAGAGTATCCAGTTCTTGATACCATGACTGGTATTCCAAACTCACCACCAATTCGACCAATCGTAAATCGAAACCACTTAAGGTCCTCAAGATTTGTATGTAGTTTTGGCGTCCAAATAATTTTAGCTAATGTTTCACGACTCTTAGGGCCCTGAACGGCGACATTGTGAAGCTGATCTGTTGATGATTTAACGCGGACATCAAATCCTTTTTCATCTGCAATTTTTCTCAGTAGCTTACCACCATCGTCAGAGCCACCAATCCAACGAAAGTTATTTTCATCCATACGGAATAGCGTTCCATCATCAACCATGCAGCCATTGTCATAGCACATGGCAGAATAAACAACCTGTCCAATTGCTAGTTTACGAACATCTTTGGTAATTGCGTATTGCATTAAAGCTTCAGCATCTTGGCCATAAACTTCAAACTTCCTAAGCGGGGCAAGATCTATCATTGCGACGCCTTCACGGCACTGCCAATATTCTTTAATGGCGCCTAAATTATCGTACTCAAGTGGCAGCCAATAGCCATTATAGTTATCAAAATTCTTAGTTAATTTAGAGGTATTTTTATGAAAACCAGTTTCTTTAGTCATAGTTGGTATTGATTGTGGATCAGGCCTAAAAGCCGTCGCCGATGGGAAAGTATTAGATTTATCGTAAATCCTAACATGTATATCCGTTGGATTCCATCCATTAGAGGAGGTTGTGTCATCTGGACAAGCTGATGAAACGCACACTAAATCATCAACTGCTCTAAATAATACATAGTCGCCAGGCCTAGACCAAGAAACATCTGAGGTTAGTGAATGACACTCTTCAATTGCCGTATTAAAAAAGAGGTTAACTGCTGCCCAATTTTTTCTAGGCGAAACTCCATGCTGTGAAAGTGATTTATTAAAATTATCAGTACAACTAATATGCCCAGGAAATCCCCTATCATCATAATACTTGGAATTGCATGCAAGGCCAAAGGTGTCATGCCTACATACGGTGTCTTGAATTACCTCGACAAGAGGCACTGAATTTTGGTTGTAGAACTTATCATGAGTGCCTGGTGCTGGATAGCTTGACTGCATTTGCGATCTTGTAACCGTTGGATCGAGACAAAACTCTAAATTATTTTTTAAATCTTCCTCTAAAAAGGCTTGAAAATCAGAACATTGCTGGCCTTCAACATCAATAATTTGAATGTACTCACCGGCCTTCACTTTATAGGCAACTGCAGAGCTATTGCTAATCCGAATCTCTTTTGATGCTTTAGCTAGTGGCTCAGGTAGCCTCTCAGAAGGGCTTGATGGATTTGAGCGTGACACATTAATCAAAATTTCAGTGGGAGAATTCTGCTTATCTACTATCATTGGACCACCTTTCGCATCAAAAACGCACAAGGCATCATTTTTAATATCAAAAGACTGGCGTGAATCTGCAGGATTAGACGGTGAGAAAAGCTCAGTACCATTTAGTTTTTTGGTATCTATTCGGTTATGCTCTAGAATTGCCTTGAGCATATCCGAACAATCATCTGTATTTATTTCAGATGCATTATTTTTAGGTTTTGTATTCCAGTTCAATGTTGACAACACTGATAATTTCTTAGAGTCAAAAGCAAGGACACTGCACTGCTGATCTCCCTCTACATCGACTATTTCTACTGAATCACCACTCTTTAAATCAATTGAAATTGCCTCACCTCCAAGTATTTGGTAGGTTTCACAATCACCGTCATATTTAATATTAGAAACTCTCATTTAGTAGACTAAGTTAACAGATATTTTGAGTATACATATAATAATTTACAGGTCAATTTGAAAAATTCATGTGCTGATGAAATAAATTAAAATCTAAGAAAAATAGTTTATACGGCATTCCAGGGGGTGGAATGCCGACAAACTAAGGAGTAATAATGTAGAGTTTTGCTCTAAATTAACCCCTTTAGAAATAACTTACAGTAGTTAGAATTTACGGTAAGCGTTATTAAGATCAACCATTGGATGGTTTTCTGACATTTGAAACTTAACCAATAGTTCGCGAGC
>Ga0302122_10000282_pt1 | contig 30064 bp, 17 predicted proteins | sample CB21_SCM_MG_FD_203115 | JGI IMG/M metagenome (GOLD analysis project Ga0302122, IMG submission 203115) | Marine microbial communities from Western Arctic Ocean, Canada - CB21_SCM | ecosystem: Environmental > Aquatic > Marine > Oceanic | place: Canada: Western Arctic Ocean | collected 2017-09-28 | reverse complement strand
GGCTGCGGGCTGTGGGCCGCGCGCGACACGTAGATTCCGTCGAAGGTCCCCGCTTTCGCGGCGTCGTCGACGGCCGCCTGCGCGGTCACCGGTGAGCTCTGGACGGAAATAAAAGGTTCGGACGCGGCACAAGTACCGCGCGCAGCATCTCCAGCACGCGCAGCGTCGCCTGCCGCGTCACCAGGGCCTCGTCGAAGGGCCGGCAGCCCCGCAGCTTGACCCCGCAGTCGTTGACGAGGAACCCGCGCACCATCGCGTAACTTAACCGGCAACTGATGCGGTTCGGCGCGCAGAGCAGCGCGCCCTGGTGGCACCCTAATGAAGCGATCTCGTACACGCTCGCGGACGCGGGGTAACGGGGGACCAGCGGCGCGTGGAACGTGATCGCGGGCAGGGGCTCGTACGGGTAGATCGCCAAGACTCTCCTCAAAATCCCGTCGCTCGACGACACGTCCATGGCCTGGTTGCCCGTCGTGACCCTCAGCGGGTCCAGGTAGCGCGTGGTGTAGACCTGGTTGCCCGGTACCGGGTCGAATAACAAGAAGTGGAGGCGCAGCGTCCGCCGCGCGAGGAGGCGCGCGTCCATGGATACAGGCTCCTGCGGGTACCGCACGGCCTCCGTGACGGACTCCGCTTTCAAAAGCGGGTCCGAGTCGGGGATCCGCGGCGAGTCGGGGACGTTGAGGGAGCTGGACGACGACGGCGGCGTGGACGCGCCGTCGTCCATGTCCTCGGTCCCCGCGCCCACGAACTGGCTCGGTGCCGCGCCCAGCATCTCCGCCACGGCTAAAGCAGCCACCGCGCCGCGCGAGAGCCCGACGACGTTGAGCTGCGTCCTCGGCTCGCCTAACACGCCGCGCACCGCCCGGACACAAGCGGCCAATCGTTCGCACTGCCCCCTTAGTCCGACCGCGAAGACCACGCCCGCCAAACCGTTCTCGTGGCCGCAGCCGTCCACACCCATCTTAAACCGCAACCGCCGACCCCGCCGGTTCTGCTCCCGCGCCGTCCGCGCGGCCTGGGCTGCGGAAGCAACATCATTCCCCACGTCAATTCCCCGGTCCAGCTCGTGGAAGAGCCCGACCTGTGTCGTGCGGCGCTCCACGACGTTCGCCGTGCCCTCGAAGTAGGCCGTGAAAATAAGGCGCGCGTCCTCGGGGCCCCAGCTCGCCGTGACTTCCTCGGCCTCTTCCGTGGTGTCGCCTCTGAGCTTCGAGGCGAGGAGCGGGAAGCCGGCGGCGCGCAGCGCCTCTGCCATGCTTCACGCAGCGGTGACGCACTTTCGCGCGCGTGGGGGCCAACGATTAGAGAGATTGGCTGCTTGGCCTGCACTGGCTGCAGCAGCTCTCTGCTTTAAATGCGTGGGCAGGGGTTGAACGGCGTCGCACAAGGAAGGCGACCGCGACGGCTGGCGTGAAACCCGCGATACAGCACGCGTGCTCGACGAGATTTTGGCAGCAAAACCCGAGTCACAGAAACCCGTTTTTCCTTTTCACTATCCCCCGATCCCCCGCCGCCACCGCTATCTAACAAAGATCGGCAGACCCCGGATAGACCTCGAACGAACTACAATCGCGCGGCAAAATGCGAGGCGTTTTGGCAGAGAGAGTGGTCTCAGATTGACAACGCGGGGCGTTCGTAAAGCCGTGGAAACCGACTGCTCGCAGTTGGCCTCGCTGTTCTCTGCGCGAAGCCCTGCGACGCGCGAAGAGGGCTGCACCAAAGGGCAGCAGCACAAGAGCTTACTTTTACTGCGCCCATTGGTGCCGTCGCGAACTGGCACGCATCGATTCGACAGCAAGCTTAGCACCATAACACAGCACACGTCGGCCACCATGCTCCCGACGCCCCGCCCGCGAAGGAGTGACGTCGACCGCATCGTCTACGAGGCGCACTCCAGACGAAGAGAGGTGGTCAAAGGCAAGCTCGGCACCATCAAAGGCGTGTTCGTGCCGACGCTCCAGAACATCATGGGCATCATCCTCTTCGTACGGGTGCCCTTCATCGTGGGCGAGGCGGGCATCCTGGAAGCTTTAGGGATTGTGTGGCTGAGCTGCGCCACGGCACTTTTGACGGCCGTGTCCATGTCCGCTGTGGCGACCAACGGTGTCCCGAGAAGTGGCGGCTGCTACGCGACGGTCAAGAACTCGCTGGGGGCGCAGTTCGGCGGCGTGACGGGTGCTTTGCTATTTCTGTCCAACACCTTTGGCGTGGCCATGTACGTGCTGGGGTGCGTGGAAGTCCTCCAGCTGAGCTTCCCGGCGACGTTCGGCGACCTGTCCTCGCGTATCTTAGGCGCCATCATCTTGGGCGGCTTGACCCTTATTGTCTTTGTCGGTGTAGAATATGTGGCAAGGTTCGCGGTGCTGTTTTTAGTGGGCGTGGTCCTGGCCGTCGCTGCGACCTTTGCGGGTGTTGTTGTGCATTCATTGGACGATAAACCGCGGCAGGGTATTGTAGGTGTCTCAGCCCAAGTCTTGCGAAATAACCTGTGGAGCGCCTATAATAGAAGAGCGGGCACGCGGTGGTCCTTCAAAGCTTGTCTAGCGCTCTTCTTCCCGGCGGTCACGGACCCCTTGGCCGGGTCCAATCTAAGCGGCGACCTGAAGGATCCACAAGCATCAATCCCGCCGGGCACTTTAGCGGCAGTTCTCGTGACCACTATTGTATTTACGGTGCAAGTGATCCTCGTGAGCGGGTCCGCACGACGGGACGCGCTCATTGAATTTCCGTTAGAGGACTTCCCGAAGGTGCCGCGCTTCGTGGTCAAGGACATCGCGTGGCCCCACGAGCTGGTCGTGGTCGTGGGCGTGCTCCTATCTACATTAGGCGCCGGGCTCCAGTCGCTCGCCGGCGCGCCGCGCTTATTGGCTGCTTTAGGAAAGGACGATTTGGTGCCCGTGCTGCGGCACTTCGCACCAAATGAAGGAGCCGAGCCGCGCAGGGCTATTCTCTTCTGCGCGGCCCTAAGCATGTGCTGCGTCATGGCCGGCGACTTGAACGCTGTAGCCCCGTTCATCACTTTGTGGTTCCTCACGTGCTACGCGATCATCAACTTGGCGTGTGCGTATTTAGGCTACGAGAAGCACCCGAGCTTCCGCCCGACGTTTAGGCTGTTCGACTGGCGCGTGTCGTTGGTCGGGAGCTGCGTTTGTTTTTTTATCATGTTCTACACGCAACCGCTCTCGGCCGCGGGCGCTTTAGCTTTAGCAGGAGCCATCTACAAGTACATCGAGACCCAGCCGGGCGCGTCCACAACAACGGCCCACGGCGAGAGCGAGCTTCCTGTGTTTGAAAGGGAGCCCTCATCCCCAGGCGCGTCCGACTCCGAGAATGAAAATATGTGCGTGAGTCCGGCCCATAGGACGGGACCGGCCGACTGGCGCAGTGGGTCGCGGTTTAAACGAGCGCGGAACGCGATGCTAGCATTAGAAGAAGGTGACCTGCAGTTCAAGTACTGGCGGCCCTTTGTGTTGTTTTTGTGCGAAGTGAATGAGGGCGGCGATTATGTACGGCAGCGGGGCATGCTGGACGCGCTGGGGCAGTTGGTGCGGCGGGGCAAGGGCCTGGCTTTGGTGAATGGCGTGCTGGAGGGTCAAGCCGCGACGCCGGCGCTGGTCACAAAGGCGCGGCGCGCCCAGCGGCGATTACGAAGCTTGATGCGGGCGCGGGGCGTCCCGGGCTTTGCGGACGTGGTCTTTGCGCCCTCGACTGCCGAGGGCCACCGGCTCCTGCTCCAAGCCAAGGGCCTGGGCCACTTCCGGCCGAACACGGTGGCGCTTGGCTGGCCCACCGGGAATACAAGGGACGCCCGGGTGTTCCTACGGACGGCGGACGACACTACTGCGGTAAGGAAGACGCTGTTAGTCTTCGCGGGGGATCGGGACTTCCCCGGGGCCAATGATCAACCGCTGAAGGGCCGCGTCGACGTCTGGATGGTGTTTGACCTCTTCCCCGCCGCGGGATTACTCCTGTTGATCCCCTTCCTCTTACTTCGCGATGACCGGTGGAAGCAGTGCGAGCTGCGATTAGTTATTGTGTCTCCGCGCACGGACGCCGGGCAAAAAGACGACGGGGTCTTAGAAACGGCCGTCAAGTCCATGCTCAAGGCGGGCGGGGTCCTGGCGGCGGTGCTGGTGTTGCGGCTGGACGCGGAGGACGCGCCGCGCTTCGCGCGGGACGCCTCCGCGCGGACGCCCCAGGCGTCCGTGCGCACGCGCACGCGGGGCCTGACGCGCGGCTCGTCCCTCACCGATTCCCAGGAAGCGGCGCTGGACGAGTTTGCCCTGCCGGAGCCGCCTCTGTCGCCGCCGTCGCCCATGCGGCGCATCGACTCGACGGGCAAGACGAAGCTCACGCAGCTGGTCGAGGAGCATTCCGGAGAGAGCGAACTGGTCCTGATCGCGTTGCCGAAGCAGAAGCGCGCGCAGCCGCCGGCCGAGTGGATGCTCTCCGTGGATCGCTTGATCGAGGGCCTGCGGCGCGTCATCCTGATCCGGGAGTCGGGCGCGGAGAAGGTGCAGTTCTTCCAGTAATGTGTAAATAGGCAACTTGAGAGGCCGTCGTGGCTAGTGACATCCACGCCACGTCGTCGAGGAATACGGCAATCACAGTTAGCAATTCATGACAAACACCTTACACCCTACTCCCACGAGTCCCGCAGCTTCTGCGTCCGCCAGACCGCCTCGCCGGACGACTCGGGCGCCTCGGGGTCTGCCCCGAAGATGGCTTTGGTAAGCTCGAGGAACTCCGGGGGCGCGAGCTCCTCCGGGCGCCGCGTCGCGAACTCCTCCGGGAGTACCTGCCCGTTGAGGATCGACTTCAGCGACTGCCGCAGCATCTTGCGCCGCTGCCGGAACGCCGTGTTCAGCACCGTCCGCAGCTTAGAGGGCTGCACGGGGAACAGGTCCCGCTCCTCCGGGAACTCGACGACGACCAGCGCCGACGTCACTTTCGGAACGGGATAGAACGCCGTGTTCGGGATCTTGCAGGCCACCTTCGGTGTCGCATAGAGCTGGAAGACCACGCTGAGGATGCCGTAGTCCCGCGTTCTCGGCTTGGCGACTAGTCTTTGCGCAACCTCCCACTGCATTGTCACAACTGCTCTTTTAACAGACGCGTGGTGATCACACAAACAGAAGAGGATTTGAGAAGTGATGTAGTAGGGCAAGTTGCCGATGATCGAGAGCTTGCCGCCCCGCGCTTCGGCTAGAGCTGTGTAGTCGACTGCTAACACATCTCCTTCTAGTATCGTAATGGGTTCAGGATACCTTTCTCGGAGTAAGGGAATGGCCCGGCCATCGATCTCCACCGCGAGCATCTCGGGGTACTCTACTGATAACAGTTTCGTCAGAGCCCCCAGACCCGGCCCCAATTCCACGACGCGCTTGCCGTTCTCCGAATCGCACTGCAGCGCGTCCACGATCTTCGCCGCGTAGTTCGGGTCCTGCAGGTAGTTCTGGCCGAGGGACTGCTTCGGGCGGAAGGAGCCCTTCGGGAGCTTAGGCGCGCCGCGCTCGGTTTCTGTTGCGGCGTGCCGTCGCGTGCTGCGGACGAGCCGTGCGACGCGGCCGGCGTGGCGCGGCAGCACCAAAGCTCGCGCGGCGCCTATTGCGGCGAGCATCCTGATGCAGGTGCCGCGCAGCATCAATATGCCTATGCTGCTCTTTGTCGCTCGCGTGTCGCTGTTGGCGCACACTTGCACTGCGATCAATGCAGCGTTATTAAATAATGATGCGGGTGAGAACCAGAGAGCTTCTTATATGTGCTCAAGCTCAACTGTGAGCAGCGTCAACTCTGCCGCCAATTTATGGTAAACCCGATTAGTAATTTTAGGAGATCATTTTGCGATATTGCGATGATGTGTGCCGCCCATACGTGTCTGACGGACGCCGCACAGAGGTGTGGGTTCTCGGATAGGCCGAGCCAAATTTTCACAGTTGAGTGCCGGCGCCGAATGCCAGTGCACGACGACCTTGCACGCCGTCCCTCCGACGAAGCGGCTGCCCACAACGAGCAGGATGGAGCTGCAAGGCACGGTCAAGCGCCGGGAGCTCGCCGGGGGCCTCTGGCGCTGGACCGCCCACAGCTTTAGCCTGGAGGCGGACGGTATCGTCGTCGGCGGCGATCGGCAGCCGTGGGCCGTCGTCGTCGACGCGCGGGCCTGGCGCGCGGCGGACACAAATGAGCCGGGCCCCTGCGGCTTCGACGTCGACACGGTGGGCGGCGGCGCGGAGAGCTACATCGCCGAGAGCGCGGACGCCGCGGAGGCGTGGGCCGCCGCGATCCGGGCGCGGGCCGCGGGCGAGGCGGCGCTTGATCCGTCGCCGGAGGCCGCGCGGGGCGCGGCTGTTGTGCCGCCGCCGGCGCCGGAGGCCGCGCGGGGAGCGGCTGCGCCGCTACCGCCGGCGGCGCCGGACCCGCAGAGGGTGGCCGAGCCGCCGCGCGCCCCCGAGCGCCCTATTCGACGGGTCGCGTCCGACGCTGCGGCGGAAGACACCCCGGAGGAGCCTGAGGACGACGCGTCGGAGAAGGCGTTGCCGCCGCCGCCGCCGCCGACGGCGCAGTTAGCTTCGGCCGAGGCGCCGGAGCTCGTTGAGGAGCCGGCCGCGGTCGAAAGTACGTTGGCAGCCCCTACGGACACCGCGGTGTCGCTGGCCCGCGCGCAAGTCGCCGAGGACCGCGCGCGGAACGCGGTCGCGGCCGAAGCGGCCTCGCGGACGCAGGTCGCCGCCGTGCGCGAGGACCTGGCGGCCCTGGCTCTCAAACAAGCCGGCGACGTGGAATTGCGGTCGCAGGAGCGCTTCGAGGCAGGCGAGGCCGTCGCGCGCGCCAAAAGAGAAACGCGGAAGTGGTGCGAAAGGTACGAAGCGTCCGAGCACTCGCGATTGGCGCAGAAGGGCCAGCTCGAGGAATTACGCCGGGCCCAGAAGCAGTGCGCGCGCTTGACCGGTAGAAGTGAAGCCTTGGAGGAACGCCTGAAACTCGCGGAGACGCGGCGGCAAAAGGCGGAAGCCCTTTGCGACGCGGCGGACATGCGCGCCGTGCGGCTCCAGCAGCAATTGGTCATCGCCCGCGAGGAGATTGATCTATTACGGGGCGCGCAGTCGCGCCAGCGGCGCGACCGCGACCGGTTGCTCTCCACGATCAACCGCACGGACGCGATCGTCTACGGCGGCAAGGCGCGCACGCCGCGGCCCTTCTTCGGCTCGACGGACGTGCCTTCTAGAACGCGGACGGGCACGCGGGCGCGGTCGGAGCAGCGGTCGGCGCCGGCGTGGCGGGGCGGCCCCGTGACCGGGCCGCGGTCGACGCGGAAGCACGTGGGGCGGGCGGGGGTCTAATACATAGTGCGGTTATTCGTCTTCGTCAGACTTGTGCCTCGAGATTGTGTGTGTGACTACTGATTGTGCCAAACATTGATTAAAACCCGCACGCGGCCACAGGGTGTAAATTTTAGCACTTTGACCAGCGCTGGACGGGCACACTGGACGGACGACGGACGCACGCTTGGGTCACTGTTTCTCTCGAGCGATTCTGGACTCGTGGCCCTTGCGGCACATCTGGCACTGAGTCCTAAAGTGACAGTAGGTTTTCGAGAGTACCGCGCGGCGCGTCCGCGGCGCGAGCTGCTAATCAGGCGGCGGTGAGGATGAAGCTTTTGGTCGTGGCGCTATTGTGCGCGGCGTCCGTGGGCGCCGAGACCGCCCCTGAGGCGTTCTGCGCCGCTGCTTATATCTGGGACGAGCTGAGTCAAAGACCGAATCGTTGCCCGAGGGCTACGAGATCATTGCGCGCGTACTAGAACATCTCGGCGAGTCGCAACTGCTGTCGACATTTGAGGCCGATCAGATCGACGACGCCACGCTCCCGACGCTGGAGCCGGCGGACCTTCTCAATCTCGGCGTATCTCAGGCAACGTGCGAGATAATCCTGGGCTCAGCCGCCGCCGCGCCTGGTAAGGTTATCGTCGACAGGGAGACCTACGAGGAGCAACGCCGGGAAATACCAGACGAGTACACCTGCCCTATCTCGACGGAACCCATGGAAGACCCCGTGATGGCCGCCGACGGCCACTCTTACGAGCGGCGCGAAATTGATACCGGCACGACGCCTGCTCCCGTGGCCAGGGCTAGGTATCCCAAAAAGGCCACGGCGCGCATCTTGGAGCGGATCGGTCCCTTTGGCCGTGTTGGTAGGTGTCTTAAAATAATGAGTGCGATCCACCCTTAGCCGGCGCGCGCACCGGAGGCCACGACGCGTGTGAGCAACTAATATTCAACATAAAACCCGTTCAACCTTTCTCGATCAAGGACAGTATACCAGTCCGATAGGGAGCTAATTATCACTACTGCGTAGTGGTCCCTGACCGTTACGCGAAAAATGGTCCATACAACGAGTTTTACTCGCAAAACGTTGAACCCGGTGCGCGTGAGACTAAATAAATAAATAAATACAAAATTAAGGAAGGAATACCCCTAAAGAAAAGGATACTAGTGGCTACCTTGGAAGGACTCTTACCAGATCAGCTCGTCCGCGTCCACGACCAGCCGCTGGACCTCGCCCCCGAGGTCCAGTTCCAGTTGCGAGGTGAACTCCGCGAGGAAGGCGGCCGTCACTTCCTCCGACTCGTCCACGAGCTCCGCGACGGCGCGGCAGGCGTCGCGCCACGTCGCGTCGCAGTGGCCCCGGCGCGGGTCCCCGTCGTAGGACCGGAAGGCCTGGCGCGCGGCCGCGAAGGAGAAGAGGCCCGCGACGCCCTTTTGCGCGTCGTCGGGCGGCCGGGGCGCGGGCGTCGGCGCGGGCTTCGGCGTCGGTGGGGCGACGACCGTGCCGCGCTTCGGTCGGAACGGTCGTCGCTTGGGCACCTTCCGCAGCTTCGGCGCCCCCTTCGTGAGCCAGGCCTCGGCCAGTTGTCGCAACGCACCAACCGTCGCCACGTCCTCGCCGCCCACGACCTCGCGCACTTTGTGCATGGCCGTGTTCCTGAAGGTCGGCTCCAGCGGCGTCTCTTCCGCCGCGATCTTCAATCTTTCAACGGCGCGCTTCACGGCCCGTCTTTCTTGAGTTTTGGGGGAGACGCCCGAATGGGCCTGCTCCACGACGTCGCCGTTCCTCTTGTGGAGGTCGTAGCCGCACTGGCTGAGAATGCGCGCCCGCGCCGTCGGGTCAGCGATGCCCTCCGCTCCTAATCGTTCCTTGATCAGGTGCGTCCGTAATGCCTCCGGCGCCCGGCAGCCCCAGGCTTCCAAGGACGCCACGGACGCCACGGACTCCCGGCCTCTTCCAAAGAGCATGGCGCCGTCCACCGCCCGTTCTTCGAACGCCTCGACCATCGCGTCCTCATACCCCCGCTTTTTTAAGAACGCGGCAATACACAGTTTCGACCAGTGGTGCGGCTTCTGGGCGTCCCGCCCGTTCCAGGCGTGGTCCATGGCCTCCTTGGTCCGCGGCGGCGGTCTTCTTATAAACCCGGTCCACGACGAGGCCGCCTTTCGTGCTTCGATGGACTCCAACTCACCGTTGGTAAACACGAGGAACGCGGGCCGGTGGTCGCCCGACTTCGGGACGACGCTCCCGTTCATCCTGAGCGTCCCGTCCCGCGCGAGCTGTTTTGCGATGCGTCCTCTCGCGTCGCTGAGTGGGGCGCGCGCGTCCACGCGAACCGTCTCGCCGTTCACCTGGAGCGGCAGCGCCGCGCCGCGCGGGAGGAGCCAATCTAGGAACGCGCCGACCACAATACCCGCCGCCTTGGAGGCCGGCCGGAAGCGCGCCTCAACAAAGTTTCTGAGGGCCGGCGGCGCCGCGACGCACCCGAAGCGCTCGGCCGCGAGGGCCGCGTGGAAGGCGGCGAAGGGGATGACCTTCGTCGCTTCGCCGTTCACGAGCGGGGCCTCCAACACGGACGCGCAGGACGCCTCCGACGCCTCCGTCTCGACAAAGCCGGCTCTCTTCAAAGCTCGTATCAAAGCGTCGGACTCGCCATGCGTGTCCCACGCATCACTCAATTGTTGTAAACCTTCAATATTCAAAGCGTAGTCGGCACCCTCTTTCAGCACCGCAGCGACGTGGTCCCCGAAGGCGTCCCGCTCGGAACCGGCGTACGGTTTCACACAACAGAGGCGCACCGCCTTCAAGAGACCGTTCGTATCCAGGCCGGATGAAGGACCGAAGCCCGCGATGCGCTCGCAGGGCGTCTGGTCCCGTTCCACGTCATCGAGACGTTCGTCCTCGCCCCGCGACCGCGCCGCGGCCGACGAGTCCCTATGTAAGTCCAGCAGCCCGGACGGCCGCCAGCTCGCTTTGCTATTGATCGTCGGTCCCCGTGCGACATCTTCGCCGACCGCACTGAGGGCGTTGCGAATGTCAAAGGCCGCGCACTTCACAGCCTGGCGCGCCTCGTCGACCACCGACGCGATGGCGTCGACGTCCAACGCTTCGTCGCTGCGGCCGTCGCCCAGGAATGGCGCGAGGGCACCCCACACCTCGTTCAGGCCGGACGTCACCGTCCGTTTCACGCTTCTGGGCGCTTTAATAATTTGCGCCTCGGGCGGGCCCCAGACGTGCTCCGCGTCCGTCGACGCCTCCATGGGCTCCTCCTCCGGTTCATTAAGATCCGCCTCCGGCTCCTTTCTCGTTACTATAATTGAATCTTTCGGAAAGCGGAGGGCCGTCTCCGCGCTCTTCACATCCCCGCCGCAGGCGCGCTTCAAACAAAGCCAGCCGCGGCCGAAGCGCGCCGCGAGGGCCGCCGCCTCGTTCACCGTGGGGCGCGGCAGCCCACACTCCCGGCTGAACTCGACGTAGGCGTCGACGCGCGGCGTCATACCAACGGCTTCGGGCGCGGCCGGCTCGGCAAGCACCTCCAGCTCTTTATCCGTCTCCTCCTCCCTAAACTTCTCCCGCATGAGCGCCTCCAGGCGCGCGACGCGGACCTGGGCCCGGCACAGGGCCCGCCAGCGGAGCTCGACACACGTCGGGGCCTCGGCGTCCGCCCCAAGAACCCGGCTATTCTCGCGGTAGCGCGCGCTTCTAATAGCGTAGCCCCGGAATGCGGGCTCGGGCGCCGCCCGCCGCGCCAGGGCCAGCTGCGGCCCGTGGGCTTCTTCGTTCACCTCGTCCTCGAGCCAATAACCGAATTGGACCAGACCCTCAACTTTATCTGCCGCCGCGACGGCCTGCTCGTAGTTTGATAACGCGAGCGCCTCGCGCACGCGGCGACACGCTCCGATCTGCGCATCCCGCTCGCCTTGCGCCTCGAGCTCCAAAAGGACGCTCGACGCCTTTCGGTCGAGGGCGTGCGCGGCCTTGGCCGCGCCTTCTAGGTTTGACGGTGCTTCTTCCTTGGCAACTACAACAGGATACGTCAGGCGCACCACGGACCCTTGCAATAAAGCGGCGCAGGGCGTCACCGGGCCACTGACCTTCCGGCACGCGAACTTGGACACGGCTTCGCCGTTCACGGACCACGTCAGGACCTTGGCCGCCGCCTCGTGGACCAGGGTGACCTTGTCGCCGGCCTTCAACTCGAAGCCCTCGACGGCCCGCGAGACCTTGCCCTTGCGGTGCACGCCTCCACTACCCAGGCCCCAGCCGGCGTCGTCGAAGTAGCCCGCCTCCAGGGTCCCCGGTTCAACGTCCGCCTCGACCGCGCCCAGCCGGCCGCCGCCCCACATCAGGATCTCGAATTCAATACTTGACGCGATCGGCGCGGAGCCCACGACGTGGCCGCCCTCACTGGCCATGCAGGTCGCGGCGTCGCCCTCGTCGCTGACGGGCATATCGTTGCGGAGCCAGGCCGACGTTTGTTCAACTTCTTCGGCGGGCGCCTCGTCCACGAGCGTGGTCCGGACCGCCACGGACGCCTTGGCAGCGCGCACGAGCCGCCAGAAGTCCGACTCTTTGGTGGCCTTCTCAGCGGCTGTCTGGGACCCGCGCCGCACGGCGTGGCTCTCCGACGCCGTCTTCTGCGCGTCGCCGCGCCGCGCGTCGAAGCGCGCCGCCGTCGCCTCCAGCTTCTCCGCCACTTCACTACCGTCGCGCGCCTGCGACTCGGCGCCGACCGCTTTCAACGCCCAGCCCCGCACAAGGGTGTCCGCCTTGAGCATCGCTTCCCTCGCTTCGTCCGCGGACGCGCACGGCGCACTTGGCAGCGGCCACGTGACCTGGCGCAGGGCCTGCCCCACCTTCAAATCCCGCTCCCCGAAGTCCTCGCTCCCGTGCATGATGGTTATGGCCAAGCGCGCCGCGCGCATGGGCGCCCACAGCGCGGCGCCGGGCGCCGTCAGGTCCATGGCGACGTCCAATAACCCGTGCTTGGACGCGCAGAGGGCTCCTAAACAGTGCGCGGGGTCCTCCTTGAGAAACGTCTGCAACGCGGGCTGCCGCGACGCCCAGAGCTCCAGGGCCAGGGCCCGCTCGACGTTCGTCGATAGGTGTTTTGGAGACCATTCACCATCATTGCCTAAGGCCGCCGCCTCCGACTTGGCCGCCTCCAGGCGCTCCTTCAATCGTTTCGCCGGAAGCTTGCCCGCCAGGATGTCGTCAATAAAAGGTCGTAAAAGGGGCGGCCCATCGACCACGCAAACAATGGCCTGCGCGCGTCGACCCTCGTCGCCCTCGGGCGCCGCCTCCGTCGCGGGCGCCGTGCCGAGTTCGGCGTCGACCTTGGCGGCCCTTACGAGGTCCAGCAAGACTTTTAGCGTGCTCGGCCGCACGTCGGCCTCGACGCCGGTGGCCAGGGCCGTGGCTGCGGCCTCAAACGTCGTGGACGCCGTCTCACACTTTCCATCGACGAGCCGCAGCAACCGCAGGGCGTCCGTGACGGCGGCGGAGCGCATCTTCGTGACGAGCGACGGCGTGCCTGCTATAAGTCGTTCGGGCACGCACGCCTTGCCCTCGACTAGTGTGGAAAACGCCCCGACGTCCACGCCCTCCAGCGCCGGCTTCAGCACGCGTAGCGCGATCTCCGCCCTCTTCAGCGCGCCGGTCGTCTCCGGTTCATGCATCACCGTGAACCGCCGCACCTTATCGATCAGCACGTGCTTCGCCGTGGTCTTGTCCTCGCACTCGATGTCGCAGGTCCGGCCGCTCACGGCGTTCACGGACCCGCGCGTCAAGACTTCGTCCGCGCCGCGCGCGAACTCGACCGGCGTGCCGCCCGTGAGCTTCGGCGGCTCGGTCAGCGACGCCTGGAGGCACGCTTCCGCGACCGCCGGGACCTTGGGCGCGTGCGCCACGAGCAGGGTCACGAGGCCGTCCCGCCCGCCCAGCGCGGCGACTTGGCGCCCCGCTTGCGTGGCGAAGGCGTCCAAGTGGCGCGGCGCGTTCTCGCACAGCGACCGGCAGCCCTTCTTTATCCGATCCCACAGCAGGTACCGCTTCGCGTCCGACGCCGTCGAGAGGGCTCGCAGCTCGGCGCCGACCGTCAATTCGGAGACGGCGCAGAGCCATCTATAGGTAGAACCGACGTCGCGCGGCTGCGCCCGGTTCGACCCGGGCTCGTTCTGGAGGGGCCCGAACGCTTGCTCGTAGGGACCCTCGAAGGCCTCGCCCCGCAAGGCCGGGGCGAAGCAACTCCGCCAGGCGCCGTCGTACAGGGAGCACGTTTCTCGGAGCGCGGTGATGGCGTCACCGATCTGCGTCTCGACGGCGAACGGGACCGGCTTGCCTACCGCTTTTTCCGCACCGTCCTTGAGCTGCTTGAGCGCCCGCTTGAGGGGCGCGTGTAACGATTCCATGAGTTTTGCGTCAGCATTCGGCTCCTCAGGGGCCTTGGACTCCTCCGCTCCCCCACCTTCTTCCACGCGTCCCGGGCGCTCCGTCCTGCCGTCGCGGTCGTGCTGCTTCTTGCGCGCGGACCGGCTCCGCTCCCGCCGGGCCTGCCGCGCGGCGTCCAGCGCCTCGCGGTCGCCGCCCCGCCAGTCGTCGTCCGACGCTGCGCTGCTCGCGGTGCCCGGGCGGCTGCCACCCGTCAGGCGCGCCGCACGGTCCATGACGGACTCGCCCTGCGTGGGCTCGCGGCTGCGGCTGCGGCTGCGGTCCTTTTTGCGTCCCATGGTTGGACGCGAAGCCGTAGGCTGTCGACGCGTCCAGCAGGCTGCCCCAACTGTGAACGGCAGCAGTCGCTGGGAGCGGTGTTCTCTTGTGCTACGGGCCCGCGAGCGCCTGTAGCCGCGCTGCGAGGAGCCTGTTCGCTGCGTGCCGTCGGCACAGCAGCAGGCGTGGGGAGCAATCGAGCACCGGACACGCCAACCGCTGTGAATCTCGGTGTCGTCAAAGCACCGGCCAACGGTCGTTCACCCGTCTGGGAGCGCCCAGAGGCGTCGCTGGACATCTGTGGTAATCGATTTTACATGTACATGTAGCTTTTGTGTACGGGCTTTACAAGCAACTGCATGCATGCAATTTGCCTCTGTGCGCGACGATCTCGACTAGCGTTGCCGCTGAACAATTCGGAGTCGACTAATCTTACGACAGACCGCCAGCCCAGCAGCCAGCAGTAGAACGGTAACTATCAGCACGCTAATCTCAAGCAATGCAATTCTTGCATGTGCTCCTCCTCCTTGCAAGCAGTACGCATGCGCTTCACGCGTCGCGGCGCACCGCTGCACCGGCGGCGCACCGCACCGTTCTAAACTCTGCAGCAGTCGCTGCACCCACGACCCGCCGCGCCCTCCTCGGCGCCGCGGCCGCGACCGCCGCCAGCCGCGCGCTCCCGGCCGCGGCCGCCGGCACGCTCGTCACGCTCGAGCTCAACGTGGCGCGCAAGCCGTCAGACGCCTTGCGCATCGAGGTGCTTGCCGAGGGCGCGCCGGAGTCGGCCGCGTACTTCCTCGCGCTCTGCCGCGGCACCCTGCAGGCGCGGTGTGCCGACATGGACGAGCCCGCATTATCGCGGGACGCCGCGTCCGCGCGCGCGCAGGACCGCAATTGTTTGGACCAGCAGGGCGTCGATGTCAACCTGCTGAACTCGCAGATGTGGCGGCTGGTGCCGGACAAGCGCGTGGACTTCGGAAGGATCGACTCGGGCTTCGCGGGTCGCGAGCCGCCGACCTTGGCCGCGGAAACCAGTGACCTCAAGCCGTCGACGCGCGGCGCGGTCTCGATCAGGAAAGGCGGCGGCGCCTTCGAGTTCACCATCGCGCCACAAAACAACCCGAGCCTGGACCGGGAGGACCTCGTGGTTGTTGGTAGGGTACTTGCGGCGGACCTGCCGGTCCTGGACGCCCTGAACGCCATCCCCGCGAAGAAGGATCTGGTGCAATTGAGCGACGTGCCGCCCCTCGGGTCCAAGATCGCGCGCGCCTGCGAGTACGCGAAGCCCGACGCGACGTGCGCCCAGTTCAAGCCCCTCAAGCGCGTGGTCGTGTCGGGCGTGAGCGTGTCTTAGTCCGTGCGTTTTAAATTTATTCTATATTTCCCACGTACACGCGTCTCGAGAGAATATTAAGCGGGCACGCACGCTAGACTATACGCGTCGAGCCAACCGAGCTTGGACTCTGGCGGTCTCCAGCGCGTGGCCAAAATGCCGAAAGCACACAAAATGTGCCGCTTCTGCACCGGCTGTCGAGTCTGCGGCTGCCCCCACGTCGCGTGCGGCACTAAGACATCGTCCGTGAGCAGTGGCGTGCCTAAATTGCAGCGATGGCGATGCAGGGATTGCTGAAAAGTACGATGCGATATGGTTTCCTGATGCGCGCGCCCAATCGAACGACCGGCGATTTGCGTTGGGTTGTTACAGAAACGAAAAAGCAGCACATCCTCGTGACGGCGAAGATCAACGTCTTGCGAACCGTCGTACTGCCCGCCGCGGCCGCGGTGGCGGCGGGCGCCGCGTACATCTACCTCCAAAGTGTGGGGCGGAAGCGCGCACGCGAAAACCCCATGGGTTTTGCTTACGAGAAGGAGGGCGTCGGCGAATTGCCCCAGATGGCGGAGGAGAGCGCGCCCGCGATGGTTGGGAGTCGGTGACGCCCAGCACTCCGCTTAAACTCTCGAGCCACACCCCATAAGTTTACGTCTTTGCTAGTCGATACCTAGCCGGTGTTGTGGTTCTAGGCGCTAGGCGGCTCCTTGAAGTGAGCCTGGTGTTCTCCCACTCGTAGTTCCACTCGTATCTTTGTAGCGTGCGGGTTTATCTCGCGGGTATTGTGGATCCATTATTTATCGACAAAATCGAGCAGACAGCCTAAGCAGCCATGGCACGCAACGGCTCCATCACGGCGAAGGCCCTCGAGGAGATGTTCCCCGAGACGGCCAAATTGATCAACGGCCCGAGCGGCATCGCCGGCACCAGTGAGTGGAAGGCCGTCGCGGCGGCGGCCGAGCAGCAGAAGGCCACGCATCTGCGGGACCAGCTCGGCGATAACGAGCGGTGCGCCGCGCTCCGCTGCGAGGCCGAGGGCGTTTTATTAGATTTCGCGCGCCAGAAGGTCGACCAGGACACGGTGGCGAAATTAATGGCGCTGGCGCGAAAGGCGAACGTGGAGGGCAAGCGCGACACCATGTTCCGGGGCGACGTGATTAATGAAACGGAGAAGCGCAGCGTCTTCCACGCGGCGTTACGGGCGCCCAAAGTAAGTGCGCCGATGGTCGCGAACGGCGAGGACCAAGTTAAGTTCGTCAATGGCGTCCTGGACAAGATCGAGGACTTCACGAAGCGCGTGCGCAGCGGCAAGTGGGTCGGCGCCACGGGCAAGAAGCTCACGACCGTGCTAGCCGTGGGCATCGGCGGCTCTTACCTCGGACCGGAGTTCCTCTACGAAGCGTTGCGAGCGGATTCGACTTGCAAGAAAGCCGCCAGCGGCCGCACCTTGAAGTTCGTCGCCAACGTGGACCCCGTGGACTTCGCGCGCCAGGTCGACGGCCTCGACGCCGAGACTACCCTTGTAGTGGTGGTCTCCAAGTCGTTTACCACTGCAGAAACAATAATGAACGCCAAGACGGTCAAGAACTGGCTCACGAACAGCATCAAGGCCGACGCGTCCAGTGTCGTGCGCCAGCATGTGGCCGCTGTTTCTACCCAAATGCAACTTACCAAAGATTTCGGGATTGCGCCGGAGAACGTGTTCGCGTTTGGCGACTACGTCGGCGGGCGCTTCTCCGTGCATAGTCCGGTCGGGGTGTTGCCTCTCGCGTTGCAGTACGGCATGGCGCCTCTACGGGAGTTCCTCGCCGGCGCGCACGCCATGGACGTGCACTTCAAGAGCGCGCCTTTGGAGGAGAACTTACCCGTTCTGTTAGGATTGCTGGGCCTGTACAACTCGACCTTCCTAGGCTTCAACTGCAAGGCCATCCTGCCCTACGCGCAAGCTCTTTTAAGATTCGCCGCACATGTCCAGCAACTGGACATGGAGTCCAACGGCAAAAGGGTCGCCATGGACGGGTCCACCTTACCGTTCGAGGCGGGCGAGATCTGCTTCGGCGAGCCGGGCACGAACGGCCAGCACTCCTTCTACCAGCTGATGCATCAAGGCAGGGTCGTGCCGGCGGAGTTCATTGGCTTCAAAAAGTCCCAGGCGCCCGTGACCCTGGAGGGCTACAAGCTCTCGAACCACGACGAACTCATGTGCAACTTCTTCGCCCAGCCCGACGCGTTGGCCATGGGCAAGGGGAGCGAGGACCCGCACAAGGCGTTCCCGGGCGACCGGCCTTCCTTATCTTTGCTGTTTGACGCCGTGACGCCGCGGTCCATGGGTCTGTTGTTAGCCTTGTACGAGCACCGCGTCGCGGTCCAGGGCTGGGTCTGGGGCATCAACTCCTTCGACCAGTGGGGCGTGCAGCTCGGCAAGGTCCTGGCCAAGGAGGTCGGCAAAGGCTTGGAAGCCAGGTCCACGGCGGGCTTCAACGCGTCCACGGCCCACATGATCGGGGCCTACCTGGAGCAGTAGGCGGGGGGCTTAAGGGTCTTAAACAATACGTCGGTGGCGTCCCCGGTCCCCCTGACTGTTGTTACGGTGAAAGGACTAGTGGCGCGGATGACGGATTTTTACCACCCCGCAAATAAGTACGCATCCGGTTAGTGTAATCGAAGGGGCTTTGTTGGGTTCTATTATGTAAATCGCCCGTGCGGGTTTTGTTAAAAACTGAAAAAACTGACCACAGCTTTTGTTTCACGAGGGTTTCACAACTGACCCCGGCGTTAGAAGCAAAGGAGACCGTGTCTACAAATAGACTGGCTCATTCCAAGCCCACAACACTCGTCGCTACTCGGCTCACCGCTCTGGTCAATGCGCGATATGTTTTGCAGCCGGAGGCCGACGACGCCGCGGTCCAAGCCGCCAGACGTCAAAACTGAGAACGAGCCCGCGAGTCCGGCGCCCCGGCGGCGGCGGCTCCGGGGCTTGCTGGCGGTGGTGCTCGCGAGCACGTGCGTCGTGGCCGCCGCGGCGCGCGGGGACCCGATCGTCGGACTCCTCGTCCCGGCGCAGCCGCCGGTCAAGGACGCCGCGTGGTGGCGCTTCGTCTGCCGCCTCGTGCAACGCAACGCCACGCACACCGCTTTATATGTGGAGAAGCACGCCGGCCGCAACTACGCGCACGCGCTCTACAACACGATCCTGTACAACCGCATGTGCCTCGAGAGTGGCGGCATTAAGGCGGCCGAGGCGACGATCACGTTGCCATCTTCGTTGCAGCGCGAGCGCGCGATGATCCAGGACCAACTTCCTAACGTGACCGTGGCGTTCTCGCGGGACAAGCGCCAGACATTCCAGGGGACAGATCGGTCGATGATACGCGCCGGACCCGTCGGCAAGATCTTCCACGAGACCTTCGCGCGGCGCGTCATGGGCGATTACTTGCGGTACTGCCCGCGCGACCCGCTGCGCAAATGCCCCTACTTCTACCACGTCGTGATCGTGAAGCGCGGTGCGGGCACGCAGCGGTCGTTACAAAACTGGGACGCGGTGGCGGACGCGGTGCGCGCCGCGGGGGTCAAGACGCATATCATAGAGCCGGACGCGTCGTGGTCCTGGGGGCGCCAGCGGCAGGCCATGCGGTGCGCGGACGTGCTCGTTTGTTTACACGGTGCCGGCTGCACGAACGGCGTGTGGCTCAGGCGCCCGTCGCTCCTTATCGAGGTCAAATCCCGGTACTACAGTCCGTGGGGCACGATCTTCGGGTACATGGCCTACGCGGCGGTCCACGCCGACCGCCTCGAGCGGACGGACCCGCGGGGCTTCATGCACCTCCGCACCAAGTACTGGAAGGACGGGGTTTTCAGGCTGAGCGATGCGGGCCCGTACCGTTAACGGTACGGGTCAATCCGGTCCGTCGTGGACGCCGTCGAGGCGCACCGGACTTCGGAGAAGCCTACGGCGTCCTACACCTGGTGGGTCGTCGCCGCCGCGGCGGTGGCCGTGGTGGCGTTCGTCCTCGCGCTCCGCCGGCGTCACATCCGCCGCCGCCGCCTTTCGCAATCCGAATAATTAGTTCCTTAACAATAAATTACACACTGCCAAGTTGAGGAGCTCGTCTCGGCCGCTTCGCCGCCTTCGCCGGCCCCACCTTGACGCTCACCCCGGGCGGCCACGCCGCCGCTGCAGCTGCGGCGGCCCCGCCACGCCGGGCGTCCCGCGGACCTGCCGGTCGACGGCCTCGGGGCACACGTACTTGTTCGGCGTGGGTTTGCCGAGGCTCGAGCAGTCGACGTCGTGGCCGACGACCGCGGCGCCCTCCAGGAGCGCGCCGTTCCTTCCGAGGCGCGTCCGCGACCCGACGAAGAGCCGGGGCGATGCCGGGTCCGGTCCCACGCGCCCGCAGGCCGCCAGCGTGGCGGGGGACGTCGCTACCGTCGCGTTCGCGAGCCGCGCGTGGTGACCGTCGGACCAGAGGTTCACGGCGCAAGAGGCTATCGCTGACGCGTCGTTAGCGGTAAAGGTCATGCCCCCGCCGCCCCCCGCTTTCCCCTTGACGGACACGTAGCCCCCCGCGCGGCCGTCCGCCACCTTCCTAAACAGGTCGAGCTCACTGCCGAAGTCGCCGTGCACCTCGACGAGGACCAAACCGCGCCGGGCCAATAGAGCGTTCGCCAGACCGGCGCCGTGCGGGCCCAACACAATATCCGCGCCCGCGAAGCTTTGTAACGTTTTCCGTGCGTCCTTCCAGGCGCAGCACTGTGCGTCCACGCGCCAGTTGTGGCCCTCGAACGCTTTTTGGAGGTGCGCCACACCGTCCGGGCGGATGCAGCGCGCCGCCCCGCGCCCGGCGCACGACCGCCCCACGAACACGACCCTCGGTTTATAGTTCAGATCCCGGGCCTCGTCCACGATGGACCCCTCATCGACGAGCGCGCGCCGCCAGAAATCCGCCGCATTTCGCCGCTCCGCGGCGAAGCCCCCGCCGTCCACGGGCCCGATCACGCGCGGGCCCACGGCCCAGTGCAGGTGGAGGCACGCGTCCGATGACGAGAACAAGGTAGAAGCCCCCCGCACGCCACCGGAAAACGCGGGCTTCAGGATGGCGTCGACGAGCGCCAAACGGTCCCGGGGCAGGTCCGGGAAGACGTTTAACACGAGCCGCTCGCCCCGCCGCGACGCCTCCGCGAGCCGGTGGCCTAGTGCCGTGGCGTCGTTCCAGAAGTGCCAGGCGTTGTCCCAGAACCACGGCTTTAATGCGAAGTGCCGCGTGACGTTTCCTATGCAGGGCGGCGCACTGGCCACGTCAATTAGCGTGTCGAACTTCTTGTTCGAGTGGGCCGCGAGCTGTTCGCTCCTCAGCGTCGTGCCATAGGTCTTCAGGGCCTGCTGGGACTCTTCATCTAGTATTCCGTGCAGCGCGACGCGGCGCTTCCGCGTGCGCACCCAGAGCAGGTCGAGGTACGCGTCGCCCCGCGCCCGCCACTCGGCGCCGAAGCTCCCTTGCGTCGGGACGCGTGCGACGGAGGCGTGCTGAGCGGACGACCGCGCGACCAGCAGTAGTACGAGCGCCATCGCGCAGGCGTCGCGGCGGCGCGGAGGGATGCTGGTTAGGGGGCAGCTATGCTGCGGCAGCCCGCTTTCGATGATTGGCAGCCCGCTTTAGGTATTTGGCAACACGAATAGATCCGGCGTCATTGCATTTGACGGATAGGCTTGGAGTTGGCTCTGCGGCTGCCACTCCCATCATGCTCTGTGCTGAGAGGCAGCAACCTTGCGAATAGATTGCGAATGGCCCGCCTGCGAGGCATCCTTGGGCCTGTTGGTACACCAGCAGGCCCACGAAGAATGCTCCACACGGGCGATGTGAGTGCGGGTTGCCCAAAAAGTGCTCTGTCAACGCAGCGTCGGCTTTGCATTACCAGACATCACTGCGTGGGCCCTCGCTGCGCAGAAAGATCCATCGAGAGCTGTAGCCAATCAGTACCACCCCAACGACCGTCGAAACGCAGCGCATCAGCGCACCTCAAGCCAGAAAGCAATAACCATACACTTGAGCCGAGATGGAGATGCGCCAGCCCCCCCGCAAGAAGAACAGGACCACTCATTCGGCACCCAATGGCAAGGCTAGGATCGCCATGCTCGAGACGTACAAGGCCGTCGCCGCGAGCTGGCCCCAGGACATGGGCCGCTTATTGAGCGCTACGTTAGACGCGGAGCGGCGGGCCGAGCTGTGGGAGTTGATGGCCGAGTCCGGCGACCGGCTGCGGCGGGAGTACGCCTGGGCGCTGCCCGACGAACGGGCGCTGCGCGTGCTGGAGGCGTATGCGCCTCTTGTTGAAGTCGGCGCGGGCAAAGGGTACTGGGCATCTCTCTTACACGCGCGAGGCGTGGACGTCCAGGCCTTCGACGCGAAGCCCCCGCCGAAGACGTACTTCAATGTCCAAGAGGGCGGCCCGGAGGTCTGCGAGCACCTGAGCGATAGATCGTTATTCCTGTGCTATCCGGATGACGCGTGTCGAGCGGATCTGGACGACTCTGACTCGTCAAAGAATGAGGAGGAGGACCCCGGGAGTCTCGCTTTGTCCTGCCTGCGCGCGTATTCGGGCGACGCGATCATCATGGTGGGCGAGTCGGTGTGCTCCGGAGGCACGTTATCGTTGGCCCAGGCCCCCTGGGGCCGGTCCTGCGACTCGCTGTTCCAGGTCGAGCTCGCGGCGGCCTTCCACCCCGTGCTCGTCGCCGCTTTGCCGCGGTGGCCCCTCTCGCGGGACTGCATCGTGGTCTGGCTGCGCACGCGGGTCTGCCCCGTGGTCTTCGAGCGGGAGTCGGACGACGACGCGTCCGAGGAGGACTTTAGCGCCTGGGCCGACATCCCCGAGTCGGAGCAGCTGGACGCGGACTGCGCGGCGCCCTGCGCGCGGCATTTGCTCGTGAAGCCGCCCTGCTGACTTGTCCCGCGTAAGTACGTACGACCCATGGCCCTGGCCGCGGCGGTGTACTCCTGCCTTGGTAGCTAGCATGCTTGATGAGCTGCTTGGTGAACGGATCGGTCAAAACCCGCACGAGGCTCCATTCTGATTTTTGCTCTGTGGCAGCTCGCACGCTGCCCCACGGCTAGTGCCCTCGTTGAGAAGCAGCTCGCACACTGCCTAGTGCCCTCGTAGAGATGTTTTGGGAGGAGGACGAGGACAGCGACGGGAATCCCCCAAGCGAGTGGCCCGAGTGGAAGATCCAGCGGCACCTGCGCTATTGCTGCAAGTTCTGCAAGGACCCGGACACGTTCGAGGCCGAGCAATCCTGCGCGGTGTGTCAGGAGCGCGCGTGCGAAGATTGCGTGCGCGGCTGCGACGACTGCGAGGAAGCGGGCTGCCTCTACTCTGAAAATTTCTATTGCAACGAGTGCCGCGCCAAAGAGCTCACCCCTACGCTGTGCGGTAAATATGTCTGCGCCGACGCCATGGAATGCATTGAGTACCACTCGGAAGAGTTGAGCAGTCACCGACACGGTTGTGTCGGGTGTTATGAGCATCATTGCGGAAACCGCCAAGCTCTGGTGCGCGAGGTCGAGCGCTGTTTGTTGCTTAGCTTGAAGGGGCGCGTCCTCGAACGTCGAGCTGGTCTGTGCAAGACGCTCCCGATGGCGACGCGCGTCCTCGACCGCCTCGCGCGCGAAAGCAAGGAAACGCTCGCCTCGGTCGTCCTCGGCTTCTCGGTGGAGGGCCGCCCCCACGGCCCGCGGCGGCGGCGCAAGCTGGTCGCCCGCAAGAGCACAGGCGGCAAGGTGCCCCGGAAGCAGCTCGCTACGAAGGCCTATCGCCGCGCCCATGGCTAGTGCTGAACTTTTTAAACGTATACGCACGATCACGGCACAAGACTTCGCAATCAAGTATGCTTCGGTTGTGGTTGATCTAGGCGACCGCGAGGTCCAGCTCGGGGATCGCGGGCCCGAGCCGCTCCCGCACCAGAACCGGGACGTCCTCGGTGAGGTCGTAGATCGTCGAGCCCTGGATGGGCCGCGCCCCGGCGTCGACGACGAATTCCACCGAGGAGCACCAGCCGGCCTCCTCCTCCATCGGCCCGGCGCAGACGAGCTGGTCACCGTCCTCGCTCACGGGCACGGACGAACAGAAGAGCGGCTCGCCGTCCAGCGCCTCCAATATGGCCGCGCAGACGGCGTCGTCGGGCACCCGCACCCCGACCGTCGTCCGCTTCCACTGCTGCTTGCCCTTCTTCAGCACGACGCGCGGCAGGTTCTCCGAGGCGGGCAGCACGAACGTGTACGGCCCCGGCAGCGCCTTCTTCAGCACCTTGAAGATGGTTTTGGATTGGAACCGCGTGTACATGTCGATGGCGGCCAGATCGCGGCACAGTAAAGATAGCGGCTTCTTGCCCGAGCCGCCTTTGATGTCCAGCAAGCGGCGCACGGCGTCCTTCGCGTCCACGCGCGCGCAGAAGGCGTAGCCCGTGTCCGTAGGAATCACGCCGACGCCGCCGTCTTTGAGTGCGGCGACGACAGACTCGCACTGCCAGGCCACGTCTTTGGAGGCTTCTATTTGAACGTAGTCCGGTCCGCTCGGCTTCACCTTCGAGGGCTTGCGCTTGGCGGCGAGGGCGTGCGTTGTGCTTGCTGCGGCCAGCGCCAGCAGCGTTGCTAGGCGTTGTCGGCTGGCCATTGCTGCCAAACGGTTACTGTTCAGCCACAACGACGCTCTTGGCGGTTTTGTACAGCCTCACCTCCGCAGTCAGCGCCCGCTCTCTGGTTTTGCATCAACTTGATGCGAGAAAAAACAATGTCAAGAAAACCCGTCACGGCCACAAGTAACTCTTACTTAGTACAACTAAGTATTACACCAGTGCTCGAGCACGAGGCACGCGTCCTCGAGGCTCATGTCAACAACGTCAACCGGACCCCACGTGAATTTAGCGGAGAGCCCGCTCGTTCCAGCGGCGGTGGCGGGCGCGACCCACTCGAGGAAGATCAGCGGCTTGTAAGCACCCATCGGGACTTGCTGATCCATGTGGTCTTTGATCCATTCCATCGGGACTTGCCCGCACGGGATCGTCTGCCACTCGAAATAAAGAGAAGAGTCGTCCTCATCCACCGGCTCGCCCGAGTACAGCGCTGCTCGTCGCAATGTCCCGCGCCGCGTCGCCATGATATTTGCTCTGATGCTCTCACCCGCATTTGCGTCCCACAGGCCCTTGGGAATCTCAAAAAGGATCTGCGCCTCCGACGCGTTGTCGCGCGCCACGCCGGTGCCGACGTAGCTCGTAGTACCGACACGGAGCTCGAGCGAGAAGACGTAGTCGTCCATGCCGCGCGTCGGCGCGACCGTCGGCGGCGCAGCGTCGAAGAGGCGCGCTTGCGACTCGAACAGCGCTCGCGCCGGTGGCCCCGTTTTGCCAAACGCGTCGAACGCGTCAGCGACCGTAGATAAAATCGGGAACCGCGCAAGGACCAAATCTTGCGTCAGCTTCGGCGGGACGGCGTCGCGCAGCGCCCGACAAGTCGCTGCTCCCGCGGCAAGCATCCCGAAGTCGCAGTACGCGAGGACCTCGCGCAGGAGGTCGGTCGTCAATCGAGTGAGGTTCTTGGAGACCGGCGCGCGGTGCGAGAAGTGAGTCACACGAAGCGTCGTCAGCCATTTGTCGTTAGCCTGATCCAAAAGTGGTCCTAGTTGCGTGTTGTCGTTTTTCAGCTCATCATTATTCCTGAGCGAGTTATACCTTTTGGTGTCGAAGATGCGAGTTATAATGATTCCTTCCTTGCAGAGGACCAACCGCTTCAGGTCCCGGAGTGTGTAGACGGGCCAGACCTCGTAGAAGCAATCCGACGAGAACGCCTTCCGTTCGGCGGGATACTGGAGGCACAGAACGTAACGGCCAGTTGGCGGCGGTTCTGCAGAATCATTGATTCCAAAGGTGAGCGTCGCTTGATTTGCGATACCGTGGTCCGACAAGGTCCTCTCATCGTCGAGCGGTTTGCCCGCGTATGATAGGCACATCTTGTAGGACGGAATAGCGTCTTCAGGAAAGTTCAAATTTGGGGTTTGGAATTCGATCATGCCCTTGACGATAATAACCATGTCGGTAGGCCGGACGTCGAGAGTGAGCGTCCGGTCGTACGGCTTGACGAAGATCTGCATCGTGTGGTGTGAGGCGCGCATGTGTCGGAATTCAGCAGCGCAGCGCCTCGTCTAAGCTGTTCGTGCAGCTGTAGTGTGTCGGGCTCGCGTTACTGCGCGTCTACGCTGTGCGTGCAGCTAGCTACAGCAGTCTAGTCTGCAGTTACGACTCGTATTGATCGCGTTTCCTGATTCTCTGGTCGCAGCTATCGATGCGTAGCTCCCTGTGCCCAGTCAATGGTTGCTGATAGCCTACCAAGCACGACAAAGTATGGACGGACCGGAAAACCCGCACGCGTGGCCGAGCTTTCAAGGGGTACTTGTAACTTAGTACCTCTTGGAGCTTTCGAGGTGACGATATACATAATCTACATAAACCACTACATCAGAGCGACATCTTCTCCGTCGCGCCGTGCCCGTCCGACGCGCCGCGCTGGACGCGCGGCGGCGCGATGGGCAGGCAGTCCGTCGAGCCGCCGCGCCGCCGCATCTCCGCGTTCGGCGACGCCGAGAGCTCGGCCGCCGTCGGCGCGCCCACGGACCGATTGGCCTCGCACCGTTTCAGGGATTCACCATAGACGTGGCGGAGGAAAACCAACGTGGCCGCACAATTCAACAAAGCCAGCGCGAGGTACTCGACCCGGAACCGGGAGTCCGTCGTCCGGCTGCGATAGAAGCGCTGCAAGGCCAAAAACGCCGGCACGGCCAGCGCGCTCGCGCCGTTGCCCGCCGTCTGCATCAGGGCCACGATCGTGTTCTCGTCCCCATGGGGATACGTCACCTCCACGGCGAGCTCCGCGGCCAGGGGTTGCACGGGCCCGGTCAGGAAGCCCAATGCGAGGATGGCGCAGTCCAACCGGGAGCGCACAATGGCGCCGTCGCCGATCGTGAACAAGGCGAGGACCGTGCCGAGCATGGCCACACCAGTGGTCGTCTTGTACCGCTTCGACCAGTCGACACAACCGCCGAAGGTCAGGGAGCCCAGCAGGATAGCCACCTGGAACGCACTGCCTAGCACCGCGACGCGCGTCGCCTGCTGCTTGGTCTTTTGCGCCGCGACGAGCCCCAGGTCCACGGCGCTGCCCTCGCCCTCGTACACGAGATGCGGGAGGAAGGCGCTGAAGAGATTGGAGGTCATGATGGACGCCACGAACGCTAGTAAGCATCCTCGGAACCCTGATGACGACCCCAATTGAACCGTGGACCGCCACAAGTCCGTCCCGAGGTCGAGGGCCCCGTGGCCCATCTGCCGCCCGTGCACCAGCCAGTGCGTGACGGGCTGGCCATACACTTTGCGCTCCATGACTGAAAGTGAAGGCCCCGTCTCCGCCCGCCGCAACGCGTCGAAGCACCGGCGCCGTTCATCTGCATCGCGGGTCCTCTTCAAAGCCGCCATCTGCGCCAGGGAGGGCACCTGCTTCGGTAAAGACCGGAAGTGCGCCGCGCAGCCGACCGCCAACACCACGCCGCACGCCGCTAACCCCCGGAAGTACAGCGCGAGGTCCGCGTCCGTCCGCACGCAGCCGGCGCCGACCGCGTACGCCAACGCGATGCCCAGTTGGTTCGAGTTCAACGCTAACGTAGCCGCCAAGGTCGTCTCCGACGCCCCGAACCAGTTCGCCGCGAGGAGCGAAGGCGTGCACTGGAAGAAGGGCTGGGCGGCCCCTACTAACATCGTCCCGGCGACCATCAGGTAGCCGGGCGCCATATCTAATGATAAAGCGTCGTACAGGGCGTCGTCGCCGTCGTCGCTTAAGTACGCTTGCTCGTAGACCGCGACCTCCGCCGCGGCGCACCTTAATAGACACCCGAGGGCCATGACGAAGCTCCCGCCGACGACCGCGACCCGTAAACCGCAGACCTTGACTACTGACGGTTCCAAGAGGCAGAATATGACGTTCGTGGCCAAAAAGCACGTCACCAGGTGGGCGTCGTGCACCCTAAAGTTCCGCCGTACCAGCGGCGCGATCGGCGCCGCGCTAAAGCAGATCCAGTCCGATAAGAGAGCGAGCAGCGACAGGTACGCGAGCATGAGCCACCTTCGCCTCGAGACACCATGGACTGGCAATGCCGACGGACTTGCTGAGCCGTCCCGCAGCGCCCCGTACAGTAACGCGTGGTAGCGCGGGCTCGGCCGCCCACCGAAGTCCAAACGCGGGTTGCGCTCCGCCTCGGCCCGCAACGAGGACGACGCGTCCGCGTAGGGCCCCGCGAAGTACCAGGCGTCGCCGTGGATAGAACCGGGGTCCTCGAAGATGTCCTGCTCCCGCTCGTGCACCCTTAACCACAGCTCCGGCACGTGCGAGGTCGAGTGCGAGTTCCGGTGTCGGCCCTGGCGCTTCGCCTTTCTGGGCGACGGGTCGTGCATGCGGGCCCGGGCGAAGGCCGTCAGCTCCGCCTGCTCCTCGTCCGAGCCTCCCATTACTGCGGCTTTGAAGCCTTAGCGGTGGACTGGCAGCGCGACAGTGGGCGGATGTGGTGCGGCCTTTTCGGAAGGCACTTCTTATGTAGCGGCGCGGCTGTGCATGTTGTATAGCGCGAGTTTAATAGCCGAATCGATCAAAATGACAAAATAAACCCGAATTGAACCAATTCACAACACGACACCGTCGTACCCGTACACCGTACACCGCCTCGTCTCGCGATATATTCCTCGCGGACAAGAAAAGCGTGGAGACCTCGCAGGTGTTGGCAGGCATTAAAGTTAAACATCTCCACGGGTTTTAGACCACAAAGTTTATACTTAATAAGCTGCCATCGTGCCAAGGGAACGACGCCCAGGGCTGCAGGCTGCCAGTTTCGCACCGCACGCCACCGACGCCGACGCGGCACGCCGCCACGTCCTACCGCGGGACGCCGCCCGGCCACCGCACGCCATACACGAATGGCCGCCCCGGAGCAGCACAACTGGCGCATCGCCCAGCTCTACGCGCGCAACGACTTCGACGAGTGCCTGGCCGTCGTGGAGCAGGCCCTAAGTACGTCGGGCGGGTTAAACGAGTACCCACTCTACGTGAAAGCTCTCATTACGCGCCAACGAGGAGAGATCCAGCAAGCCTTGGAGCTCTTCCAGGCGGCCACTTGTTTAAATCCCTCGAACATCAGGAATCTGACACAAGTCGGCCACTCCTTATATCTCCTAGGCAAGCACAAGGCCGCCCTGGGCGTCTACGAGCAGGCGCGTGCCCTGAGCAAGGACCTGCGCAAAAGTCAAGGCGAGGCGAAGGAGGGTCGTAGAAGTAGGGGCGGGGACGACTGGGAGCTCTGGCACAATAGCGGCCTGTGCCACGCGTACCTCAAGCACTTCGACGACGCCGTCGCTTCCTTCGAGCGGGCGAACCACGCGCAACGGCACGACGCCACCTTTTTGCAGCTGGGGAAGGTGTACGAGGACCGGGACGACCCCACGAGCGCCTTGCGCGTGTATCGGGACGCGCTCGATTTCAGTCCAGAAAACCCGGAGCTCCTGACGACGCTCGGCCTGGCCTACCTGCGCCTCGACGACCACCAGCGCGCCTTCGACTACCTGGGCGCGGCCCTGACGCACGACCCGAAGAACGTGCGGGCCATTTTAGCGGCCGGGTCGATCATCCAGGACAACCGCGACCTGGACGTGGCCCTGCACAAGTACCGGGTGGCCGCGGTCCAAACCCCGGACTCGCCCCAGTTGTGGAACAACGTGGGCATGGCCCTCTTCGGCAAGGGCAAGCACGTGGCGGCCATTTCGTGTCTCCAGAAGGCGCACTACCTGGACCCCTTCGAGTGGATCGTCTCCTTCAACCTGGGGCTCGTGCACCTCCACACGAAGCAGCACGCCTCAGCCTTCCACTTCTTCAATTCCGCCGTGAATCGGAAAAAAGACTACGCCCCGTGCTACATGTACATGGGCGTGGCGCTGGCCGCGATGGACGACCTGGAGAACGCGTACCTGGCCTTCGAGAAGTCGCTCAAATTGAAGGACGACCACACGTGCCGCCTGAACTACGCCGCGACGCTATGTAACCAGGGCCGCGTGGAGGAGTGTAGGACGCACTTCGCGAGCTACGAGGTTTTGATTGGCGACTTGGGGCCGGACGCGGACCCCGAGGACGGCATGCTGGACCTGGCGGAGCGGCTGCGGGGGCGCTTGAAGTTGTAAGTTGTGAGTCTTAACATCTCATCTGTCTGAACCTAGTGCGCGCCAAATGTAGCTCTCGAGATTGACTTGTTGGGACGCCCCGCGGCCACCGTGATTAGAACGTACGGGTAGAATGTCTAACACTACGTGCCCGTCTGAATTGAACATTGTTTTGAAATTCCCGCGGCCGCCCTAAGGCCCAAAAATGAGGTTTGATACCTTCCCGGGTAGGTAGAGTAAAATAAACGAGCTCCCAAATTAAGTTAGCACCATAACCGGTCAGCGAGACCAAAGTTCCACGTGCAGCGGCCGAGACACATATGCTCGCGGCTCGCGGAAATCTTGGGACATTCGCGGATGAGTCTTACGGGTTGCCAAAGTATACGAGCGCTTGAGTCCGGTTAGTACATTATAAGTACTCCGGCCCAGTTTTCATATATATCAGACGGAACTGGAGCCGA